>FZPS01000154.1_pt42 | contig 38913 bp, 26 predicted proteins | sample 1817821 | NCBI WGS metagenome assembly FZPS01 (sample SAMEA104158645, study PRJEB21678) | metagenome | place: Germany | collected 2015-04-21 | reverse complement strand
GCTCAAGGCTATTCAATAGAATCAGATAAAGGTAATGCTCTAGCAATAACTTTAGCTATTTCTCTTGCATCAATAGAATGGTGGGAGGAAAACCCAGATGCTTATGATGATAATCAAAAAAACACAAAAGCATTACCAGCATGGGCAGGAGCAGACATTGTTGGAGCTGGTTATGGTGCTGCTGTTTCAGCAATCAGTAGTTATACAACAACTGGCGAAGTTAATTGGGAGGCAGTAGGAATTGGTGCAGTCAGTGGTGCAGTTAGTGGGTCTACTGGAATTATTGGAAAGGCTGGTAAGTGGCTTTCAAATTTATTTAAATGATAATATTAATTTAAATGGACTTAACTACAACCCCCAATAATTATTGATACAATAATTATTGGGGGTTTGTTGACAAAGCTGACTTTTAAAACAAGAAAAAAATAACCGCTAAATTGTCAAGTTTTCTTAAATATCAATTGATTTTTTAACAGACATCATAACTAATGGATTGGTATAAAAAATGTTGTATATTTGTTAAGTAAATAAGATGTTGTAGTTAATTAAAACAATGCATAGCGGTTAAAGCAGGACTAACCATCCAAAGTAGAGTATGTGAAAACGAAAATTGACATTAAATAAAAGAGTAGCCGATAATAATGCTGAAAATTGAAAGAGTAAACTAAGTAGTTATTAACCTACGAAAGTTTTAAAAAATAAAAAATGATTTCGTTACAAATTTTAAAAAAAATGAAAAAAATAATTTTTAGCTTGTTAAGCATAGTAGTTATCGTTATTATTGCAATTACTTCTTGCAAAAAGCCAGATGAAGTAATAAATCCTAATCTTAACAAAATGAGTTTAGGATTATTTGATATAAATCCTAACATTATAACATTAAGTGAGGGGATTGATCAAAAAAGCATAAAAGCATTACCATTATGTGCAGCATCAGACATTGCTGGTGCTGGTTATAGTGCTGTTATTGCAAAAATGGAATTAAAAACAATCCTAATAGGTATTGTATCAGGAATTATTGGGGGTTTGTTGGCAGAGCTGACAGTAAATCGGATTTATAAGAATAAGAATAAGAAAAAAAATAAACGCTAAATTGGCCAAGTTTGACCTAAGTCCAAGTTTTCATAAACAACGTTGTAAAACTTGAGATTTAACTGTCTAAAAATAAATAAAATTTATTTTTATTACTCTTTTTTAACCTTTACCCATATAAAATGTTATAGAACCATAAAAAATAACTTTAAAATTATATTGGATAATATTGAGTTAATAAATTATTTAAAAATATATATTTGAATACTAAAACATATAAAGTGCTAAAGTCTCAAAAAATACAAAAAAAATCAGATAATTCTGTAGATGATCTTATTATATATATTTTGATAAGGATTGCTTAAATGATAAGAAAAAATATAAGCATTAAATAATAATAAATAAGAAAACATTGTAGAAAGTAAAAAAGATATATTAATAAAAAATTATGTAATTTAGCAGATTAAAAAGATATTTCATGTCTGTAGATGTAATTTTAGGTTTGCAATGGGGAGATGAGGGTAAAGGTAAAATTGTTGATATCTTTTCATCCGATTATGACATTATATGTAGATTTCAGGGTGGGCCAAATGCCGGACACACTATTATTTTTGATAACAAAAAATATATACTACATACCATACCTAGTGGTATTTTTCATAATGACAAACTAAATATTATAGGTAATGGTGTTGTAATAGATCCAGTTACTTTCATTAGTGAAATTAATGAATTAAACAATTCTAATATCAATATTAAAAACAATTTATTAATTTCAACTTCAGCCCATTTAATATTGCCTATTCATAGAATATTGGATTTCGTATATGAAAATCAAAAAGGGGATAAAAGTATCGGTTCTACTCTCAGAGGTATCGGGCCTGCATATACAGATAAAATAGCTCGTAGAGGCCTACAATTAGGTTTAATTCTAAAAAAAGATTTTAATGAATATTATAAAGAATTAACTAATTTTCATTTGGATTATCTTAATTATTTAGGAGTGGATATTCATAAGGTCAAAATTGAAAATTTGACTTTCAAAGAATATGAAACTAAATGGTTCGAAGCTATAGAATCTATCAAAGAATATAAAATATCTCGTACAGAATACGTTTTACATGAAGCTCTAAAAGAGGGGAAAAAAATATTAGCAGAAGGTGCACAAGGCAGCCTATTAGATATCGATCATGGTTCTTATCCTTACGTTACCTCTTCTAATACTACAATAGGGGGAGTATGTACAGGACTTGGTATATCACATAATAACATAAATAAAGTTTTTGGTATTGTGAAATCATACTGCACTAGAGTGGGTAATGGACCTTTTCCGACTGAGTTAAATGATGATGTAAGCAGAGAACTACAAACACGAGGAAACGAATTTGGTAGCACTACTGGTAGAGCTAGACGTTGTGGATGGTTAGATCTGTCTTTACTAAAAAGAGCTATTGATATAAATGGAGTTACAGAGTTGATATTGATGAAGGTAGATGTATTAGATAGTTTAGAATATATATGTGTAGGTGAGCATATCGATAATAGTGACCCATATCATCCTTTAGTTGAATTAATTTCATTACCTGGATGGCAAAAAGATACTACAAAAATTAAAAATTATAATGATCTGCCTGATGAACTAAAAAATTATATTTCATTTATAGAAAATAAATTAAACATTCCTATTACTATGATATCTGTTGGACCATCAAGAGAACAAATTTTAAAAAAATAAATAAAAATATGAAAAAATTAATTTTTATATTTTCAACATTTATCTTTATCTCGATTTTGCCAATGTATGGACAAAATCAGATAAATGCAGATGAGTTGCCTCAATATTTAAAAACAGATTTTTTTCGTAAATTCCCTACGATTAATCCAGATGATGTAAAATGGTATAAATCTGATGATGGATATGAAGCTCGCTTCATATTTCAAAATACAGCTACTAATTATGTGATGACATACGCTGGTAAATGGATCAGAACTGAATCTAAAATTAATGAAACAGATCTCCCAAGGATATCTCAGGAATACATCAAAAATAATTATCCAAATGCTACTATTAAAGAAGTCTATATGGTACAATCAGATGTTTATCCTGGGTATAAAGTGATCTTAATAGATAATCAAAAAGAATTAATCATCAACTTTGATAAATCAGGTAATTTGCTCACCGAAGATAAAACTATAACTACTGAATCTGAAATACCTGAATCTGAATATGTTAAAAAAATATCTATTTTGCCTGATTACTTACCTAGTAATATAAAAGAATATTTAGGACTAAGTTATAAAAACTATTATGTTTCCAAAGTTTACTGGGCAAAGGATAATTTCAATGTTGACTATTACATTATAGAATTAACAAATGATAAAGGTGATAATTTAGTTGAATTAGAATTTGATTTTTATGGTAATTTATTATCGCAAACTCAAGAAACTATAGAACCCAAGGAAATAGTTACTAAAAAAGATAAAAAAAGTGATAGTAAAAAAATAACCCCAGGAATACCAGAGACCATGGTCCCTAAAAATGCTATCGATTATTTCAAAAAGAAAGAAAAAAGGGTAGAACAGGTGAAATGGGATACTATTAATAAAAATTATGTAGTCTCTTATGTAAATCCATTAAGAAATTTAAAATATCAAATGGAATTCGACGAGAAAGGTAACTGGTTAAAAACAACTACATTTTTAGATCCTAAAAGTTTGAATCCTATGATTACGCGATTCATTAATGATAATTATCCTGGTTATATTATTAATTCTGCTGAAAATATTGTAACTCATGATAAAAAGAAATATATATTAGTAGAAATTTATTCACCTGAATGGATAAATGATCCTATGGTCTATCATCAATTATTTTTCTCATTATCATATAGATTAGAAAAAGAAATATTAGCAGATGGTGTGAGTAAATATGATTTTTTAGAAATGCAAAAAAAAGCACAATCTTTAACTAAAACCAAAGAATATTTAGAGCAATTAAATCATACACTAGATGAAGATGATGTAATATATTATAGCCAAAATATTTCACCAAAAAGTTTACCAGGTAACGTTATTAAATATGTAAATGAAAATTATTCTGGTTGGTTGCTAAAAGAAGCTATGTTAATAGTCGAAGAAGGGCAATATTTTTATAATATTTATTTAAAAAAAGAAGGTTGGCCAGATAGAATAAAATTAATTTTTGACTTTAAAGGTGATTTTATTAGTGAAGAAAAAATTAAATAATTGTGCATCGCATCATTATCTCTATAACTTTCATTTCTTTACTTTTTTATTGTAATTTATTTAGTCAAGTTAAAATTAAATTAGATAATGCAGATATATTAAAATATTCAACTACAAGGGGTGATATTCAGATCTTAGTAGGCAATGTGTCTTTTTCTCATGAAGGTAATTATCTTTTTTGTGATAGTGCTTACCTATATTCTGACGAAAATCGTGTAGAAGCTTTTGGCAATGTATCTCTAGTTGGTAAAAATCATATTACCCTTACAGCTAAATATATTAACTATAATGGTGATAATCAAATAGCAAAAGCTAAAAACAATGTTTATCTAACAGATGGCTATTATGTTTTGAAAACAAATGAGCTAGAGTATGATCTACAAAATGATATTGCTTTTTACCTTGATAAAGGAGTTATAACAGATCCTTATCAAACAATTATTAGCAAAAAAGGATATTATTATGGTGAAAATGAAGATTTAGCCTTTGCAATTAATGTAGAAATCAATGCTAATGATTACAAAATTATTACGGATTCTATGCGTTATAATGCTAAAAATGAATTTGTTTTTTTCTTTGATAATACTACTATCACTGATACAAATATTATGATTTATTGCAATTATGGTATTTATGATATGCGTAATGATACTTTTTTCTTTGCTAATCATCCTATTATCTATTATGATTCTTATTATATTGAAGCCGACACAGTGCAATTTTATAGAAATGAGGGCCTCACTAAAGCACGTAGTAATGCTATAATATTAGATACAATAAATGATATTAGGATTTTAGGTCCATTTATAAAATTATCACAAAATGACAGTTCCATATTTACAGCTAAACCATCAATACTTGACATATTTACTCATGATGATACATTAACTATTATCTCTGATACTCTAACTACCCTATATGATAGTCTAAAAGGGCGAGAGTTTGTGTTTAACAAAAATGTTCATGTTTTCCAAAACAATATTCAAGCTGCATGCGATTCTCTTGTTTATAATCAAAAAGACTCTGCTTTTTATCTTTTCAAAAATCCAATTTTTTGGTATGATAGCATACAAATGACAGCTGATACAATAGTATTATTCCTAAAAAATGATAGCTTAGATATTATGCTTGGCTATCAAAATGCTTTTATCATAGAACCTTATAAAGATTCTCTATACAGCCTATATAACCAAATAAAAGGCATGTCGGTAAAAATTAAATTTAAAAATAATCAAATAGATTCACTCATCATGGATAGACAATGTGAATTGACTTATTATCTAATAGATGACGAAAAAAAGATGATTGGAGTCAACTACTCTACTGGCAATCAGATAATTTTAGTTTTCAAAGACGATGATCTAAATAAAATAAAAATATTTGATGATCCTAAAGGTACTGTTTATCCGATTGAAGAATTTCCTAGTAATTTAGAAAAATTAAAAGGTTTTCAAATATTTTATGAAAAAATGATTGAAAATAGGCAAATCATTTATTCTGCCTTATTGCATAAATACTAAAACAATATATACATAAATGCAAAATACAACTAAATTATAATAAAAAAACAAAATTTTACTATTGAAAAATTCTAAATTTCTAAACATCACATCACCTATAACTTTACTTATCTATGCTTCCCCCTTTCTTGTCTCTCGACCTGCCTCTCTGATTTGATATTTTTATTTTGAATTTTTTTATGTTTATCAAAATATAGATTATACGATTTAATGAATGGTCTGTAGTATGCATCAGTATAAACATACCTAATATAGTCAGAGTTTAAGCCTTTTTTGATATCATGCTTAGCAAAGGCTACACCCAAATTTTTTTGCAATTTTTTAGTATATTTATATGGTATAGATCTATGTTTCAAAACATTTAAACACTCCAATCCTTCGTATAAATATTCGCCATTTACAAATAAACCAGCTAATTTCAATAATGAATCTGTATGCATTGATGAGAAAAAAATAATTCTATTAGCAGATAATGCAAATTTATTTTGAAGGGAATCAGGTAGATGATTATACTGTAGTTTCAATAATTGATAAGTATAAAATATAGAATCTACAGCACTGTGATACATCTTTTGCCATTTAGAGAATAATATTAAAAAATTGCTTTCTAATTCTATTAGTTTTTCTAAATTAGCTAAATCTAATGGGGCAATGTCACATAGAGTGTTTAACCAAATATTTTTTGCTATTATTAAATGGTTTTTAGCTTTATCTAAACTGTCCAAATAATAATAGTATTTGACTATACTTAATTCTTTTTCAAATTTATTTTTTATTTCCTGGCAAGTATCTATTTTGATTTTTTTCATATAATTATTTAAGATAATAGGAGAGCATCGAGCTAAATTATGCAATACGATAAATGAATCTGGTGCTAACACCATAAAATCTTCTCGTGCTATACCATTTAAATAATCACATACTATCAATGAAGCTAATAAATGCAACGTATCAGGTAGTTTTGTTTTGGTAAATTCGGATAAATATAGTAAATCTATAGCATCTGATAAAGTGGGAGCGATGTATGATGTCTCTACTATTTTTTTTCTACGCGATTGACTGATATTTTTTTTAGTATACTTAGCTTCCAGGTCCGCTAATAGCACTTTTTGATATTTTAATTTACAATCTAAAAAATCATTATGTAATAAATCTTTTTTTTCTATTATATTATTTAATTTCATTAATGTTTGGTAAGCTTTTTTAATTTTTTTATCATCTCTGCCTACTATATATACAGAGCATACATGAGATATACTATTCAATAATTTATTAAGATTTTCATTTTTATGATTATTTAATAATACAGAATCTTCTGCAAAAAGTACATTGCGATAGAGAGTGTCTAACATTATTATTTGTTCTAAAGCGTCTTCCCATTGCTCTTTTATTAGTAAAGCATCATAACTTTTAGTTAAAGTTTCTAAAAATTCTTTCTTTTTTTCACTTAAAATATTATTTACAGAAATATATTTATGGTTTTTTATAGCAAAATTTTGTGCTTCTAATAACAAATGTAAAGCGATATTATTAAATCCTTTTTCAATAGATTTATCATAAATGGTTATAAAATTTTCAAATAATTTATAATAATTATTAGTAAAATATTTATCTAATTGTACATCTTTTTTTAGTTCTAATCCATCATTTATTTGTTTTAACCTTTCTAGTATTGATATAGCTATGTTATATTCTTGTTTATTAAATAGATAATCTATATTTTCGATACTAATATTCCATAATGTATCAATAGTATTTTTAAAATATTTTGGTAAATATGAATATTTCAAATCTGGAAATCTAAGAATAAATTCAGTAGTTTTTATTAATGCAGAATCTATATCATTATTTTTTAAAAAAAATTTAATATATGCATCCCAAGCTATTAAAGAGTTAGGATTATATTTTAGAGCATATTTTATATTTTCTAAAGATTCTTGTTTTTTATTTTCTATAAAAAAAAATTTTGCATCTAATATTAATAAACTGTCTATCAGATTTATTTTTTTGTTTATTTCATTTTGTTTTATAAATAATTTTTTTTGTAAATCTTCATATTTATATTTGAAATTAATAGGATCATTTTTATTAAGATTTAGATTTTCTGTCAAATGCAAAGCTCCAATATCATTAATTTTTTTATCTATCTGATCTAGATCAAATTTATTAAATAAAAGTAAACGAGGTTTGTCTAATTGTAATGTATCAATAAAATCAATTGATTTAGTATAGAAATCATCGAATTCATAATAAATATTTATAAGGTTTTTATAATGATTTATTTTATTCAAAAAATCATTATCGACAAATAAATATATACTATCCAAAGCAAAAAAAGATAAACTTTCATTAATACCAAACGAATAATAACAAGTATCTGTATAATAATAACCTAATTTATTTGTCAGATAACTCTGACATGGGGTAAAAGAATGATAATCAGAGTTTTTAGCTTTAAAAAATAAAATTATTTTAGATGGTTGATATAGATCATCTACATTAATATTGCGATAAATAATACCAGGTTTAAGATTTAGATTTTTCAATACAGCTGTGAAAGCTGTAGTACTATCATTTAAATACAAAACTCTCATCTCTATTTTCATAGAAAGCTTCTCAGGTAATATTAAATCAATGTTAGAATTTTTTATCTGCGTATCCCATTTGCTTAGCAATGTATCATTTTTGATCAAATTCTCCCAGGTCAATTCATAAGTAAACTCACCATACCATCGTATATTTTGAGAAAATAATTTTCCACATAATAATATTGATATAAAAATCACCAAACATATTACTTTATTTAATTTTTTTCGGAATATCATTTTTATATAATCTTATTAATTTTGCGAAATTACAAGAAAAAAAATAATCTCAATTCTTTTTTAAAGATATAATATGAGAATCGGTGGGGGAATGCTCGTAAAAATCACAATTGTTTAATTTAATATTGGATTAATATAAAATTAATTGTTAATTTTACCAAAATTTATAATTATGAAAACTATATTAAAAGATCAAGAATTAGAAGACTACTTGGCAATGGGTAAGCAGGAAAACTTGGAATTTTTAGATAAATTGTATCATCTAATGAACCAACTCAACGCTGATGTAGTAGACTATCAAGGTCTAAAAGCACAAACCATACCACCTCTCTGCCCTAATTGTCAGAGTAAAAACATTATAAAAAATGGCACACAACAAGGACAGCAATTATACATCTGCAAAAACTGTGGTAGAAACTTCAGAATTACCACCGGCACTTTCGTCTATAGGTTAAAAAAGAAGGAAAAGATGCTCGATTACATTCGTTGTATGCTCGAGGGCAAAACTCTTAGAGCTTGTGCCGCTGAAGTTGGCATCAGCTTACCGACAAGCTTCGCTTGGAGACACAGGATAATCTCCGCACTGAGAACCTTCGAAAATAATATTGATTTTTATGGAATAATAGAATTCGAGCAGTTACTGATGAAATATTCAGAAAAAGGTAGGAAGTACAAAAATAGAGAAGAATACGAGGAAGCTAAGAAAAAGAAGCAGAGAAAGGTAGCTGTGATGGCTACGAAAGATAGGAGTGGTAATATGCTATTCAACTTAACTGGCTTCGACAAAGTAAAACGAGCACAAATAGAGCAAATATTGAATACTAAAATATCCAGCAATAGCGTAATATGTAGCAATCATAATGAAGAATTGAAAAAAACGAAAGTACAAGAACAGAGAAAACTAGAGATAGTAATAGGTAGATCAAAGAAGCGAGGCGTATACAGCGTATCTACGATAAACAAACATACCAAGACATTTGTAAGCTTGATAAACAAGAAATTCAGAGGGGTAGCGACTAAGTATTTGCAGAGCTACATTATGTGGTATGTGGTAACGCACAAGTATTTGCGAAAAAGATTAATCGAGGACATTGGCAGGATGCTCAACCTCGCATCTTCAGACAGGCGGGCGTGGTTTTTATACAGGGACTTGAGAGCTAAGCCAATATTAAATTTAACATAAAACTTTTCACCTTCATTAATCGACATACAAAAACCATTATATCTAAGTATAATATTCCAAAACACTATTTCATAGATATTAAATATATTTAATTATTTGATTTAACTAATAAATCATAAGACTTAGATTTTCTGAACTAATCATACATTTATCTAATATTATTAATAATTTTTATTTTGTTTAATGATTTTTTTTATTTTTGCAAAACAAATTTTAAAAAATTATGTTTAAAAAGATAATTCTATTCCTTTTATTCCCTTTTGCTTTATTTTGTCAAGATCCCACTTCTTGGACATATGAGTTAAAAAAAATCTCTAATGATGAAGCTTTAATTATTTTTAATGTATCGATAGATGAGGGTTGGATTTTATATTCTTTAAAAACTAAAGGTGCCTTACCAGGCGAATTTTATTTTGAAGAAAATCCTGCATATAAATTAATTGGTAAAACCACTGAATCGCCTAATTTTAAATCAAAATATGAACCAGATTTAGGAGCTACAACAACTTTTTTTGAAGGTGCGGCGACATTTACACAAAAAATAAAAATACTAAAACCGGAAAAATTTGATATTGAAGTATTTTATTCTGGCCAAGCTTGCTTACATGATGGTATGTGTGTAATGATAAAAAAAGATTTTATAATCCCAATTGATGGTACTAAATTTATACCATTGCAATCTGCAGAAATTAAATTAAAAAATAATAATGATACAGTTATACAAGATGAATTATCAAACAAAAATATAGTAGAAATAGAAAATAAATCTGATACATCTATTTATACAAAAATATATGGTATTAATCCTTTAGATTCTACTCTAAAAGCACATAATGAACAATATTTGATTGCACGTTCAGAGGCTAAAGCCAAATCACAATCTTTATGGGGAATTTTTTTAGCAGGAATATTAGGGGGATTAATAGCATTATTAACACCTTGTGTATGGCCTATGATACCTCTAACTGTAAGTTTTTTTATAAAACGAGATAAAAAGAAAGGAATAAAAGATGCTATTATTTATGGATTATCTATAATTGTTATTTATGTAGGGTTGGGATTATTAGTTACTTTAATTTTTGGTGCTAATGCTTTAAATGCCTTATCTACTAATCCCTGGTTCAATGTATTCTTCTTTTTATTATTATTAATTTTTGCAATTGCATTTTTGGGTGGTTTTGATCTTACACTTCCTAGCTCTTGGATTAATGCTATGGATAAAAGAGCAGAAAAGGCTACTGGATTATTGAGTATCTTTTTTATGGCTTTTACTTTAGTACTTGTATCATTCAGTTGTACTGGACCCATCATAGGCACACTTTTAGTAGAAGCTATTGTTAAGGGCTATCTAGCACCATTTATAGGTATGCTTGGTTTTTCAATTGCTCTGGCTATACCTTTTACTGTCTTTGCTTTATTTCCTAAAATGATTTCGAATTTACCTAAATCTGGTAGCTGGATGAATACTGTAAAAGTTACTCTTGGTTTTATAGAATTATTTTTTGCGTTTAAGTTTTTGTCTGTAGCAGATTTAGCTAGTCATTGGGGCATTTTAGATAGAGAAATATTTATCGTTATATGGGTTGGAATAGCTTTTATAATGGGTTTATATTTTTTGGATGTAGTACGTTTCAAAGGGGAGGAGAAAAAATCACATATTAGCGTTCCTAGGTTTTTCTTTGCCCTTGCATCTTTTAGCTTTGTTTTTTATCTGATTCCTGGTCTATGGGGAGCACCACTTAAAGGTGTTTCGGCTTTTTTGCCACCTATGTATACGCAAGATTTTAACATAGATACCAAAAATATAAAAGCTGATTTTAAAGATTTATCACCTGCTATAGATTTTGCACGCAATGTTAACAAGCCTCTTCTTATAGATTTTAGTGGTTATGGCTGCGTTAATTGTAGAGAAATGGAAGCTAGTGTATGGACAGATCCTAAGGTAAAAGATTTTTTAGAAAATAATTTTGTCCTAGTTTCTCTTTATGTAGATGATAAAACTTTATTGCCCCCAGAAGAGAGCATTACAATTAATGACGGTAAAATTAAAACAAAATTAAGAACTGTAGGTGATAAGTGGAGTTTTTTAGAATTTACTCTAGCTAAAAAACAATCTCAACCTTTATATATAATTATGGATTATAATGGTAAAATATTGACTGAATTGTATGGTTATAATAAAAATCCTAATGATTTTTTAGAGTGGCTACAAGATGGATTAGAAAAGTTTTATCAAATTAATAAATTATAAAAACTTAAATCAATTTAAAAAATAATTTTTGGGTTATAAACTTATTCAGATATATATTCTCTGTTTATAAAAAATCATTAAATTTGATTAAAACTTTTGGTATTCAAACAGATATCTATAAAAACTATCCTCATTATTAATCAAATCAGTATGATTACCGATTTCTACTATTTCTCCATCTCTTAGCACTACTATTTGATCAGCATTAATGATAGTAGATAATCTATGTGCGATAATTATAGCGGTTCTATTAACTATCAAATTATTAATAGCCTCTTGAACTAATTTTTCACTTTCACTGTCAAGCGAACTAGTAGCTTCATCAAAGATAAGTATAGGTGCATTAGTCAAAACTGCTCGAGCTATGCTAATACGTTGTCGTTGTCCACCACTAAGTTTAGATCCTTTTTCGCCGATATTAGTATCAAAGCCCCAGCGTGTTTCCATAATAAAATCGTAAGCATTAGCAATCTTAGCAGCTTGCACCACTTCTTCGTAAGTAGCATCTGGCTTGCCAAAAGCTATATTATTATATATACTATCGTTAAAAAGTATAGGATCTTGATTTACAATAGCAAATAAACGATGCAGTGAATCAAATTTTATTTTTCTAATATCCACACCATCTATTGTAATACTACCTTCTGTAACATCATAAAATCTGGGCAATAAATCTACTAAAGTAGTTTTACCAGAACCACTAGGACCTACAATAGCTGTAGTAGTACCTTTATTTAACGTAAGATTAATATTTTTTAAAACATAATGACCTGGATTATAACAAAATGATACATTATTATATTTTATCTCATCATCAAAAGTATTTTTTTCTATAGCATTTTTATCTTCTGTGAGAGTTTCTGGATAATTGAGTATCTCTTCTATCCTATCTAAAGAAGCAAGACCTTTTTGAACACCATACCAACCTGAAGATATATTTTTAGCTGGTGGAATGAGTTGAGTGAAAATAAGTATATAGGCTATAAAAGTTTCAGGAGCGAAGCTAGATTGATCTTTTAATACTATGATAGAACCAATATATAAAATAAGTAATATAGCCATCACAGAGAGTGTTTCTGTGAGTGGGCTACTGAGACTACGACGACGAAAGATTTTTGTATTTAACTTGGTGATAGATCGATTAACCTTTTGCATTTTTTTACGCATAAAATCTTCTGCCACAAATGCTTTTATTACACGCAATCCATCAATAGTTTCATTAATTATTGCCATCAATAAACCCAATTGTCTTTGACTACGAATAGATTTTTTTCGTAATGTTTTCCCAATTCGCCCTAATATGATAACAATAAATGGTAATATTAAAAGAATTATAAGAGTTAGTTTATAATTTAGTATAAATAATGATGCTAAAAATATTATTACAGTGATAGGATCACGAAATAAAAACTGTAATGAAGAAATCAGAGAAACCTCTATCTCTTGGGTATCACTGATAATATATGTCATAATGTCGCCTTGCTCTTTAGTTTTAAAATAGCTTAGTGGTAGTCGCAAAATTTTATCATAAATCATATTTCTCAATTTCTCTACAACTCCAAACCTCAGGGTAGTAATAACGTGAATAGAAGCATAACTAAATATATTTTTTAATAAAATCATTAAAAAAACAAATAAAACTACTATACCTAAAGTCTGGATAGGACCGTAGTTATTTATTAATTGAGCGAAAAAATAATTTGCATGCAATTGAATAGATGCAGCATTTAACTGAAAAGGACCAGGATATCCTATAGTAGTATCCATACCAAATAGTATTCTCATAAATGGTATTATCATGGCAATAGAAAATAATGAGAAAAATGCAGTCAATATATTATAAAAGAAATACAATATGACAGATTTCCAATATCCTGATATAAAAAAATTTAATTTTTTTAATAGTTTCACAAATTATTTTTTGCAAAAATAATAAGATTAATGATATTATTTATAATCAAAATGATAAAGCAAACAAAAATGCAAAAATTTTAGAATACTAAAATTCTATATACTACGAATAATAAATTAGATAAAAGAAATCTTTTATTTGGTTGTCCACTATTACTCATCTACTAAATCATAGATCTCCGCTTCATTTATTTCTGCTTCTATATTAATTAATGTCTCTATGTAATCTTTTAGAAATTTATTGTAAATTTTAATAGAGCTTACACTTTTGATATTTTCTAATTCTTTTAAAAAATTAAAAGATATTTTTTTATCAACATTCAAAAACAAACTTTTCCCCTTTGTATTTATATTAAATATTAGCATATTATTACCGTCAAAAGTATCAAATAATTCAATAAATTTGGCCCAATCATCATCAGTAGGATCTAGAAGTGAAATAATAATTTTAGCTTTATCAAAAGCTTTTTGCACCTCTTCAACAGTTAAAATAGAGATAACTGATAGAAAAGCTTGATTAGAATTTTTATTAATCTGCCATTTACAAAGAAAAAAATAAGGGTTATCAATTTTCAATAATGACTGAGCATTGTTAAAATCATTTCTAAAAAAACGAAGTGAATAATTAGAATTATAATCAGCTACCTCGGCTATTAAAAATGGATTACCATTTTTATCATTTTTCACTTGTAACGATTGAACTATACCTCCAAAAAATATTTGTTTATTATCATCGACGGTTTTATTGATTTCAGACAAAGTATTAGTAACAAAAAAGTTTAATAAATGACTGATAGGATCAAGTGGATGACCTGAGAGATAAAAATCAAGAGCTTCGTGTTCTTTTTCTATTAAAGTTTTATAATCCCATTCTTCACAGTCTGGCATAGGAAAATTAGTTATTATCTCATCATCATCAAATAAACTAGCAGTGAATTTACTAGATGCTTGATAATCATTTGCGAAACGTAACAAACGATCTACGGTAGTTTCATTATTATCATAGACATGAAAAAATTGAGATCTTTTAAGATTTAAACTATCAAAGGCACCAGCTTGTGCTAAAGCTTCTATTACGCGTTTATTTATAGCTTTTGAATCTATTCGTTTAGCAAAATCAGTAATATTTTTAAACGATCCATTAGCCTCCCTTTCTGCAATTATAGATTCAGCACCGATACTACCAACATACTTGATACTACTCAACCCAAAACGAATGATACCATTATTCGCAACAGTAAAATTTGTATTTGACTCATTAATATCGGGACCTAGCACTTTGATGCCTAATCTTTCGCACTCACTTAGGATTTTATTAAGTTCATTTAAACTCGTATGTGTGAGTACACTTGCCATGAATTCATCTGTAAAATTAGCCTTTAGATATGCAGTTTGATATGCAATGATAGAATAAGCTACTGTATGAGATCTATTAAAACCATAGCCTCCAAACTGAGCCATATCTTCATAAACTTTTTTTGCAATATCTCGATTAATATTATTTTTTAAACACCCATCAATAAATTTAACTTCCATTTGTTCTATCAGATCGGGTTTTTTCTTGCCCATAGCTTTTCGTAGCGTATCAGCTTCGGCTTTAGAGAAACCAGCCATTTTTTCACTCAGCTGCATTATTTGCTCCTGAAAAATCATGATGCCATACGTATCTTCTAGCACTTCTTTCATGATATCATGATAATACTCTATAGGCTCTTTACCATGCTTACGATTAATATAAGTTGGTATATAAGACATAGGTCCAGGACGATAAAGGGCATTCATAGCTATTAAATCATCAATAGTAGTAGGCTTCAACTCTCGCAAATATTTTTGCATACCAGTAGATTCAAATTGAAATACACCTATTGTTGCTCCATTTTGAAATAGTTCAAAAGTCTTATTATCATCTAATGGTATTTTGTCAATATCAATATTTTTGCCTCTACGTCTATAAATTAGGTCTAATGTGTCTTTAATAATAGATAAAGTTTTGAGTCCTAAAAAGTCCATTTTTAGCATACCAGCAGATTCTATAATGGAACCTTCATATTGCACCACAGGTATAGGAGATTCTTTTGCTTGAGCCAATGGAACAAAATCTGTAATATCTGATGGACTAATGATAACCCCACAAGCATGAACACCCGTAGAACGCACATTGCCTTCCAGTGTCATCGCAATACTAATAACTTGTTTCACTTCTGGATCTTCGTCATATAATTTTTTTAATTCTGGTGATTCTTCTAAAGCATTAACAAGTTTAGTACCAGGACGCGCCGGTATAAGTTTAGCAATTTTATCAGCTTTAGACAGTGGGATCCCTTTTACACGACACACATCGCGTACAGCCATACGAGCTTGCATAGTCTGAAAAGATACTATTTGGGCTACACGATTATTGCCATATTTTTCAACTACATAATTCAAAACTTTTTGTCTACCAGCATCATCGAAATCTACATCTATATCTGGCATAGAAATACGTTCAGGATTTAGAAAACGCTCAAATAATAATTTATATTTTAATGGTTCTACATTAGTGATACCTATGCAGTATGAAACAATAGATCCTGGTGCTGAGCCTCGTCCTGGACCTACTAATACACCCATTTCTCTAGCAGCATTTATATAATCCTGAACTATTAGAAAATAACCAGCAAAGTCCATTTTTTTTATCACTTCAAGCTCATATTCTATGCGCCCTTTTACCTCTGCTTCCAAAAGTTCTCCATATCTTTGTTTTGCACCTAAATATGTGAGATGCTTCAAATAATCAAAATCATCTGTAAAATCATCCGGTAGTGTGTATTTAGGCAAAATTACCTCATTCTCAATAGAATAAGATTCTACCTTTTCAGCTATTTCTAATGTATTCAATAATGAAGCTTCATCATCGGGAAAACATTGTAGCATTTCGTCATAAGATTTTAGATATTCATTGCCAGTATATAATAAAGTACTATCATCTCTATTAGTATTCAATTTAATTAATAAACTATGCGCCTCTTTATCTTCTTTGTTTACAAAATGTACATCATTAGTTATAATAGTTTTAATACCAAATTCATCTGCTAAACTTTTTATTTCATGATTAATTTTAGCCTGTTCTTCTAAACCATGATTTTGCAATTCCAAATAAAAATCTTCACCAAATAAATCTTTATAAAATCCAACCGCCTGTCTAGCTTTTTCGATATTATTTTGTCTTAAGTAATAAGGTATTTCACCACCCAAACAAGCAGAACTAGCTATTAAACCTTCATGATATTGGGTGAGTAACTCTTTATCTATCCTTGGAGTGTAATAGAATCCATCTAGTGATGCCTTAGAAACTAATTTAATGATATTATGGTAACCAGTTAAATTTTTAGCAAGCAAAATTAGATGAAAACCGGATCTATCAATATCATTTTCTTTATTAGCCATAGAACGTCTAGCCACATAAATCTCACAACCTAATATTGGTTTAACATTATATGCTTTTGATGTACGATAAAAATCTAAAACGCCATACATATTGCCGTGATCAGTAATAGCTACTGCAGGCATTTCTAATTGTTGTGCTTTATTAAATATTCGTTCTATGTTAGCTGCTCCATCAAGTATAGAATATTGTGTATGCAAATGAAGGTGCACAAAGTTTTTCATTTTTTACTTTTTTGTAAAAATATAAAAAATTAATGAGAAATAAAATTGTTTTTTTTTTAACTCATTTGAGTAAAAGTACCATCTTCACATTTATATGTTTTTTGAGGGAAAGATTGTATCGAAAGTAAATCGTGAGTAGCCATTATAATGGCTCTATTATTGTTTTTTAAATTTATTAAAATTTCTAAAATATCTTTTGACGAAGCCAAATCTAAATTGCCAGTAGGTTCATCGGCTAAGATCAACTCTGGATTGTTAAGTAGAGCTCTAGCAATTACTAATTTTTGCTGTTCTCCACCTGAGATTTGATGAGGCATTTTTTTTCTCACATCTCGCAAGCCTACCATTTCTAATACTTCATCAATTCTATTATTTATTTCATTTTTGTTTTTCCATCCTGTAGCTCTGAGTACAAATTCTAAATTTTTTTCAATATTTCTATCTATTAACAATTGAAAATCTTGAAATACAATACCTATTTTTCTACGTAAAGCTTGAATTTGTTTAGATTTAATATTAGCAAGATCATATCCTAGCACTATACCTTTTTCTCCATTAAAAGGATAATCTGCATAAAGCATTTTCAGCAATGATGACTTACCACTACCAGTTTTACCAATTAAATAAATAAAATCACCTTTTTTCAATGTAAAGTTGATCCCTTGCAAAACTATACGATCCTGTAAATGAATATTTGCATTTATTATCTCTACTAATACATTATCATTTAACTGATCATGTTCTTTTTCTATAATTTTATTTTTTTTATTCATAAACCATTCAATTTATCATTAAGATATTTAACAATATTATCCACTTGTACACGATCTTGCAGCATGCTATCTCTATCACGTATCGTAACTGTATTATCTTGCATAGTTTGTCCATCAATAGTAATACAATAGGGGGTACCAATAGCATCTTGACGACGATAACGGCGTCCTATACTATCTTTCTCATCATATTGACAAAGATAATATTTTTTTATATCATTAAAGATGTTTAGAGCATATTCATTCATACCATCTTTTTTTACTAATGGAAGTATAGCGACTTTAATAGGTGCTAAAAAATTAGGAATTTTGAGTACTGTACGCAAACTATTGTCTGGCAAAATCTCCTCAGTATATGCATTAGTCAATACAGCTAGCAATGTTCTATCTAACCCTGCTGAAGTTTCTACTACATAAGGGATATACGATTCTTGTAAATCATGATCAAAATATAACATTTTTTTACCACTAAACTCTTGATGGCGTTTAAGATCATAATCGGTACGGGAATGAATACCTTCTATTTCTTTGAATCCAAAAGGGAATTCAAATTCTATATCTACAGCTGCATTAGCATAATGAGCTAATTTTTTATGTTCATACCAGCGATATTTTTCTTTTGGTATTCCCAGAGAGAGATGCCATTGCATTCTTTGTTCTTTCCAATACTCGAACCACTCTCTCTCTGTACCAGGTCGCACAAAATATTGCATCTCCATCTGTTCAAATTCACGCATACGAAATATAAATTGTCTAGCAACTATTTCATTTCTAAAAGCTTTACCTATTTGTGCAATACCAAAAGGCACCTTTTGACGTGAAGTTTTTAATATATTTAAGAAATTAACATAGATACCTTGAGCTGTCTCTGGTCGAAGATAAATTGTCATAGCGTCATCAGCAGTACTACCAAGCTGAGTTTTAAACATTAGATTAAATTGTCTAACCTCTGTCCAATTACAAGTACCACTAACAGGACAGACTATCTTTAACTCTTCTATTAAGGCCTTCAATCCAGCTAAATCATTATTGTCTAATAATATTGTCAATCTATTACTAATTTTGGCAGCTTCATCTAAATATTTTTTTACTTTCTCATTAGTAGTTCTAAATAATTGCTCATCAAAATTATCACCAAACCTTTTTTTAGCTTTTTCTATTTCTTTTTCAGCTTTTTCATAGAGCTTATCAATATAATCTTCTATCAATTGATCTGCTTTGTATCTAACTTTACTATCTTTATTATCTATTAAAGGATCATTGAATGCATCTACATGTCCACTAGCTTGCCAGACTTTAGAGTGCATTAGTATAGCTGTATCTATCCCTACAATATTCTCATGAAACTGCACCATGCTTTTCCACCAATATCGCTTAATATTTTCTTTAAGCTCTACTCCATACTGGCCATAGTCATATACAGCAGATAAACCATCATATATTTCTGATGATGGAAATACGAAACCATACTCTTTGCAATGCGATACAAGTTTCTTAAATAGTTCTCCATTTTGAGTCATATAATATTTTTTATGCAAATTTCGTAGTTTTTTTGATTTTTAAAAAATTTAATTAATTTCATCCTGATTTTGTGGAAATTTTTTAATTTTAATTTTCGAAATTACAAACAAATTCTAAATAACAATTAATATACACAATATCTATTAGTGCAAAATGATTTAGAAGCTTCTATAATTTGTAAAAATATTTATATAAATAATGATTTCTTTAAAAATCCTTGTTTTTTTATTAATTTTGTAAAAATGAAATATTATATTTATGAAAAACAATAAAGCAAATAACAAAAAACAATATAAAACTAGGAAATATCCAAAAGATTATAAAAAAATAAAATCTGATGACTCTACTACAGAAATAAGATTAAATAAATTTATAGCCAATTGTGGATATTGCTCTAGAAGGGACGCAGATGAACTTATATTAACTGGTAGTGTCTTAGTAAATGGTAAAATCGTTACTCAATTAGGTACTAAAATAAAAGATACTGACAAAGTAATGATAGGGGATGCTATTTTAAAACCAGAAAAGAAAATCTATATTTTGATGAATAAGCCAAAAGACTATATCACCACGTCAAAAGATCCACATAATAGAAAAACTGTAATGTCTCTATTAGGCGATTTGCAATATCGTGTATATCCTATTGGTAGACTCGATAGGAATACTACTGGTATTTTATTATTTACAAATGATGGTGATTTAGCTCGTAAACTCAGTCATCCATCCTCTAAAATCATTAAATTATATGAAGTAAAATTAGATAAAAACCTAAAATTCAATGATTTACAAAATATTGCTAATGGACCTATTATTAATGGTCACAAGATTTATATAGATGATATCAGTTACATAGATAATAAGCCAAAATCATACGTGGGTATAGCACTTCATTCGGGCCAAAATCATATAGTTAAAAGAATTTTTGAAAATTTTGGTTACAAAGTTCAAAGCCTCGATAGAACAATGTATGGACCTATTACCAAAAAAAGTGTTCCACGTGGAACATGGAGATATCTTACTGAGAGCGAAGTTAGATTATTAAAAAGATTGTAGTTAAATGAAAAAAAAACAAATATTTATTCTTGTCATAATTGTTCTTTTTGTCATATTGATAATAGTTGCATTTTTGATTTCAAAAAATTCATTTAACAAATCTAATGGTGTATATCTTAAATCAATATCAAAAAATAATAAGTTACAAATTAAAAATTTATTAGCAGACAGCATAAGCGTAGAAACTATATCAGATAAATATAGTTCAGGAATTAAAATTGAAAATTTTTTTGATAATCTAAAAACTGAACTATTTATAGATTCTATTTTATTAGAAGGTAAAGATTCTATAAAAATATCTCCCATTAATACATCTCAATACCTTTATAGATTAGCAATAATATCTATGGATTCTATAAAAAAGGGACTTGTATATGAAAATATATTTATTTGTGAATTAGATTCATTATATTTAACTCTAAATAAAATTAATGATTCGATACTAATAAATGGATTTGTATATTTTAATATTAATGATACTAATTATAAATCAAATTATTTATTAAATTTTTTAAATATAAAATCAAAAATTATTCAGCGATGGAAGGGGCATGCAATAATAGAATTATAAATATAATAGAAAAATTTGCAAAAAAATATTATTTTAATAAACTTATTAAAGGTTTATTTTGGTTTATACTGTTTGCGGTGATATTATTAATCGCTTTAGCTTCAATAGAAAATATTTTATGGCTCAAATCTACACCTAGATTGATCCTTCTTATTATTCTTATTACATCTCTTACTATATTTTTTGTTCATTACGTCGGTATACCTTTAATGAGATATTTTGGATTATTTAGAGACAAAACTTATAAAGATTTTGCACTTTTACTTGGTTATTATTCTGATAATGATGATAAAATATTGACTGCTGTAGAATTATTCGAATTGAATAAAAAAGACGATAATGAATTATTAATAAATGAATTACAAAGAAGAAGCAATGAGCTATCTAAAATTAATATTAAAAACTTTTTTAAAATTAATGAATACTACAAATGGATAATAAGTAATTTAGGGGTTGTAATTGTCTTTATTGCTTTATCGTTTACATTTCCTAATCAATTTATAAAACCACTGGTCAGGATAACTAATTATACTAAACAATTCCCAAAAGATTATGGTTTCGAAATTAACATTTTAAATAAAGATTTTTTAGTAGAAAGTGGCAAATCATTTGTATTGTGCTTCGAAATTGAAGGAGAAAAAATTCCTAAAAATATTTTTATAGAAACCTTAGGTAATAGGTATATTCCTATCAAAACACCAAACAATAAGTATGAATATATTTTTGAAAATTTAACTGAAAACACTAATTTTAAAATCATAGCAGAGGATTGGATCTTAGATGAGATAGAAATAAAAGTTTATAATAGACCTTCTGTTTATAAATTAATAGCCAACCTATATTATCCACAATACACAAATTTAAAAAACGAACAATTAGTAAATATTTTTTCAATTAATGTTCCACGTGGAACTAAAATTAATTTTTCTATTTTTATAAAAGATGCAGATAGCTTGACTATAATTAATAAATCTATCAAAAATACTTATCCTATAAAAAGTAAATTTGATTATTCTATACAAATTTTAGAAGATAAAAATTTAAAATTATTAAGCAAATCTATACGATCTCCTATAGCAGATACTACTAATATCTATATAGCAGCTCTACCAGATGCATATCCGCAAATAATGGTACAAGTACTAAAAGATACTTTTTCTATCATGCATTATTATGTTCAAGGCTCTATTTCTGATGATTATGGATTTACTAAAATGCTAGCTATATATAGATTGCAACGTAATGATAGCACTATTAAAGGCAAAATACCAATCGGTATCTCTAAAAATGATTTAATTCAAAATTTTAATTTTGATATTGATTTTAGTTTTTTAGATCTCAAACCTTCTGATATAGTTTATTTTTATTTAGAAGTATATGATAATGATGCCATTAGCGGACCTAAAGCTACTAAATCACGTGAATTTGAAGTAAAAATACCTACTAAAGAAGAACTTCAAATAGAACAATCAAAACAAATACAAGTAGCTAATACAAAATTCGCTGAAATGCAAAAAAAATTAAATAATATTAGAAACGAACTACAACAATTAGAAAATCAATGGAAACTTGATCGTAAATTTAATTACGAACAAAAACAAAAATGGGAAAATCTAATTAAACAACAAAATGAAATAATCGATGAATTGAGAAATCTAGAACAAAACTTTCAATTTCCATCATACTATAATGAAAATTTAGAAATATATGAAAAAATAAAACAAATAGACGAGCTAATAAAATCTATAAATTTAGATGAATTAAATGAATATTTAAAAGAATTAGAAAAATTAATGCAAAAAAATGAATTAAAATCTGAGGATATCGAAGAGTTTAAACTCAAAAATGAAGAACTAAATAAAATGCTTGACAGACAAATAGAGCTACTAAAACGCCTAGATATTGAAAAAAATCTTAGAGAAACTTTCGATGAATTAAGAGAATTTAGTAAAAAATTCGATGAGCTTGCAAAAAAAATAGATCCTGATGAAATAAAACAACAAGAAGAACTTAAAAAAGAATTAGAAAAACAATTCAAAAAATATGATAGCATATTATACGAAAATGAAAAACTAAATGAACCATTTAAACTCGACGATATAGATATAGAAAAAAATAATATATATAATGAAATACAACAAGCAGATGATAACCTTAAAAGAAATAATGATAAAAAAGCTAATGAAAATCAAAAAAATACAAGTAAACAACTTAATGATCTAGCAGAAAAATTGGAAAATAATCTTAATCAACAATTACAAGAGGAATATGTAGAAGATGCTATAATATTAAGACAATTGCTAAAAAATGTTCTCATTGCTTCTTTCGAACAAGAGAATCTAATCAAAAATATATTTAAACAAAATCCACGATTATCTAATTACCAAAATTACGTTAGAAAACAGTACGAACTGCAAGAAGTAATGAAACGTACAAAAGACAGCCTATATATGCTCGGTAAGCGTCAGCCATTAGTTTCTAATTTTATTTTTGATGAAATTAATAAAATAGAAAAAGAAAGTAAAAAAGCAATAAATAATCTAAATAATTGGATACTAGGACAAGCCGCCATTAATCAACAAAATCTTATGACTTCTTTGAATAACTTAGCTTTATTTTTAGCTGATGTACTACAGCAATTAGATGAGCAGAATAGCATGTCACAAATGAATAGTGACGGTACTATGAAATGTAGTAGTCCTAAAAGCACTGGAAACTCTACTAACACCAAGCCTAGTATGAAAACTCTAAGACAGCTACAACAGGATCTAAATAAACAAATGGAATCATTACAAAAAGAGATGCAAAATGGTAAAAGGCAAGGCAAAGAATTGAGTGAAGCCCTAGCTAAAATGGCAGCTCAGCAAGAAGCTATACGTCGCGCTATGCAAGAACTAAAAGAACAAATGACCAAAGAAGGTAATTTAAAAAATAGTGCATTTATTCAGCAAATGATCGAAGATATGGAAAAAACTGAAAAAGAATTATATAACAAAAATTTAACTTATGAAACTATAAAACGTCAAAAACAAATAGAAGTACGTATGCTAGAATCTGAAAAAGCTGAACAACAGCAAGAAATAGATGATATTCGCAAAAGTGAAACTGCTAAAAATGATTATAAAAGTAACCTTATTAAAAATTTTCAGTATAATGTAATAAAAAATAATAACATTGAATCTATGAATCGCGGTAATTTGAATTTTAATTTTTATTATCGTAAAAAGATTCAAGAATATTTTAATAATATTTCTTATGAAAACAATTGAGCCATTATATTTTAACAAGATAATTCATCTCGCTAAACTCGATGATTATTTAAGTAGATTTTTTGAACAAAATAATCTGCCAGATGAGATATATCCGAATATATATCTCGCTATTCTAGAAACATCGAAATTTTTAATAATGAATATAACAAATGAGGAAGACTTTAAACCCATTAAACTAGAGGTCTTTTTTGATAATGGTATTTTATTTTCTAATATTTCTACAAATTTATTATCTGAATTGCGCATGAGTTTTCAACTGAATAAATCTGATGACGAATCAATAATGTTGATAAAAAATCTATGTTCTTCATGCCAAATAAAGGATAATGATACTTTACAATTAACCTTTGCTATTGATAAATTGATTAATGAGTTTGAACAAATAAAAGATGATGAAATGCAGATATATAAAAAATTAAAAAAATGAAAAATATGTATTTTATAAAATTTTCTTTGTAAATTTGTATAAATATTTTTGTATATGAGATTAAAAATTTTATTTTTTATTATTATTTTTTCGACCTTCAGTATAGTTTTAGAAAGTCAAAACAACCTTTTAAATTTAAAAGATATTAAAATCACACTTAAAAATGATGCATGCCTTACAATAAATCAATCAAGTCCTAATGCTATAGTAGCTACTGAAAATAGTGGTATAGTTTCTGAAGGGGATCTAAATAGAGTAGCTTGGAAAATAAATAATAGTACAGGAACATATACTATTCCATTTTGGGATACAAGTAGAATAGATTTTAGTTATGTCATCAAAACACCTGGCAGTTCATCAGGCACTCTAATAGCTAGTACACGTAGAACAAATGCAAACAATCAACCATGGCCTACAGTGTCTCCAGCAGTTACACATATGAATTTAAGTGTTTCTCCTGGTGTAGATGGGTCACTTTATGTAGTAGATCGTTATTGGGTAATTCGTAATGAAGGATGGTCCACTAAGCCCGATGCTACTTTATCGTTTACCTATAGAGATGCTGAAATAGCATCTCCAAATACAATTAATGAATCAAACTTAGTTGCACAGTTTTGGGGGCCAGATCCATATTCAGTTCCATCTGATACTAATGGTTGGATACCAGATGCATTTGATGTTTTTCAAGGTTATTCACAACCACTAGGAACTGTTGATACTGCTAATAATAAAGTAACAGATGTAGTGCCGCCTAATGCATATAAAGGTGGTTTCTATACGTGGATATTAGTAGATAAATCTCATCCATTACCTGTAACATTACTTTATTTCAATATTTACTGTGAAGGTAAATATGTAGCTCTAAAATGGGAAACTGCATCCGAGATTAATTGCGATTATTATCTTGTGGAGCGTAGCACAGATGGTAATTATTGGGAATCGGTGGCTTTTTTACAAGGTGCTGGCAATAGTAATGAAGTATCTACTTACTCTTGGGTAGATAGCTATGATGGAAAAGGGTCAACTTTATACTACAGACTCACTCAATATGATTACAATGGAGACTATGAAATTTTAGGTGTTCAATCTATAGTTTGCACTAATCTACCAGAAGATTCCTGGATTACAATTAATACTGATATTTTTAATAATATAATTATTAATTTCTTAGCTACACAAGGAGAAAAGTATGAGATTAAATTGTATGATTTACATGGCAAACTTATCTTTTATCAAACTGGTACAACTAATAATACTTACGAACATCTTGTCATTTCTACTTATGGCATACCATCTAGTATCTATCTAGTAGATGTACATACTACTATTCATAATAAAACTCAAAAAGTATATTTAAAAGAATTAGACTTTTGATATACTATACAAATTGGATCAATCATAAAATCATCATTTTATGATTTCATATTCTTCTAGAATTTTTTTAATATATTTACCAATTATATCAAATTCTAAATTAACAATAGTACCGATATCAAAGTTATGAAAATTAGTATTTTCATAAGTATACGGAATAATAGCTACTGAAAATAAATTTTTTATACTATCAACGACAGTCAGACTAACTCCATTAACAGCAATAGAGCCTTTTTCTACTGTTATATTTCCATACGTAGGATTATATTCTATAAAATATTTCCAACTACCATCAAGCTCTTCTATTTTAGTAACTATTCCTATTTGATCTACATGCCCTTGAACTATATGCCCATCGAAGCGACCATTAACAGGTACGGATCTTTCTAAATTAACTTCGTAAGCATCTTTCCAATTTTTTAAACAGGTTCTATTCAAAGTTTCATCAATAGCTGTAACACGGTATGATAAATTTTTTTTATCTACCCATACTACTGTTAGGCAAACACCATCGTGGCAAACACTTTGATCTATTTTTAGATCAGAAGCCATAGGTGCTTTAATAGTAAAATGAATATTTGTACCTTCTCTCTCTACTTTTGTTACTCTTCCTACTTGTTCTATAATACCACTAAACATAAATTTAATTTATTTTTAATCATTAAAATAATCAACAAAAATAATAATAAATTAATTTATACAAATCATCTATTAATCTTTCATAGCATCTTCTACATCTTTAATTTCAATTGGTAATCTTTTTCCAATAAGCCTACAAGCATCCTCAGTTATTAAAATTTCATCTTCTAGCCTTATACCACCGAAATTCATATATTTTTCTACTTGACTGTAATTTATGAATTCTGAAAATTTATTTTCGGCTTTCCATTTTTCTATTAATGCAGGAATAAAATAAATACCTGGTTCATTACTTACTATCATGCCTGGTTTCAAAGTTTTAGCAAAACGAAGAGAACCTGTACCAAATTCTTCAGATCTTCGCAATTCATCGTCATAACCTACATAATTTTCACCAAGATCTTCCATATCGTGAACATCTAAACCTATCATATGACCTAATCCGTGAACAAAAAATAGTGTATGAGCACCTTGAGCAACAGCATCATCTACATTACCTTTCATTAAACCTAATTCTATTAAACCGTTTGCTATCACTTTGGCTGCAGCCAAATGAATATCAATATATTTTTTACCAGGAGCAGATATTTCTATAGTATTTTGATTTGCTCTACGAACAATTTCGTATATTTCTTTTTGTTTTTGTGTAAATTTACCGCTTACTGGAGTTACACGAGTGAAGTCACTAGCATAATAACTATTAGCTTGAGCACCTGCATCAGCAAGCAAAAGATCACCATCTTGCATTATATTATTATGATATGGATTATGCAAAGTTTCGCCATGGATAGAAAGGATAGTAGGAAAAGATGGCCCTTGACCATATTGGTAAGCAATACCATCCATCATACCAGCTATTTCTTGTTCTTTTATTCCTGGCCGTGCCATCTTAAAAACACACATATGCATTTTGTAACCAATCTCAGCAGCTATTTCCATTTCTTGTATTTCTTCTTCGGCTTTTATAGAACGTAGAGATACAACAGCTCTCACTAGTTCGGTAGACGATAAATTTTTTAAACTTTTTATAGGTATATCTAATAATTCATTTAATAAAATTTTGTTCTCTGCCCTATATGGAGGTAAATAATGTATTGTTCTTTTAAGCTGTATTTGTTTAGATATAAAATCATATAATTTATTTATAGGTAATACATTTTTAATACCTATTTGGTTTCCTAGTTCATTCATTTTGGGTTGTGGTCCCATCCATATTATATCATCTATATCTACATCATCGCCAAATAAATATTCTTCTCCATTATCAAAGTCTATTACAGCTGCCAAATTAGATAAATTTAATCCAAAAAAATATAAAAAACTACTATCTTGTCTAAACCTGTAAGTATTTGCTGGATAATTCATCGGTGATTCTGTATTACCAAGAAATAAGCCTATACCATTTAACCCTTTTGATTTTAAATTTTTTCTACGATTAATATAAATTGATTTTGTAAACATAATTTTTTGGTAAAAATAATGAAATTTTTTATTCTATAACGTTTATTGTGGATAAATTATTTAGGTTATTTTTTTACCACAAAGGACACCAAGTTATTACACAAAGTCCACAAAGTACCATTTGTATCCCTTTTAATTTTATACTTCTTTGCGTTCTTTGTGCATTCTTTGAGAACTTTGTGGTTAATAATTAACTGTCCAATAATAAATAAAGCAATATTAACAAATTTATTTTTGTACAATTACTTTTTTTTAATCTTTAACCATATAAAACGTTATAGAATGAAATTTTTTATTCTATTTTGAGTAAATTTGTAAAAAACAACTACAAAATATTAAAAAAAAGTATAATTATGACTACTAAAAGAGGTAATGAACTTAGACCACATATAGGTATATATGGCCGACGTAATTACGGTAAAAGCTCATTAATAAATAAAATAACCAAACAAGATATAGCTATTGTTAGTGATATAGCAGGTACTACTACTGATATAGTAAAAAAAGCAATAGAAATATCTCAAATCGGTCCTGTAGTCATTATTGATACTGCTGGAATAGATGATATGGGAGAATTAGGTAAGCTTCGTGTAAAAAAAACTTTGAATTCTTTAGATATGATAGATTTCGCCATTTTATTAATTACACATAATACTTTTGATAAACCAGAAAAAAATATTATTGATGAATTCAAAAAAAGAAATATTCCTTTTATAATTATTCATAATAAATCTGACTTGGAACCATTATCTTTACGATTAAAAGATAAAATAAAACGAGATTATGGAGTTCCTATAATTGATTTTTCTATTAAAAATGATAATGTTCAAGATTTAATAGAATTGATAAAAAACAATTTACCAGAGACTGCATTTAAGACTACAAATATATTGTCAGATATAATATCACCAGGTGATATAGTTTTATTAATAACACCTATTGATGCTGAAGCTCCCGAAGGTAGATTGATTTTGCCACAAGTGCAGACCATTAGGCAAATTTTGGATAATAATGCAATAGCAATAGTATGTAAAGAAAATGAAGCTGAAAGCATTATCAAAGAAAAATTTCCTAATCCATCATTAGTTATCACTGATAGTCAAGTTTTTTCGAAAGTTGATAAAATAGTACCTCGACACATACTTCTTACATCATTTAGCATATTATTGGCACGTCAAAAGGGTAATTTTGAATATTATCTAAAAGGTACACCATACATAGATAAACTAAATGATAATGATAAAATATTAATATTAGAAAGTTGTACGCATGATGTGAACTGTGACTATGATATAGGAAGAGTGAAAATACCAAAATGGCTTTGTGATTACACAGGTAAAAATTTAGAATTTAAAGTTGTGAGTGGCTTAGAGAAAATAGATAATATAAAGGATTTTGCTATGGTAATACAATGTGGTGGTTGTGTGGTTACTAAAAAACAAATTGAACTCAGGCTAAGACCTGCCATAGAAGCTGGTATTCCAGTTTCCAACTATGGTATGACTATTGCTTATGTAAAAGGCATCTTCAATAGAGCAATTCAACCATTTATAGATTTACAAAGTTCATAAAGTTCATAAAGTTTATAAAGTTTGTAAAGTTAAAAGTTTATAAACAAATATATTATACATAAAATATAGGTTAATAAGCAGCTCATTGCTATTCGACCTAAAACGTCGATGTTAATTAATCACTCTTTGTTTTATTATTCGACTTAAAAGGTTTTCTTAATTCAAACATCTATTAACCACGACCTTTAGGTCGTGGTCTCAATAAAACAATTAACCGGGCTTTAGCCCTGAAAATCTTTTATGAATTCTTCATATTCTTCGTTAAATGTTAATATTTTGTGTTATACCTTGTCATTGATATTTTTTTGGTTATTCATCTGATAATCTGCGATTATCTACATTTCAGGGCTAAAGCCCATAACTTTTCTTTGTTATTCCTCGACCTTCTCTTTGTTTTATCATAAAACATTTTGTCTAATCATAAAAACCTTTATAATCATCCTCAACTACTAAACTCCTCCACTACTAAACTTTATCCATCAATCTAATCATCCGATAATCTGTGGCTCAGACTATGTGCGATGATACGTTTATCATCGGCGTAATTATATAATACAAAATTATCAAAATAATAATTTTATGTATATTTGTATTGTAATATTAAATTTTATGCATAAAGCAGGTTTTGTAAGTATACTTGGCTATCCCAATGTAGGTAAATCTACATTGGTAAATACAATAATTGGCGAACAATTAATGCCAGTATCACCAAAGGCACAAACTACACGTCAAAGAGTTTTAGGTATTTATAATGACGACGATACACAAATTATTTTTTCAGATTTACCAGGTTGGATAATAAAACCACAACATGAATTGCATAAATCTATGTTACAAGATATTAAATCTGCTTTCGATGATTCTGATATTCTAATTTATTTATATGATTTATCAAGTAATAAAGAAAATAAAGAACTCTTGGATATATTTTCTGATTTGTCTATACCTAAAATAATAACTCTCAATAAAGCTGACTTGGTAAATGAAGAAAAAATTTTAATAACAGAAAATTTTTTAAAAGAAAAATTTCAAAATATAGACATCATACCTATATCTGCTCTTAATGGTTATAATGTAGATTTATTGATTAAAACTATAAAAAATTACTTACCTATACATCCTCCTTATTATGATAAAGATATACTATCTGATAGATATCTTAGATATTTTGCATCAGAAATTATAAGAGAACAAATATATTATTTATATAAAGAAGAGATACCTTATGAGACAGAGGTTATTATAAATAATTTCAAAGAAGATCAAGACCCAGTGTATATAGAAGCTGAAGTATGGGTAATGAGAGAATCTCAAAAAAAAATTATTATAGGTAAAAATGGAGAAATGATAAAGCAATTAGGTATAAATGCTAGATTAAAATTAGAAAAATTATTAGATAAACATGTATTTTTGCAATTATATGTAAAAGTAAAACCTAATTGGCGTAATAATAAAAATATATTAAAAAGTTTAGGTTATAATGTTAAATAATTTGGTTCTATAATGTTTTGAGTGGGTAAAAACATTATAGATTGTTACAAAAAATAACTATCGTAATTTAGATTAATTTTTTTACCACAAAGAGCACCAAGTTATTACACAAAGTCCACAAAGTGCTATTTATAGCCCTTTTAATTTCATCCTTCTCTGTGTTCTTTGTGCATTCTTTGAGAACTTTGTGGTTAATATTTGACTGTCCAATAATTAATAAACCAATATTAAAAATTTACTCTTTTTAATATTTAAACATATAAAACGTTATAGAACCTTATAAATATACATTTATTATTTTAGATTTCTATTTTTTCTACTCTTTTTTTATGCCTTCCACCCTCAAATTTTGTATTTAAAAATTTTTTAACTATTTCTAAAGCTAATTCTTTTGCTATAAATCTGGCAGGTAAAGCTATCACATTGGCATCATTATGTTTACGAGCTAATACAGCTAATTCAGGTATCCAACAATATGCAGATCTAATACCTTTATGCTTATTAGCTACTATATTTACTCCATTTCCAGATCCACACATTAATATACCATAATCTACCTCTTTATTCACTATTAACTCAGCTACTTTGTGTGCAAAATCTGGATAATCTGATGGTTCTAAACTATAAGTACCACAATCTAAGACTTCACACTTAGTTTCTAATTTGTTTCTTAAGTATTCTTTCATTTCAAAACCCGCGTGATCACAACCAATTGCTACTTTCATAATATATTATTTTTTATATGTAAATAAATTTAAAATAACTTGTAAATAACTTGTAATAAATTATTTTTTTATTTACACTTAATTTTTATATTACATATATATTTGTTTATTACTAATTTATTTTTTGTAAAAATATAAACATTTTTATTAACAGATTTTTCTGTTAATAAGTAAAAAAATAATTTACATTGACAAAATTAATAAAAAATGATAATTGTCAATAAATTTTTTTTAATTAATAAAAATCTATAATTCAGTTTTAATAAAATGTTAATAACATGTAGAAAACTTTATAAAAATAATTATAATTATTTTTGAAAAAAAGTTATTTACAAATTTACATTATTATTATTATTAATATTATTAAAATTAAAAAAAAGGAAAATATTATATGAAGAAAAATATTAAAGAATTAAAAAAAGAAAATAATGCTATAATTTTGGCACATTATTATCAAATGCCAGAGATACAAGATATAGCTGATTATGTAGGTGATAGCTATGCATTAGCTAAATATGCTCAAAACACAGATGCAGATTGGATTATTTTAGCTGGTGTTAAATTTATGGCTGAAACTGCTAAAGTATTAAATCCTAATAAACGTGTTTTTGTACCAGATATTAATGCTGGTTGTTCGCTGGTAGATGCAGCACCAGTAGATAAATTTAAAAAATGGATAGATAGTTTCGAAAATCCTTTTGTAGTTACTTATATTAACTCTTCTATAGAAGTTAAAATGTTATCTGATGTAATCGTAACAAGTAGTAATGCTGTGAAAATAGTTAGTAAAATACCTAAAGACAAGACGATACTTTTCGCTCCTGACAAAAATCTAGGTGATTATGTAATGAAAAAAACAGGTGTAAATATGCAAATATGGGATGGTAATTGCTATGTTCATAATCAGTTAGATGCAAAACGTATTATAAATTTAAAAAATATTTACCCCGATGCTACTATCATAGCTCATCCAGAATGTAAAACTGATGTTTTAGATTTATGCGATTTCGTAGGTAGTACTAATTCTCTATTGAATTATGTTAAAAATACTAATTATAATGTATATATTGTAGCTACTGAAACTGGAATATTACATCAAATGAAAAAAGCAAAACCAAATGCTGATTTTATACTTGTTACCCTTGATGATAATTCAAAGCATAATGATTGTAAGTATATGAAATTAAATACTTTAGAAAAAATTTATGATAATTTGATTAATCAAACTAATGAAATTTTGTTATCAGAAGCACAAATAGAAAGAGCTAAAATTTCAATTTTGAGAATGATAGAATTTGCTGAGAATTAAAAAAAATCTTATTAATTGCTTCTATAACGTTTATTGTGGGTAATCAAATTTTATATTGACTGTCCAATAATTAATAAACCAATTATTAACAAATTTATTTTTGTAAAATTATTTTTTTAAATTTTTACCCATATAAAACGTTATAGAACCTTTTTTTTTAAAAAAAAAACTACTATTTTTGTAATAAAATTGTATAGTAAATTACCAATATTCATAGGGATAACAGGACCAGAATCTACAGGAAAAACATGGTTAGCAGAGCGATTATCTCATTACTTTTATATAGATTATATTCCAGAATATGCACGTGAGTATTTATTAAACTTAAAAAGACCTTATACCTATGATGATGTCATTAAAATAGCCGAAAAGCAATGGAATTTAATAAATAATACCTTGAATACTGACCAAAAAATAGTAATATATGATACAGAAATGCTTGTGATATATGTTTGGCTTTTATATAAGTATGGAAAATGTCCAAAATGGATAGAAGAAGCCTGGCGTAACCAAAAGATAGATTTATACTTACTTTGTTATCCAGATATAGAGTGGGATTATGATCCATTACGTGAAAATCCTAATGATCTCATAGAGCTGTTTGATATTTATGAGACTAATCTAAAAAAAGAAAATAAATCCTATTACATTGTAAAAGAAAATCGAGAACAGCGTTTTATTAATGTTTTAAACTATTTAAAAATAAATTTTCCACATATTTTTTAAATTATTCTGTATTTTCTTTTAATTTTGTAAAAATTATTAAATTTATTGTGGCAAAAAAAGTAATTAATGCGTTCATACGAGAATAGGAAGTGGTTTTTTATTTATTTTTTTATATTTGTTTTTATAATTTTAACTATCAGAGTTTTTTATATTCAAATAATAAATCCAACTTATAAAACTTTAGCCGAACAAAACACATTAAGATACGTATATGAGTATCCTCAACGTGGTACTATATATGACGCTGAAGGTCGTTTATTAGCATGGTGGAGACCTGTTTATAATTTATCTATTATCCCTTTTGAGTTAGAGCCTTTTGATACTATTAAATTAGCTAATTTACTAGAATTAACACAAGAACAATTGACATCTAGAATAGAAAAAGCTAAAAAAATGGGAGGTTATCAACCTATAACTATTTATGAAGATTTATCTGATTTTGTAGTTAGTTATTTATATGAACATGAATCTGAATATAAAGGTATTTTATTAGAAAAACGTTTTATGCGTGATTACCCTCTCAAAATCGGTGCTCATTTTTTAGGGTATATATCAGAGGTAAATCCTAAAAAATTAGAAGAAGATGCATACTACAGAATGGGAGATTATATCGGAGTAACAGGTTTAGAAGAATTTTATGAAAAAGAATTGAGGGGCAGAAAAGGTGTAAAAGTATATGTGGCTGATGTACATAATAGAATAGTTGGTAGATACCAAAATGGTTTATTAGATTCTAGTTTAGTAAATGGAAAAAATTTGTATACAAGCATAGATGCAGATTTACAATCATACGGTGAAGATTTAATGAATAATAAAAGAGGTGCTATTGTTGCTATTAATCCTAAAACTGGCGAGATTATTACACTTGTATCAGCACCTAGTTATGATCCTAATCTATTAACAGGACGTAATAGGAGTATGAATTACCTAATGCTTAGCAATGATGTAAAAAATCATCCTTTGTATAATAGAGCTACTATGACTAGATACCCGCCCGGTAGTACATTTAAAATTGTAAATGGTTTAGCTGCTTTACAAGAAAATTTTATTAATGAAAAAACTTTTTTTAGTTGTTATGGTGGATATAGAATAGCTTCTCATACTATAGGATGTCATGGGCATCCTTCTCCTACAAATATTATTAGCGCCATACAATATTCTTGCAATACTTATTTTTGTCAAGTTTTTAAAGTATTTGTTGATAATAAATATTTTAGTAAATCTAGTATTGGTTATGAACGTTGGCGTTATTATGTGAATTCATTAGGCTTTGGAGTAGAGCTAGGTATAGATTTACCTAATGAATATGGTGGATTTGTGCCTACGGCAGAATATTATAATAGATTAAAAGGTACTCGCAACTGGCGCGCTGATGGTGTGATTTCAGTAGCTATTGGCCAAGGTGAAATAGGGGCTACACCCTTACAATTAGCAAATCTAGCTACTATAATTGCTAATAGAGGATGGTATATACCACCACATATAGTGAGAGCAGTAGGGCATCCAGATAGTTTAAATAAAAGATATAATACTAAAATAGTTGTTCCTATAAATCAAAATTATTTTGATTTAATCATTGAAGGTATGGAAAAAGCTGTTACTGCTGGTACGGCAACTATAGCTATGTTGCCAGAAATACGTGTAGCAGCTAAAACAGGAACTGCACAGGATCCGCCTAGAAAGAGTCATAGTGTTTTTATAGCTTTTGCGCCGGTAGACAATCCTAAAATAGCTATTGGTGTTTTAGTAGAAAATGCAGGATGGGGGGCTTCTTATGCAGGACCTATCGCTAGCCTAATGATAGAAAAATATTTAACTGATACAGTTAAAAGAATAGATTTAGAAAATAGAATGAAAGCAGCTGAAATCTTAAATAAATAAAATAACGAGTCTTTATATTGTTTTTTCTTTTTCAAAAATTTTAGCATTTATTATTTTAGCATTTTCTAATGTCAATTTTACTAAAGTAATCTTATTATGTGGCCCATAAATACCTGCTGCTCCAGGATTTATAAATAACCATTTATATTTTTTATCATAGATAATCTGTAAGATATGTGAATGACCAGTTACGACTATATCTGGTTTATATTTAATCAATTTAGATAAAGCATTATTTTGATATTTGTTAGGATATCCTATTGTATGTTTTAAATAAATTTTTAAATTGTTTCGTTCAAAAAATATTTCGTCAGGTAATTTTAACCTTATACTATTATTATCAATATTACCATAAACCGCAATTGTATTCGCTATTTTATTCAAATTTGTTATTATTTTAATATCGCCAATATCACCTGCATGCCATATTTCATCACAATTTTTGAAAAAATTATAAACGTCTTCTGGTAAAAAACCATGAGTATCACTCAAAATACCAATTTGCATAAAAATCAATTTTTTATTAAATAAAACAAAGATATAAAAATAAATTAATATAAATCAATATAATAATTGATATATATCATTATAAAATATGGTAAAAATATTTTAAAAAATAATAATTTTTTAAATTCATACATAATATCAGTATTTCAGAATGTTTTATAAGAAGTTTAAAATCAAAAAAACATAATTTTTATTAATAAATAAAATATAATATGATAAAAAATTATAACTTTGCAGAAACAAAAATATTTAAGCTATGACAGATTATAAGAAAATAGTAGACGATTTTATGGTTGATGTAATAGCCAAGAATCCAGGAGAAAATGAATTTCATCAAGCAGTTAGGGAAATAACAGAATCCCTAGTTCCTTTTATTGAAGAACATCCTAAATACAAAGAAGCAAAAATATTAGAACGAATGGTAGAACCAGAACGTGTAATAATATTTAGAGTACCTTGGCAAGATGATAAGGGAGAAATACATGTAAATAGAGGTTATCGTGTTCAGATGAATTCAGCTATAGGTCCATATAAGGGTGGTATACGTTTTCATCCAAGTGTAAACCTTAGTATAATGAAATTTTTAGCATTTGAACAAGTATTTAAGAATTCTCTAACTACACTACCAATGGGTGGAGGTAAAGGGGGTTCAGATTTTGATCCACGAGGTAGGTCAGATGCTGAAGTAATGCGCTTTTGTCAATCATTTATGAATGAATTATATAGGTATATTGGACCAGATACTGATGTACCAGCTGGAGATATAGGAGTAGGTGCTAGAGAAATTGGTTACTTTTTTGGACAATATAAACGTTTAAAAAATGAATTTACTGGTGTATTGACTGGTAAAGGAATCCAATATGGTGGAAGTGTAATACGTCCAGAAGCTACTGGTTTCGGTGTTGTTTATTTCACACAAGAAATTTTAAAAACTATGGGTATGGATATAAAAGGTAAAAAAGTTGCCATATCTGGTTTTGGTAATGTGGCTTGGGGTGTAGTTAGAAAAGTTGACGAGTTAGGTGGTAAGGTTATCACTTTATCAGGTCCTGATGGATATATTTATGACCCAGATGGCGTGAGTGGTGAAAAAATAGATTTTATGCTAGAAATGAGACGCTCTGGCAGAGATAAAGTGCAAGATTATGCTGATAAATTTAATGTAGAATTTTATCCTGGTAAAAGACCATGGAGTGTGCCTTGTGATATAGCTATACCTTGTGCTACTCAAAATGAAGTAGATTTGGAAGATGCTAAACAAATAGTTAAAAATGGTGTTAAATGTTATGTAGAAGCTGCTAATATGCCTACTACTTTAGAAGCTATGAAATATATTCAAGAAAATAATATTCCTTTTGGCCCAGCTAAAGCTGCAAATGCAGGCGGCGTAGCTGTTTCTGGTTTAGAGATGACGCAAAATGCTATGCATCTCAGCTGGACTCCAGAAGAAGTTGATAAAAAATTACATGAAATTATGATTAATATTCACAATACTTGCCTTAAATATGGTAAAGAAGGTGATAAAGTTAATTACGTAAAAGGTGCTAATATAGGGGGGTTTGTTAAAGTAGCAGACGCTATGATAGCTCAAGGAATCGTATAATTAAAAAATTAAATTAATTTTTTAAAAGGCTTTATGTATAAATGCATAAAGCCTTTTTTTTATATTTAAGTATATTTTTAAAGTATCACCACGTTGTTGATTTTTTTTCATTGTAAAGTGCGAAACAATGAAAAAAAATATCAAGATATAATATTGTTTGGTGATTTGGAAATCAGGTAAAAATAAACATTTATTCGTAATAAATGTTTAAGTTTTTCAAGTTTATATGTTAAATAATTTTTATATTTTTATAAAAATTTTAATTTATGAAAAAAATAGTAGAAAACACCAGTAAATACCTTGCTATGAGTAAGGAAGAGAATAAAGAATTCTTAGACAACCTTTATTCATTAATGAAAAAATTAGAAGCCGATGTAGTCGATTATCAAGGTC
>FZPS01000009.1_pt117 | contig 39114 bp, 45 predicted proteins | sample 1817821 | NCBI WGS metagenome assembly FZPS01 (sample SAMEA104158645, study PRJEB21678) | metagenome | place: Germany | collected 2015-04-21 | reverse complement strand
GTTTTGAGCGAACAAATCCCAAACCTAAGTATTGAAGAATTAAAGCAGCTTGGATATCTGCTCAGTGGAGAGAGCGAGCCAGTAGTTATCATTGCCGAGATATTTGTGAAGGAATATCCAGCTAGATGGCGTCAAAACATGGGCATCTGCTGGAGCGAATGGCTGTCACGGTTTGATGAAGACAGTAAAGCAATCGGCATCCGAGCTGATGAAGTTGCTGCCAATGCTCTTTATGGAAATGCTTTAAATGAAGGAAGTGTTTACATCCTTGACAGATTGGATGTTCACCCCAAGTTTAGAGGACAGCGCATCGGAATGCATTTGTGCAGGTATGTTCTGGAAATAGTGCCAAAATGCAGTTCCGACATGATCTTTCTGCTGGCAGATCCAATTGACAGTAAATATGAAAATGGAAACAGCAACTGCATTACTGACCTCAACCGTCTGGCAGAGTATTATGCTGCCGCAGGATTCAGTTTTGTCCGGATTCAACCCGATGAACAGATTCTGATGGAAGCAGGTGTCAGCCCAAAAGTGTCTGATGTAATGCCCTTAAGTACCATAGTGCTGAGTTCACGTTTTTCTGCCGCAGCAGGTATCTAGATTTTGCTGATAATAACTCACTCAAGCCTCACATCATGTGGGGCTTTATCTATAGCTAGTGGAATCCCTCGGTTAAGCAAGTTAAAGCACCGAGGGATTTTTGCATGCAATTATTGACATATGTCAATAATAACGTATACTATAGGTAAATGACATATGTCAAAAACATAAGGAGGTGACTGCTGTGCCAAGAAGAGATGGAACTGGCCCGCTTGGTGCCGGCCCCATTACCGGACGAGGCATGGGTTACTGCGCAGGCTGGGCAGGGTACGAATCTGGATTTAGACCGCGTTTTGGCTGCGGTTTCGGGAGGGGATTTGGATTAGGTTACAGCGGAGTCTTTGCTGCCAATTCAGCACCCACAGATCCCGGATTCCAAAAAGAATTGCTGGAACAGCAAAAAACCATCCTGCAAGAACGGGTTAAGCTCATTGAAAAACAGTTAAAAAGGTTATAACAGGACCGGGGGTGATCGGAGGACGCTCCGATTGCCCTTAAATGTTTGGGGGTGGTGATTATCGGCAGACCTATGAAATGGAGAAGAGTGTGTAGTTTACCTGAATCCAACCGTTTTGCTCCTTTAGGTGTGCCTAATGTTGGGCGGGAGCTTGTATTGATGACGGTTGATGAGTATGAAACGATTAGACTGATCGACTTAGAGGGATTTACTCAGGAAGAATGTGCGGAGCAGATGAAGGTGGCCCGGACAACGGTTCAGGGCATCTACGGTAAGGCTAGACGAAAACTTGCAGAGGCGCTGGTAGATGGCAAGGTTCTGATTATTGAAGGTGGACAGTACCGCTTATGTGATGACGAGGGAGAAGGCTGCGGACGCGGCTGTCGCAGACGCAGGCGACGCAGAAGATTTGCAGGTGAAAAAGGTCTGAACGGTTCATAATCTTCTAGAATGGAGGATCAGTATGAAGATAGCTGTACCGGTAGTGGAAAAAACTGTGGAGTCAACTATAAGCTTATCTTTTGGTCGAGCTCCATATTTCCTAATTTACGATGCGGATAACAAAGAATCTTTCTTTTTGGAAAACAGCGCTGCTGAAAGTACTGGAGGCGCAAGTATTAAAGCATCTCAAATAGTGGCTGATAGTGGTGTAGAGATACTGATTACTCCCAGCTGTGGTAAAAACGCAGCTGATACCCTTGAAGCTGCAGGTATAATAATGTATAGGGCTTTACCTGTTTCAGCTGGAGAGAACATTGAGGCCTTTTTTGAAGGTAAACTTACTGAACTAGATGCAGTTCTAAGCGGCGAAGGTGGGCGCTCTTCGCAGTCAACGTAGCCCACGCAGCAGAAGCTGCAGCCTATGTTGAATGTGAGGTGGAGGAACCAAATGAGTTGTTCCGTCACCATCATGAATAATAGCAAAACCGCCTAGGCGTTACCAGGCGGTTTTAACATGCTCTAGATTGTCCACTCATTATGAATGATCCCGACTAATTTCCAGCCGTCAACATGATGTTCAAAGACTAGGCGCAGACTTTTCCAATCCATGCCGGCATAATCCGGGTTGAAACCAGAGAAATAATACTCGACAATAATCGGGTTTTCATAAACTTCAAACTGGTTTTGCAGCATATTACCAAAACTGAGAACCTCGTTGTAACCAATCTGCTCCGCATTGACGAAGTCATGGGAATAAATAAAGCGACGATAGTATTCGTTGGGAGTCATGAGAATATCCCAGCCGGTACCATCAAAATAACCCCAGTGATATATTGTATCATCGGTGAAGAAGTTCTTAATCGCTTCTTGGTTAAAAACTAAATCCTGTTCTACTGAAACATAGGTGTAAGGTGTAAATCTTACACCTTTCTCTGGGTGTACTAACGCAGCAAGTTTCTCAGCATCCTGGTCGCGTATTGCGCGGATTGCTTGATCTGCGGTCTCTTTGATAATGCTTTCAGCAAGATCTAGATCCAGTACAGCGATAAGCTGATCAGTTGGGACTGCTGCATCCCCATGGGCAAATCCAGTTAATACCTGAATTTCAATCTTATAATTTCCGGATGTCAACTTCTCCCCATTTTTGTCGGTCAAATCCCAATTCTCCTGCCATCTTAACGCTTCACCTGGTTTGATTTCCCGATAAACCAAAGCCATGGTAAACATCTTACCATCGGAATATCTGTAGACCTCCTCGCCTTTATCATTGGTAACGATGATTTCGTACTGCTGACCTGAGCCGAACTGCAGAAGCTGGGAGTTACTGTGCTGATTAATCAACTCAAATTCGATCAGCATCTGGTCATCGTTGATTGTAAAACTAGCATTAGTTACAAAACTGCCTGTTTCTTTGCTGAACAAATGGGGAGAGGATGCGGCTAACATTACTACGACTAACAGTAATCCTATTCCAAAAATCCTGCTGGACAAAGAGTTTTTCATTCTAATCACCTTTCTATCTATTTAAAACTTCTTGAGGTCATTCTACTAATACTATCCACCGATTCATAAAAAAGTTGATTACCATGAGTACTTTTTTTGGGGCCGCATTTGATTCAGATAAAATTCTAAATACAGAGGATATTGAATATTGATGATGAATATACAACCAAAACGTTAACAGGAGGATGTCAGATGATGCATTTTAACTTTGGGCTCGGAGTTGGTTTCAACATTATCTGGACTGCACTGATATTGTTGATTGAAACCGCGCTGTTAAAGTATCTGTGGGGTCAGCTTATGCCTTACCTTTTTCCGCGAGTGGTCAGCGAAGGATATGTGAGAAGAGAATTGTCTTGGGCGGCCGCTTTTGGTTTGATCCTGCTGTTTGGATTCATTTTATAGTCGAGAAAAGCAGGAAGATCAGCAGAGATGTATAAGAGTGACATAGAAGCTGAATCCAGTCTACCATAATTATTAGCATGAGGCAGACTGTTTTGTAAATGGAAATGCAGTAGATAGGCAGGTTTGATGAAGTTGTACAGTGTTTATATTCTCGAGTGCGAAAATGACAAGCTGTATACCGGCATAACTACCGATGTAGAGCGCCGGTTTAGGGAACACCTATCGGGCAGAGGGGCTAAGTTTACGCGAATGCACCGGCCGATTCAGATTGTGTATTGTCAAGAATTTGAGGACAGAAGTTCAGCGTTAAAAGCTGAGGCAGAAATCAAGAAACTGAATAAAGCTGCAAAGCTGAAGCTGATTCAGGAGCACGCAGTGGATGGTCCGTAAATGCACAGCGAAAAGCGGGGAATACTATATCTGATCTAGGTTGGGTTGGTCAAAAAGAATTTTCATGGAGGAGTCCACTATGACGAAAATAGATTTTTATCACTGGGGCTGCCAGTGTCCCTGGATTTCTGCTACGAAGGAACTCCTCGCAGAACTAAAGGAAACTACTTTTCAGGTTCAAACTTTTGACATTGCCGAAGATCATGAGCTGGCTGAGAAGATGAACATGTTTGCCCCTTTTCTGCTTGTATTCAATGAGCAGCATCGGTGGAATGGCCCAATCACAAAGAGCCAGATTAGGGAACTCGCCCGCGGCAAATATCCGCGTAAGCAGCCATATGAGGTGAATGTGAGCAGAGTTGTTGTGACTGGTGAATTGAGGGAATTAACGGAAGATACTGTGGATGATACGCTTAAAGTATGTGGTTTTTCCTCCAGACATGGGCAAGACTGTCAGGCTAAAGGACGATGGATAAAGGTGATTCGAGAGAAGTATACTCTGCCTCACTTAGGACTGCTGCATTATGCGGAAGGCAAGTGTGTCGGCGGAGCTGAATTCGTTCCCTCCCTTGAGGTTCCTTATCCAATACCGAAAAATGAAAAGACAGCCTTTTTGACTTGCTCGTTTCCTTCCTGTGAACTATTCGACTACCGCAGTTTCCCGCTTGCACGCTTAGAAGAGCAGTTAAGACGACTTGGCTTTCATGAGCTGATTGCGGTTGCGTCAGAAAGGGTCGTTTTCCCTAACGGGCCATTACAATGGTTTTTGGAACGCAAGTATCAAGACTTGGGCAGTGTTTACTACGAGGAGAATGATTTTGCCAGAATGCATTTAGTCAGTAAGAAACTTGTCGACTGAGGAGAGGGGATTAGGCATGCCGATAGTTAGAAAAGCTGAGCTCAAGGATTATGAGCAGGTGCTGCGTTTAAAACGCCAAGTTCATGCGCTGCATGCCAATGCCTGTCCCGACTTTTACAAAAACAGCGATCTGCCGCTGACTAAGCGGCAGTATGAGATGGACCTCCACAACGACATGGTGGAGGTTTATGTCTTATCAAGGGACAGAGATGTGTTGGGTTATGCTGTAGCCTCTACCAGAATCGTAATCGATCATCCCTTGGTTGTTACCCAGAAAATCATGTATATCGAAGACTTCTGCATCGACCAACAGCATCAGAGCCGCGGGCTGGGCACCCTGTTCTTCCGTGGAATCGAGGAACAGGCCAGGGAAGACGGATATACTTCGATTGAACTTGATGTATGGGAGTTCAATCAAGCTGCCCAGATGTTTTACAAGAAAATGGGGATGGAATGCTGCCGGCTTCGTCTCCGCAAACAACTAAAAAATCCATGATCTTTACTAAAAATTAATTCGATTTGACAAAACAATTTACTAATGATATCATAAATAACAAAGGTAAAATTTACATAAACTAAAGATGAACCACCTGATGCGGCATCTTTTTTTGGCTTATTTATCGAAAGATTCGAAACCTAACTGAGAAAAAAGTAAAGGAGGAAGTTAGAGAAATGATTGAATCGGGTGTAAAACTGAGAAAGGGTATGTGCTTTTTCTTGGCGGCATTTTTGATGCTTTCTTCCCTAGTTGCCATTACTAGTTTCGCACATGCCGAGGCTGGCTGGATTGCGGAAGGCGATCAGGGGTATGGTGAACCAAGAAGAGTATATTCAGAAGATGGAGCTGTCTTGCTTGAGCTTGAACCCGATGAGTTGTTTATTTTTACTACTAACCAAAAGATCTATGAGAAGTCGACTGCGGCACGGGAAAGACTTATCGGTCAGTATATCCGCGAAAAGTTCCCCGGCTTAAAATTCAGACTGGTTCACTGGGACGATATGGGTATTCGGGAGAGTAATTTCGAAATATCCGGCGTTTACCCAGACCTTGTGCTGGAACTTGTGGACCGCAATACAACAAGAATTATTAAAACCTATGGTATGGACTATGATCTGACACCTTTAATCGAGAAGTACGGCTTTGATTTAGATCGCATCGATGAAGCCAGTATGGCAATTGTTCTCGATCGATCCACAGGCGGTGTCCTGTCTATTCCATTTGAGATTAATGATTATATCCTCTTTTACAATAAAACGATCTTTGATAAAAAGAATGAGCCCTATCCGTATCCGGGTATGACTTATGATGAAGCCTATCAAAAAGCCAGAAAGCTGACATTCGGTGAAGACTTGACAATGTACAAGGGATATTTACAGCATCCCGACCAGTACTTGAAGCTGAATCAGCTGGGCTTAATACCATTTAGCCTGACTGAACCGAATAAAGTTGTACTTGATACACCGGAGTGGATCGACATTGTTGATAATCTGGTCAGATTCTATGATATCCGCGGCAATATTTGGACAACAACCGATGACTTCTTTACCCGCGGTAATGTTGCCATGTGCGTGGATCACATTGAGCGGCTGCTTCAAGCTGCTTTGGTAGAAGAATATATGCCCGCTAACGAAGTTTCGATTTGGAAGAGCAGATTTGCCGAGAACGGCCTGGTTAAGGGCACCTGGGATATCGCACCGATTCCGGTGTTGAAGGAAGGCGACACCACTGTCTACAGACCTAACATGCTGGGCTGGTTTATCCCACGGCAATCTGAGCTCAAAGAGACTGCATTCCAGGTAATCATGCATATGCTGTCTGATGAAGTGCAGATGGGCAGAGCTATGGATGGAGTCAAGGGTACAGTTAACACTCCAGAAATTGCCGCTGCCTACGGTGCCAATATTCCGCAGCTGCAGGGTTTGAACCTCGCAGCAGTATACTGGGGTGAAAACGCAGTTCAGCCAGTTCGTGATCCGGAAGTTGCTGGTGAAGGATACTGGGACATCGCTCTGTGGATGGTATACAGACAGTATATCCTGAAAGATGGATACTTGTCTGATATGGCACTGAGACGCGTAGAAATGGAACAGAATCAATGGATCCAGGATCAGATCCGTCAAGGTAAAAAGTGGTAGCAAGCAAATTAAACAAGACGAAAGCGGCTCCGAACAGCGGAGCCGCTTATTAGTTTACTAAACTTTCATTTTACGCCATTTGCCCCGGCGGTAGAAAACATAGGTAACAACTGCTCCTAAGGTCCATGAGATCAACAGTGAAAAGAAAATTGACTCGGGCCTTCCGGTCGGATACAGCTCGCTTCTGGTTAAGTATGCGATTCCGTAGGCCGTTGGAACACGGAGTACAACGGTAGTAAAGAGAGAAATCCACATCGGTGTCATCGTATCGCCAGCACCGCGCATAACTCCGGCTAAGCTCTGCGTTACCGCCATTGCAACATAGCCTAAGGCGAGAATTCTCATCATGCGCATACTTAGATCAACCAGCTCGGCAGTGTCGGTAAAGATGTTGACTAAATATCTCCCTAAAAGCAGGATAATTATAGTAATAACAGCTGATACGGCTACTGCAATTTTTGTGCCCGTTAATGCCCCTTCTTCAACCCGGTCTAACTTTTGAGCTCCAATATTCTGTCCTGTAAAGGTTGTCATGGCTGCTCCAAAAGAGAAGTTCGGCATCATTGCAAACCCGTCGACTCGCATTACGATTACGTTACAAGCAATCACCATTTCCCCAAAGGAGTTTGTTAGTGACTGAACTACAATCATGGCCAGTGAAAAAATGGCCTGAGTTAATCCTGAAGGCAGTCCAAGCTTAATCAGTCTTACAGCGAGGTCTTTATCCGGCTTTAATACTGCCCAGTTCAGATCAAAGCTATCCTTCATTTTCATCAGCTTCCACAGACATAAAATTCCGGAGATTCCCTGAGCGATTACAGTAGCAAGGGCAACACCGGGTACTCCCAGTCCAAAACTTGCAACAAACCAAATGTCGAGCACAACATTAAGGACTGTCGATATAAACAGAAACAAGAGAGCAGAGGCAGAATCTCCAAGTCCCCTTAAGATTCCTGCCAGCATGTTGTAATACATGAAACCCGCGATTCCCAGAAAAAAGACATATAAGTAATCCGCGCACCATTCAATGATTGACGGTGGAGTCTTTAACAGTCTCAGCAGCGGACCACTCACCAACGGACCAACGATCATGATTATTAACGAGGCTATCGCGGTTAATGTTATGCAGGTTCCGATTGTCCTGGAAAGCTGCTCGCGGTTTTTTGCGCCAAAATACTGGGATACTAAAATTCCCGCTCCTACCGAAATTCCAACGAAAAGCACCAGGAGCAGGTTGAGAATAGGTGCAGCACTTCCTACTGCCGCCAGCGCATTATCCCCGATATAGCGGCCAACGATGATTGAGTCTGCAGTGTTGTAGAACTGCTGGACTACATTGCCGATCAGCATGGGGATGGTAAACTCGACAATTCTCTTCCAGGGAGTACCTTGTGTTAAATCTTTTGGTGCAAACAGTGACTTGACGGCTTCCATATTATTCCTCCTGGTAATATACAGTACAATAATAATGCTAATCATGTTTAACAAGGATGTCAATAAAAACATACTGGACTGACACGTATTTTAAAAAGGAGTTCAAAACTTCATTGGCGAAAACTCATAGAATTAAACACTTGAAAGTAAATTGCAGTTGGGAAATGGAGGAGAGAGATATGTCTGCAGTACGTGTTTTAATTATGGGCGCAGCCGGACGGGATTTTCACAATTTTAATGTCTATTTTAGGAATAATCCCCATTACCAGGTAGTAGGTTTTACCGCTGCCCAGATTCCGAATATTGAAGGACGGGTCTATCCAGCCAGCCTTGCAGGTCCGGGTTATCCTGATGGAATTCCGATTTACCCGGAAGCGGACTTGGTGGAACTGATTAAGAGGGAAAAAGTAGAACAGGTGGTTTTTGCCTACAGTGACATTTCCCATGAGGAACTGATGCACAAGGCATCAATCGCATTAGCTGCCGGAGCTGATTTCCGTCTGCTTGGACCGGAGCATACGATACTGAAAAGCCGCTGCCCGGTGATCTCTATCTGCGCAGCTCGCACTGGAGCAGGTAAAAGCCAAACAACTCGGTATATCGCCGAATACTTAACCAAGCAGAACAAGAGAGTAGTTGTGATTCGGCACCCCATGCCTTACGGCAATCTCGAGGAGCAGCGGGTGCAGCGATTTGCTGCTATGGAAGATATGGATAAGCATAAGTGTACAATTGAAGAGCGGGAAGAATATGAACCCCATATTCAACGGGGCAATGTGCTGTATGCTGGGGTAGACTACCAGGACATTCTCACGGAAGCAGAAAAAGAAGCGGATGTTATTATCTGGGATGGCGGCAACAATGATATTCCTTTCTATCGACCTGATTTAGCAGTCACAGTTGTCGACCCGCACCGTCCTGGTCATGAACTGATGTATTATCCGGGTGAGGTAAACCTGCGGATGGCTGATGTTGTGATCATCAACAAGGTTGATACTGCCAGAGCTGAGGATATTGAAACTGTGAGAAACAATATTAAAGCAGCCAATCCTAAGGCAGAGATTATCGAGTGCCGTTCGCCAATTACAGCGACTGATCCGGAAATGCTTAAAGGCAAGAGAGTACTGGTTGTTGAGGACGGGCCAACGCTTACCCATGGTGAGATGAAGTATGGAGCCGGCCATATTGCAGCTCAAAATGCCGGTGCAGTAATTGTAGATCCGAGAGAGCAGGCGGTCAGCTCGATTGCGGAGACTTATCAGAAGTACCCCCATATGGGACCGATTCTGCCGGCTATGGGCTATGGTGAACAGCAGATCAAAGATTTGGAGGCAACAATTGAGCGCTGTGACGTGGATGCAGTTGTAATCGGAACACCCATTGATCTGCAGCGGATTATCAATATTTCAAAACCAACAGTGCGGGTGACATACGATTTGGCGGATGACAGCGGAAGGCTGCTTGAACTGCTTAAACGATTTTGCTAGTTAGATTTTGGGGGCGGAGATAACTCCGCCTTTCTTGTTTATGAGCTCCCATGAGCCTGCAGGATTTTTAAAGCCCGGTTAAGAAGGCATAATATGATATGGTAAAAAAGGTGGTGTACGAACTTGTGCGTAATCGGTATCGATGTTGGTGGGACTAACACTGATGCTGCCCTGATCAGCGAAGATAACCGGGTGCATGCATTAGTAAAAACTGCTACCGACCACGATAATATTCTAGGGAGCACTAAAACTGCACTGGAGCAGATTCTAACATATAATCAGGGAAATCAGCCGGTGCAGCTCCATTTATCAACTACTTTATCGACCAATGCGATTGTTGAAGGCAGGGGAGAATCAGCGGCTGTACTGGCGCTTCCCGGTCCTGGCATAAATCTTGGAGACTTTGGGTTTGACTTTCCCATTTTTACTATCCAGGGTTATATTGATCATCGCGGCCGCCAGGTTGCGGATATCGATCGGGAAGAAGTACTCAGGATTGCTGATCAAGCAGCTGATAATGGGGCTAAATCACTTGCTGTCGTAGGCAAGTTCAGCCACCGCAACAACAGCCTAGAAATCAAGGTCAAGGAGATCATTGAATCAGAAGGTCTGCGTTTCAATCAGATTACACTTGGGCATCAGCTGTCCGGCCGCTTGAATTTTCCCCGCAGAATTATGTCTGCCTATCTCAATGCTAGCGTTGCGGCTCTACAGATCGGTTTTGTGGAAGTGATCGAGGAGCTGATGAGGGTCAACCCGATCATTGCTGATGTAAGGATTCTCAAGGCTGATGGCGGTACCATGAGCCTGGCTGAATCCTGCCGGCGGCCGATTGAAACAATCCTCTCGGGACCGGCTGCGAGCATTATGGCTGCCCAAGCATTATCTAGCTATACAGATGAAAATATTGTGGTTATTGATATTGGCGGAACAACTACCGATATTGCCGTTATTGTAGGTGGAGAACCTCTGTACCAGCGCAGCGGAGCTGAAATCGGGGGTTATCAAACGCTAGTGCCGGCACTGTTAACGTATTCAATTGGATTAGGAGGCGACAGTGAGGTTCATATTCAAGGCAGAACGATTCGGCTTGGACCCCGGAGAGCAGGGAGAGCGGTATGCTTAGGGGGATCACAATTGACTCCAACTGATGCAGCAGCTGCACTTGAGCTTGCTGATATCGGTGACCGGCAGAAAGCGGTACAGGTTTTAGAGAAGGCAGCTGAGGGCAAGTTTTCATCGTGGAAAATCTTGGCGGAGGCAATTCTGGAGGCTTTTGCAGAACAGCTCAGCCAAGCAGTTAACGATATCTACAGCAGTCTGGAAAATGTGCCGGTCTATACAGTGTCAGAGATCTTAGCGCCGCCGGACATTCGTCCTAGAGCTGTAGTTGGATTGGGAGCTCCAGCTGAGGTTTTTATTCCATTGGGAGCCCAAAAGCTTGGTCTGCCCTGGGAGATTTTGCCTCATCACGCCGGGGCAAATGGAATTGGTGCAGCAGCTGCGCGTCCCACCATTGCTGTTACCCTCCACGCTGATACGGAGCAGGAAGTGATGATTATTCCTGAGTTGGGTTATCAGGAGCGGATTCGGAGAAATATTCTATTTGATCTGAAAAAGGCGCGGCGAACTGCTGTTGAGCAGACTGCCCTTTATGCGCAGCAGCTTGGTCTAAAGGATTATGGAGACATTCACATCGTAGAGGAAGAAGCGTTTAATGTTGTGCGGGGATTTCATACTGTAGGAAAAATTTTTAACATTCGGGCTCAAATTCGTCCCGGTGTGGAGCGGCTGAGGTGAGTAAAATGCTGAAAGCAAAGCGGCGGGTTGGTCTGATTTTCTTTCCAGCCTTTGACTGGTGCATTACACCAGACCATCCGGAGCGGGAGGAAAGGTTGTTATATACAAGGGATCAGATTCTCGAAGAAGGATTGCTGGATATACCTGGAATTACAGAGTTCCGGCCTTATGTTGCGGAAGATCGGCATATCCAGCGCAGTCACATCTGTGTGCCTAGTGTTGAAAAAAGGGTTTCTGAGCCTCACAGAATTGCTGTTGGTGGGACTATACTCGCAGCGGATCTAGTAATCGATAACAGAGTTGATCGAGCTTTTGCTCTGCTAAGACCTCCTGGACATCACGCTAACCGGATTGTTCACGGTTCGAGAGGTTTCTGCACTGTCAACAATGAGGCGATCATGGTAGAACATATCCGTCATCGCATGGGACCAAATGTGCGGATTGCAATTGTCGATACAGATGCTCACCATGGTGACGGCACTCAAGATATTTTCTACAACGATCCCGGGATCCTCCATATTTCTCTGCATCAGGATGGGCGCACACTATATCCGGGTACAGGTGATATATCAGAGCGGGGCGGACCGGCAGCTTTCGGCCAAACAGTGAACATCCCTCTGCCGCCGGGAACAGGTGACGAGGGAATGCTTTATGTTATGGAGCAGCTGGTTATGCCAATTCTTGCAGAGTGGAAGCCTGATATTATCATTAACGCGGCGGGGCAGGATAACCATTATTCTGATCCGCTGACAAATATGAACTTTAGCGCGGAAGGCTATGCTCGTCTGACTGAGCTGTTGAATCCTGACATTGTGGTGCTGGAGGGCGGCTATTCAATTGAAGGTGCTCTTCCTTATGTGAACGTGGGTCTAATACTGGCACTTGCCGGTTTGGATTACTCCCATCTGCAAGAACCAGACTGGATTCCAGACAGCCAGCGTCAGTCTTCCTCTGTGATGGATATCATCAAGGAGACTGTTGAACAGGTTCGAGAGTTGTGGGAAACACGTGAGCAGGTTGATTTGCGCGGGGAGTTCGGAACAGGTGAGTTTTACTCACGATTGAGATCAATCTATTACGATACTGATCAGATAGTGGAAAGGCAGGATGAGAAAATCAAGTTTTGTTCGCAGTGCTCAGGATGGCGGGAGATTATCTCCGAAGCCTCGAGAGGATATGTTGGGCGGACCCGAATTGCAGCTGTAATTGTTCCCTGGTTAGCCTGCAAATCCTGCCGTGAGGCGGCTATGGCAAAGTATATGGAGCTGCTGGAAGCAAAAGGTTTCAATCATGTCTATTACCAGGACTGCGAGCGAGATCTATACTTGTCCAGCTAATTTCCACGGATCATCATCAACCAGGAACCCTGGAGATCTTTGGTAGTGCCGCACTGTTCAAACCCTGCCTTTTGATAGAGGTGCTTGGCAGGCAGATTGTCTGGGCGAACATTTAAACACACCGCTTGATTAGAAAGCTCAGCTAATACTTCAGCCAGAAGTTTAGTGCCGATTCCTAAACCTCGATATTGAGGAGAAACAGCAATCGAATTGATCCTGCCGCATTTCCGCGGCAGGTTTTGATCTAAGCAAGTGCTGCATCGCATTGTAATCCCGTTGTGAATCAGTTTGTAAATTTCCGTGAACCGGATACTGCGAATCAGGTTGATACAGTGTTTAAATATTTCTCTGCAGTTTTGAATCAGCTGTCTGGATCTGCTGTTATCACTGGTTGCTGAGGTGTAGATGCAGTATCCAAACAGCTTTCCATCCCTATCTTGAACAAGCAGAGCTCTGCTTCCGGTGAGAAGCAGCAGGGAAAACGAGCTTGTAAGCAGTGAAAGCAGCTTTTCCCGCTGTTTGTGTTTGAAAAAGAAGCAGACACTCTCGGGAAAAGCCTCACAGTAGGTCTCGGCAATTTGCCTTGCATCACTAACAGAACCATATCTAAAGACCATGTTCTCACCTCCGGTTATTCAGGCATATCCACCTGAGGAAACTCTTCCGCAGGTGCACCATGCAGCAGCACACTTAAGGGAACTATCTCCAGACCCTTAGCTTGGATTATTTCAATGACCTGCGGCAGGGCTAACACTGTTGCGCGGCGATCGCCGCCTTCGTTTTTGATCAACGCTCCGCTGTCATGGAAGAGAATGATATCTCCACCTTTAACTTTGTTCTTGACCGTTTTGATGATGCTGTCAGGAGTAACTCCATAGCGCCAATCACGCGTTGATATGGTCCAAAGCACGATGTCCTGTCCAATTAAACTGGCCAGTCTTCGAAATCTACCGTCATACATGCCCCGCGGCGGTCTGACATAGGAAGGGTATACTCCGGTTACAGCGGTAATGGTCGCGGTGGCTTCCAGGATCTCGCCATGCAGTTCAATGGTAGATAGAGTTGGGATATTCCGATGATTATGAGTGTGGTTGCCAATTTCATGACCTTCCTCAGCTATTCTTTGAGCTATTTCTGGGTATTTTTCAACATGAGTGCCTACCATAAAGAAAGTAGCCGGCACATTGTACTCTTTAAGAATATCAAGGATGGCTGGAGTAAACTCTGCGCTGGGACCATCATCGAAAGTCAATGCCACCATATTCGAATCGCGGCTGCCTCTGCGGTAGATATCCGGTTGATGCCCGATTCCATGGTATACGTAAAGGAAAAAGCCGGTAAACATAACTCCAAGCCCAAGACTCAAGGAAATAAAAAACAGCAGTAATTTCATTCCCCGTCTTGACGATTTTATCCAGCGAACCTGCAGCAGATACCAAAATATCAAAGTTAATGCTGCTAACCCCACAATATAGGCGCCTATTCTCAGCAATGCTTCTAAGTTTGCCATCACAATCCCTCCAAAACAGCATATGCATTAGTCAAAATCCTGCTGCATTTAATACAGGATATGTTTCGCTGTCCATTAAAATTTTAGAAGGGTGAGTGAAGCAATAGATTTACTTATAATTTGGTGGTATAATTGCATTTAAAATAAGAAGGAACGTGGGAAGAATGGCCAGAACAAAAGTAAAAACAGCTCTGATCGATAGTGATTTTTTCTATGGTTTTAAACAGGGAATTCCAATAATCCTTGGATATATTCCGGTCGGCTTTACCTTTGGCTTAATGACTGCTGCCGGAGGTCTTTCGCCTTGGCTGGCATTATTAACCTCGCTGACAAATTATACAAGCACGGGCCAGTTTGCCGGTATCAGACTGATTTTAGGCGGATCCGGCTATCTGGAGATCATGCTTACCACTTTGGTGATCAATCTGCGGTATTTTCTAATGGCCTTATCCTTAACCCAGAAAATTGATCCGCATCTAGCTTTGAGTAAGCGAGTGATCTGTGGACTAGGAATTACGGATGAAACCTTTACTGTTGCCGGAATAGAGCAGAGAAGACTGCACTTTCCTTATCTGATGGGTTTAATGCTCGGACCCTTTTTAGCCTGGAGTACCGGTACAATCTTGGGTGCAATAGTCAGTACAGCGCTTCCCCAGCAGCTTACCAGCGCAATGGGAATAGCATTGTATGCTCTGTTTATTGCCCTAATCATTCCTCCAGCTCAAGAATCCCGATCGGTTTTAGCTGTGATTTTTATTGCTGTATCAATTAATACTGTGCTGCAGTTTATGCCGATTTTCAGGTTTATATCTGCAGGTTTTCGAATTATCATTGCAACAATCGCCGCGGCCGGGCTCGGCGCTTGGCTTTGGCCGATGCAGGAAGAACAAGAGAGTGGGGGAGCAGTTCGATGAGCGATATCATGGTTAATCCAATTACAGCGGTATTATTAATGGCAGTAATGACATTTTTGCCCCGAGTGCTGCCGATGGCATTTTTCCGCAGAGAAATCAAATCACCATCAATCAAGGCTTTTTTTAACTATGTGCCATTTGCAGTTTTAGGTGCTATGACTTTTCCTGATATCTTCACGTCGACCGGATCTTTAGTTAGTGCTTCAGCTGGGTGTGCTGCAGCTGTGTTTTTTGCGCTCAGAGGAAAAAGCTTGGTGTTCGTTACAGTTAGTGCGATAGTTGTGGTGTATGCTGTTGGACTACTGATCTAACAAACGGAATGAATTAACTGCACGGTTTAGAAGACTCTGGTACAATAATGTTGGAAAGATAACTCTGGCGAGGTGTTATGGCGAATGAAAATTCAGAACCCAATCCTGCGCGGTTTTAATCCCGATCCATCGATTATTCGAGTCGGAGATGATTATTACATCGCAACTTCTACCTTTGAGTGGTTTCCAGGTGTGCAGATCCATCATTCCAGAGATTTGGTGCACTGGCGGTTAGCGGCCAGGCCGCTTACTCGCAAGACCCAGCTTGATATGACCGGAGCAATCAGCTCCTGTGGGGTTTGGGCGCCCTGCTTATCCTATGACGAAGGCACATTCTATCTAGCATATACCGATGTGAAAACAAAAAGCGGCATTTTTAGAGATATGCATAATTACTTAGTGACCACTGACGATATCTTAGGTGAATGGTCAGAACCTGTGTACTTAAACAGCGGCGGCTTTGATCCATCGCTGTTCCATGATGATGACGGCAGAAAGTGGCTGCTGAACACCATCCATGATCACCGCAAAGGCCGAAACAGTTTTGCTGGTATTTTGCTGCAGGAATACTCACCCGAACAAAAGCGCTTGGTTGGCCCGGTGTACAACATTTTTAAAGGCACAAAGCTGGGGTTCACCGAAGGACCGCATCTTTATAAGCGTGGTGGATATTATTATCTCTTGACCGCGGAGGGTGGAACGGGTTATGGACATGCTGTAACGATAGCCCGCTCGAAAAACATTACTGGACCTTATGAGGTTGATCCGACTAACCCAATTCTAACCTCGCGCAGCAATCCTGACCTGCAGCTCCAGCGGGCAGGCCACGCGGATCTTGTTGAAACCCAAACGGGAGAATGGTACATGGTTCACCTCTGCAGCCGGCCTTTACAGGATCAGGAAGGAAACAACCGCAGCGTTTTAGGCAGGGAAACGGCAATCCAAAAGGTGATATGGACCGAAGATGGATGGCTGCGCATGGCTTCAGGGAACAATGAACCGGAGGAGAAGGTAGATGCACCAAATCTGTCTCTGCATCCATGGGATCCGGAACCTATTCGCGATGATTTTGACAGCCCGAACTTGAATATTCATTTTCAGACACTGAGGGTGCCCTTGGGTGAAGATACGATTTCTCTAACAGATCGGCCGGGCTTCTTGAGATTGAAGGGGAGAGAATCCCTAAGTTCCCAATATGATCAGGCGCTCGTTGCCCGGAGACTGCAGGCTTTCACCTGCACTGCGTCAACATGTGTAGAATTCGAACCAGAGTCCTTCCAACAGATGGCAGGATTGGTCTGCCTTTATGACAATTCGAACTTCTACTATCTGCGCATTTCTTGGGATGAACAACTTGGCAAATGCTTGAACATTATTACCTGTCAAAGCGGTAAATTTGATGAAGCGCTGGACCAGGATATCACCATCGACGGTTGGGAGCGGGTGTATCTTAGAGTCGATGTAGACCATGAAATACTGCAGTTTTTCTATTCGGCGGATGGTGAGAGTTGGAAACCAATAGGTCCCAAGCTGGATGCTGCAATTCTATCAGACGAGCACTGCCGTGGTTTTACCGGAGCATTTGTCGGGTTATGCTGTCAGGACTTTTCCGGTCAGCGGCGGTCTGCTGATTTTGATTTCTTCGCTTATCAAGAGCGAGATTAGCTGATAATGGGAAAGAGCCGTGGGCGGCGTGTCCGCATCACGGCTCTTTCGGGAGAGTGGATAGGTCCTTCTTGCAGAGGAGGTTGAAGAGTCTTATACCACTCGGGATTGCTTTTTATCTGTTTTATTTAATTAAAGTACGAATTCTTCGTCAGGAAACACTGGATGGAGTTCAGATATTTTCCATGAACCTTTCTCCTTGGTAAATTTCATGACCAGACCGAGCAAGGAGTCATCTTCGTCTTCTATTGTAAATTCAGCCACCCATTGATTGCCGACTTTTTCTAGGACGTAGTCCTGCCATGCAGCTTCGTCCTGATCCTCATCCTCGTTATCATCATTGTAATCATCATTGTAACCATCATGGGCAAACATAGAGACAGCTGCAGCAGGTATCAGAAAACCTTTTTCTGTAAAGCTGCTGTGAGGCAGCCATTCAATTATTTTTTCCTCAATATCTGACCAATCAATTTCGTCTGCTCCGCTTTCCAGTACCAGCAGCTTTTCTGCTGGATATAAGAGATTAAAGAAGATGTACATTTCTTCCAGCAAATCTCTGATTCCAGCGAGGAGCGCAGGGGCGTCAATGTTTTTGCCATTGCTGTTGTATAAATCAACTAAAGCATCAAATTTGTTGTTGAAATACTCGTCTTGGATATCAAAACTGTAATCCTCACCATCAGCGATTATTGCTTTGAGGTACTGAGTTTCTTCATCTATTGCTTCTTCGAACCATTCTCTTTCATCATCCGATGTTCCCAATAAAAAGGGATCTGTAAACTGTGCCTTCAGTTTGTTATATCCATCAAGATCTGTAAAATTAACATTCTTGCTGAACGCTGTTATCGTTTTTTCAATCTCACTGCGTTCTTTGTCAAGGCTTGTACCTAATGTTCCAAAACAACCGGTAAACATTACTAAAACTGCAAGCAGTATGATGAAGCGGGACTTCGACAGCATTCTACTGTTCATGAGGCGCTCCTCCCTTGGTTTTGGAAACTTACGAGCTTACTTATATATTATAGTAGTATTTGGAATTTGGCAAGGAGAAAATGGGAAAAATTAAAAATAATTTTAGAAGATAAAACCGCGTTCATGATTGAGCAGGTAATATTCGACAAATTTAGAATTAATACCTTAAGATTAGAACTTTGAGGGGAAGATGGAGATGGACATCACTCGCCATAATCGTGAAGCCTGGAATCGCAAAGTTGCACTGGGAAATACCTGGACCATTCCTGTGGATAAACCGACAATTGAGCAGGCCAAGCGGGGCAATTGGAGTGTGTTTTTAACTCCGACAAAACCTGTGCCGCGAGATTGGTTTGGTGATCTTAAGAATAAGCGGGTTTTGTGTTTAGCATCAGGAGGAGGGCAGCAGGGCCCAATTTTGGCAGCGGCGGGGGCCCGGGTAACTGTTTTTGATAACAGCCCGGCTCAGTTAGAGCAGGACCGCTTGGTTGCCGAGCGGGATAAGCTTCGGCTCGCAACTGAGTTGGGTGATATGCGGGACTTAACGCGTTTTCCCAACGCAAGTTTTGATTTAATATTCCATCCGGTATCGAACTGCTTTATCGATGATATTGAACCAGTTTGGTTCGAATGCAGCCGCGTATTAGCTCCAGGTGGTAGTTTGCTGGCAGGATTCTGCAACCCTCTGCTCTACATATTTGACCCTTATCTGTGGGAAGAACAGCAGCTTGCGGTCAGATTTAAGATACCTTATTCAGATTTGGAACAGCTTTCTGCCGAAGAACTCCAGAATAAAATTCTCGATCAAGAACCGCTGGAGTTTGGCCACTCTTTAGAAGAGCAGATTGGCGGCCAGATCCGAGCTGGATTTTTAATAAATGGGTTTTATGAGGATTCCTTTGGCGGCGATTTACTTGATCGGCATATTGATACTTTCATTGCTACCCGTGCAGTGAAACCGCGGAAGATGCACGGAGCGCTCATAATTGACTGAGTTGCTCTGTTTCTCATTTCGGGCTATACTGGTATGTGGTATGAGAGACTAGATTTAGGAGGTGGTTTTAAATGGCTGAAGCGGGAAGAGGACTGTCTGAGCAGACACTGGCAGTTATTACGGCTCTGCAGCAGAATGAAGTTACTGAGCGGCAGATTTACTTAAACCTCTCTCAGCGGGTTAAGAAGGAATCGGATCGAGCCACACTGAGGCGCATAGCCGGCGAAGAAGCTAAGCATGCTGAGACCTGGCGGCGCTACACCAACAAGAAGCTGAGGCCCCAATGGATTAAAGTATGGTTTTATACTCTTGTAAGCATTATTCTCGGCTACACGTTTACGATCAAGATTATGGAAAAAGGGGAAAAGGTAGCTCAGCGCAATTACGGCCAGCTGATTATGGAGGTTCCGGAAGCAGCGCAGATTTTAAGGGAAGAAGAGGAGCATGAGGAAGCCCTAATTGCAATGCTCGATGAAGACCGGCTGCAGTATGTAGGGTCGATGGTGCTCGGTCTTAATGATGCTTTAGTTGAGCTAACTGGTACACTGGCAGGTTTAAGTTTTGCGCTGCAGAATAATAGATTAGTTGCTCTCTCCGGATTGATTACTGGTATTTCTGCAACCCTTTCCATGGCATCGTCTGAGTACTTGTCAGCTCGGTCCGAAGGCAGTACCGATGCATACAAGTCTGCTCTCTATACAGGAGTAATGTATATCTTTGCTGTGGTCTGCTTAGTTCTGCCGTACCTGCTGTATCCAGCAGATCAGTACTTGGCTGCTCTGCTTACGATGTTAGCGATTGTAGTAGTGATTATTCTCGCATTCACCTACTATATCTCCGTTGCCAAAGACCTGCCCTTTAAGAAGCGCTTCACCGAGATGGCGACTATCAGCTTATCAGTGGCAGTGCTTTCATTCTTAGTAGGGTTCTTAGTTAAGCATTTCTTGGGTATCGACATTTAAAGAGCTGCAGGTGATCTCATTGCGAACTGAGCAGGAAATGATGGAGCTGATTCTTAAATTTGCCGAAAAAGACGAGCGGATCCGGGTGGTAGGGATGGAAGGTTCGCGCACCAACGTTAAGGTCCCCAAGGATCAGTTTCAGGATTATGACATTACCTATGTCGTGACAGAAATGGATTCATTCACCAAGGGTGATGGCTGGCTTGATTATTTCGGCCAGCGGATGATTATGCAGAAACCGGAGGCGATGGAACTTTTTCCGCCCGAATTGGGCAATTGGTTTTCATACCTAATGCTTTTTGAGGATGGAAATCGCATTGACTTAACTCTGGTACCCATCAATGAATTGGAGTTATATTTAACCAGCGATAAACTGCTTACGATCTTGCTGGATAAAGATGGACGTGTCCCAATTAAACCAGTTCCGACGGATGTTGACTATCACGTTAAAAAGCCATCAGCGCAGATGTTTGATGATTGCTGCAATGAGTTCTGGTGGGTATCAACCTATGTGGCGAAAGGCCTATGCCGCGGCGAAATCTTGTTTGCCATTGAGCACTTAAACAATTATGTGCGGCCCATGCTTTTGCAGATGCTTGCCTGGCAGGTTGGCATTAAAACCTATTTTTCGCTCAGTGTCGGCAAGGCATATAAGTATTTGGACCAATACCTGGGTAAAGATGATTGGAATCAGCTGTTGGCTACCTATCCTAATGGGACGCCAGATGCAGTGTGGGAGGCATTATTTACCTGCCACCGGCTGTTTCGTAAATCTGCTTCCGATACTGCTGATCGCTTGGGGTTTGCTTATCCGGATTATGATCAAAATGTGTCTCGGTATATTATGCGCCTGCATCGCTGCTATTTTGAAAACATCAAGAATGAAAGCTGACGAGTTTTTCTCAGCTTTTCCCCTCTTCAGACAATAAAAGAAGGGGCAGAAGAAAAAACCCGGTAGTATTACAGTAATCAGATGGGTGGTGGACACTGTGAAAAACTGCCAAATGAAACCAGTAGACAGCGCGAGCGAGGCACAGTGGCTGCTCACTGCGATTGAGAAGCCTTGGAGTCGTTCTCCAGATGCGAACTATGCCGCAGCGGTTGTTCCTTGTGGATTTGTAAAATACCTGCGGTTGCTGCATCCCGCGTACTTAAGTGACAATCAGGAAATCTCTTGGTCAGAAGTGGCGAAACAAACAGGGCGTACACCACACAGTCAAATGCAGTGGCACAGGATTATAAACTGTAGAGATTCGGGGCAGTCTTCACACGATTTGACAGCTCCACAGATAGGTTACCTTCCTGAAAGACAGGCCACGGTACTGGTTGAAATCTTATCCAAACATACACGTACGCCGGAAGAGTGCTTTTTTGCAATTTGGGATGGATGGGGCTATTCACAGCTGGATAAATTCGAAAATCAAACAGCAAGTTTCCAGCTGTGGGAGCGCCGTTATTATTTGGCGACAGGCAGCATCAGTGCCTATCTGGCAGGTGTATCAGTTGGTATGCCGCCAAGTATTTGGTGGCCTCGGGATCGCAGTTGGTGTGCTGCCACTGATATCGATTTGATGTGGACTTATGTTGGTGGAACAAAATCTTGCATTGATGCAGTAATTGTTGATGGCAGACTTGAGGTTTGGGAAGCAGTCCTTGATGACAGAATCGATATCCATGGCGATGACATTAACATAGATTGAGGGGTCAGTTCTGATGAATGAATTGGTGATTGTAAAACCTACCAAGGATGACTTCTCCTCAGCATGTACCGTCTTTGAACTGTCAATCCGCGATGCCTTTGAGCGGGATGGCTTGGGACATCTCAAAGAGGATATTAAAAACGAGATCGAGGAAAAGAAGAATCTGCTGACCTACTCGCTTGTGAATCCAGATTCTGATGTTCACTTTTTCGCTGCTAAACTGGGCGGTAATGTTATTGGCACCATCTCGTTTGGACCTTGCGGAGATGATATTAAAATAGTGACCAATAACGAGCTTGCTGATGTTGGAGAGCTGGGCAGCCTATATGTGCTGCCGCAATTTCAGCGAAGCGGTATAGGTTCAGCATTAATTACAGCCATGATAAACCATCTTAATAAACAGGGGATCGAGCAGTTTTGTTTAGACAGCGGTTATAAGCAGGCTCAGCAGATCTGGTTGAAAAAATTCGGAACACCCTATGCAATCGCACAAGATTACTGGGGCGAAGGGTATGATCACATGGTTTGGCTGTGCAGTGTCAGAGATTTTCAAACAGCAGGGAAATTGGGATCTTAATACTACCCTATAGAGGCTGATAGAATGCCAGTTAACAGTGAAGAGCTTAGAAGTATTATTGTGCAATTTGCAGAGTCGGGTTGGGATTTGATTGATGAACCCGCAAGAGCGTGGCTTGATGGCAGAATGAGCAGTGCCGAATTACTGCCCATAATTATGCAGGCGGATCTCGAGTGTGGAAGCTGCGGCTGTGAATTTGATCCGCTTTACAAAATAGCAATTACAGAGCTGCGGCAGATAATCAAAGCTTAGTTAAAGGGGATTAGGTAAATGGAGCTCAGTACTTGTGGCTTGGACTGTCAGGAATGTCGCTTTTATCAAACGAGCTGTAATGGATGTCGAGCTGTAGAGGGCAGGCCATTTTGGACCGATACAGGGTGTGAGTTGTTTATCTGCTGCTCGGAAAAAGCATATTATTCATGTGGCGACTGCCCTGAATTACCTTGTAAACAATTTACCGATTTAAAAGATCCTAATATAAGTGATGAAGAGCATTTAAAGGAACTGGATAAAAGGGTTAAAAGGTTGAGAAGTAATTTATCTAACTAGTTGCGAAGACTAGCTAAAAACACCCTGCTTGGTTTTTAGAACAAGCAGGGTGCTTTTCTTTTCTAGCGTGTATTTTTTTCTGAAATACTATCAGGTATATAGCGACCGGTTTTTTTTCTCTGCCGGACGCACTCTGTCAGCAGATACTCAATTTGGCCATTGATTGAACGAAAATCCTCTTCAGCCCAGGCTGCAATCTCCGCATACAACTTAGGTGACAGCCGCAGTGCAATTTGCTTCTTGCGTTCAGCCATTGCTAATACAGGCTGCCGCTGTTGACCACGGGCTGAGCATCTTTATTGCCGCAGAGGATGACCAGCAGGTTGGATACCATGGCAGCTTTGCGCTCCTCATCAAGTTCGACTATTTTGTTTTCGTTAAGCTGATCTAAAGCCATCTCTACCATGCTTACAGCGCCTTCCACGATCATCTTTCTGGCATCAATGATAGCTCTTGCCTGCTGTCTCTGCAGCATAACTGCGGCGATCTCGGGAGCGTAGGCAAGGTAGGTTATACGGGTATCTAAAATTTCGATCCCCGCGTTTTCCACTTTTTTCTGCAGTAGATTACGGATCCGCTCAGCCACAATTGTGCTTGATCCCCGCAAACTGCCTTCATCCGGTTCACCATCGCCGGTGGTGTCAATTCCTTCAGCCACATCATAGGGATAGATGCGGACAATATCCCTAACTGCGCTGTCACATTGAAGCGAGAGGTACTCTTTGTAGTTATCCACATTGAACACCGCTTTAGCAGTATCAACTACCTGCCACATTACAGCAACGCCGATTTCAACGGGATTTCCTAAGACATCATTTACTTTTTGTTTGGAATTGTTTAAGGTCATGATTTTCAGCGAAATTTTCTTGTTAAGACCATCAGTAGAGATTTGGTTTCCTGCAGGAACAATGGACTTAGTTTCTACATCACCACTTTGGCCGAGCCGAGTTTTAGCGGCTGGATTAACCGCTGTTGAGAATGGGTGAACCCAATAAAAACCGGGTTCTTTAAGGGTACCGATATATTCTCCGAACAAAGTAAGGACTAATGCTTCTTGGGGCTTTATTATCTTCAGCCCGATAAAAGGTACAATCCCGAAAATCACCCAGAGAATACCCGCCGCTAACAGAACACCGCCAAAGGCGTTTGCCCCTCGGTCAATTAATACTCCACCGATTACAATCAAAGCGATTGCTGCCAAGTAGAGGAGAATGAAAAGAATCAGCATCGGCAGTCCTGGTCTGGCTTTTAAGATTTTCTCTTCCATTGCCTTCCTCCTTTGTATTAAAATGCTACTTGAATGATATCATAATAATATCAATGGTGTAAATAGGTATTATAACATGGAGTTAGACTAATCCCAGCAGTCTTGCTCCCTGCGCCGTGATAAAGCAGAGAACAATACCGGTAAGCGTCGGTACCAGGAAAGAGATCCAGGTCCATTTCAAGCTTTGGGTCTCTTTTCGTATGGTCCAAAGAGTGGTGCCGCAGGGCCAGTGGTTTAAGGAGAAAAGCATTGAGCACACAGCAGTCACCCAAGTCCATCCATTGTCCAGCAATAGCTGTTTCAGTTCAGTGAGAGTGTCCAGTTCCAGCATCGATCCTTCCGCCATATAGCTCATAATTAAGATTGGAATCACGATTTCATTGGCAGGCAGACCAAGAATAAACGCCATGAGGATGTATCCATCCAGCCCGATCAGGCGCGCAAAGGGGTCAAAGAATGCGGCGCAGTGAGTTAAGAGGCTCTGCCCGCCGAGAGAAACATTGGCCATGATCCAGATAATCAATCCTGCCGGTGCAGCAATGGCGGCTGCTCGCCCCAGCACAAACAGAGTGCGATCAAGCAGCGAACGGACTATTACTTTACCGATCTGCGGCTTGCGGTACGGAGGCAGCTCCAGGATAAACGAGGAAGGAATTCCTTTAAGAATAGTTTTCGACAGAATTTTCGATACAACCAGTGTGATACCAACTCCCAAGAGAATTGCAGCCAAAACGGTCAAAGCCGCTGTGAAGGTGCCTAATACGCCAACAGACGATACAAGAAATATGGAGGCTAGGGCAATGAGTGTAGGAAAGCGGCCGTTGCAGGGGACAAAATTGTTGGTGATTACAGCGATTAGGCGTTCCCGCGGCGAATCAATGATGCGGCATGCTGTTACTCCCGCCGCATTGCAGCCAAAACCCATGCACATTGTCAAGGCCTGTTTGCCGTGGGCAGAGGCCTTTTTGAAGTAGTAATCTAGGTTAAAGGCTGCCCGCGGCAAATAGCCCAAATCCTCTAACAGCGTGAACAGGGGAAAGAAGATGGCCATAGGAGGGAGCATTACTGATACTACCCACGCAAGTGTCCGGTAGACACCGAGGACAAGCATATCGTGGAACCATGTGGGAACTCCGATTTGATCGAACAATCCTGATAACCAGCCTTCAATCCAAAAGAGCCCATTAGACAAAAGCTGCGAAGGATAATTGGCTCCGGCAATAGTGATCCAGAAGATCATACCTAACAGGGCGAGCATGATCGGGATTCCACTCCGGCGTGAAGTGAGGATTCGATCTAATCTGCGGTCAAGCTGATGTGGTTCAGTGGTTTCTGCAGTTATCACTTTAGCTGCGATTTCATCAGCTACTTTCACTGTGCTGACAGCAATTGCTTCATGGTGTGTGACCAGTTTTTCGGTGATGACCTCAGATTTTAGTTCGGGAATCAGGATCGGTCTTGGAATGATCTCGCCGCTTGCAACTTTGTCAACAGTGGCCTTTAATTCATCCAGACCGACTTTGCTGCGGGCGGCTGTTCCTACAACAGGTACACCCAACAGCTGTTCCAGCTTGTTTAAATCTACTTTAATCCTTTTCTTCTTCGCTTCATCCATTAGATTGACACAGACAACTACCTTCGGGGTGACCGCCATGATCTGAAGCACCAGGTTTAGATTCCGCTCTAAGCAGGTGGCATCCACAACAACCACGACTGCATCAGGCTTTTCGTTGTAGAGAAAATCTCTGGCAATTTCTTCTTCGGTTGAATTAGCAAGCAGAGAATAGGTGCCCGGAAGATCTACCAATACAAATGTCCTGCCGTTGTGCATGTATCTTCCTCTGGCATTCTCCACTGTTTTTCCCGGCCAGTTACCAGTGTGTTGGTTTAAACCAGTCAGACTGTTGAAAATGGTGCTTTTTCCTGTATTGGGATTGCCAGCCAAGGCGATGATTTTGCTCATTGCTTTCACCTCTTTAGTTAATAGGATCGATAATGATGTGGGCTGCATCTTCGGAGCGCAGTGCAATCACTGTGCCCCGGATTTGATAAGCAGTAGGATCCCCTGCCGGGCTTCTCTGCAGCGCTTTTACGGTTGTATTGCTGATTAATCCTAAATCGAGCAGGCGGCTGCGAATTGTGCTGTTCGCAGTAATGTATCTTACTTTTCCTACCTGGTTGATTGGAAGCAGATTGAGAGACAGCTCATTATTACTCATGGATCAACGCCCCTTGCCATAAGTTAGTGGTGGGAAACTTTTTATCAATCTAGCGTATGAAGGAGTCATGTTTCCTGTTACACAAAAAATCAGGGGAGCTGAAGAGACATGAGTGCAGAGCAGAATTTTCACACGGTGCGGGGCTATCAGCTGTTAAATGCTGAGGATCGAGTGCTGACTCCAAGCATGGAGGATTATTTGGAAATGATTTATCGCATCTGCGCCGAAGCAGGATTTGCGCGGGTCAATCAACTTGCCGATCGCCTCAATGTGCGCCCATCATCGGCGACAAAGGTTGTTCAAAAACTAAGTGAGCTGGGATTAGTAACCTATGAAAAATATGGAACGATTGGCCTGTCGAAGCAGGGAAAGGAGTTGGGGAAGTTTTTACTGCAGAGACATGAGATTATCCAGGAGTTTCTGCACAACTTGGGCATCGAAGAAATGCTGTTAAAGGATACCGAGTTAATTGAGCATGATGTCAGCCGGTCTACATTGGAGTTTATTAAGATATTCAACGAGTTTTTCGCCGAGCACCCACAGATCAAAACTAGATATGATCAGTACCGCATGCAGAGACGAAAAAAATAAACCTGACCTAACCTAGGCGCAGGTTAAGTCAGGTTCAATCGCGTTTGGTTCCGGTTAGTTGCCGATCATTGACGAAAGCAGGTAGTGATAGACTAATTTTGCTGTGTTGACCAGGGCTTCCACATGGGTTCGTTCAAAGGCATGAGATGCATCAATTCCAGGGTCGATCAGTCCGTGGACAATGTCGTGTCCGGCTCGCAGTGCAGCGCTGGCGTCAGAACCATAATAAGGATAGATATCGACTTTATAATTCAGTTTGTGCTGTTCTGCTAACTTAACTAAACGCTGCCGTAGATGGTAGTTGTATGGACCTGATGAGTCCATAGCGCAGATGGAAACGGAAAACTCATCCGCAGTCAGGCCATCCCCAATAGCACCCATATCAACCGCCAGATACTCAACCACTTCATCCGGTATATTGGAGTTACCGCCGTAGCCCACTTCTTCATGGTTAGAAAATAAAATATGGGTGGTATAAGGGAGTTGGATTCTGTTGTCATGAACAGCTTGAATCAGATATAACAAGATTCCAACGGGCTGGCTTTATCATCTAAATGGCGTGATTTAATAAAGCCGCTTTCAGTGATTTCAGCGCGGGGATCGAAAGCCACAAAGTCGCCAACGCTGATGCCAAGCTTTTTGACATCTTCCGCAGATTTTACCTTCTCATCAATTCGCACTTCCATGTTATCACTATTGCGTTCGGCCGTACCTGCGTCTTTGTATACATGCACTGAGGTTTGGTGCATTAAGATTGTACCGCTGAATGTTTTTCCGCTGGCAGAAAAGATGCGGCAGTATTCACCTTCAATGTGGTTCCAGCGGCTGCCGCCAACCAGAGCCAGTTTCAGTCTGCCATTTGCTTTAATCTCCTTAACCATCGCACCCAGAGCATCGACATGGGCGGTGATCATGCGGTGCGCATCCCCGTTTTTACCGGGTAGGGTTGTAATCAAGCCGCCTTTGTTGTTGCGCTTGGCAGGCAGGTCTAGTTTAACCAGAAATTCTTCGAGCTGTTTGAGAATCTGGTCAGTAAAGCCTGTGGGGCTGGGTATGTTTACCAAATCATAGATAATCTTCATCATTTTATGGCCATCAAAGTTGATTTCCATGCCGCCACTTCCTTTGCGAGTATTATTCATATTCCAGTCTTGGTGATAATTCTTTGGTTTATGAACTAAAAATTCCTGCTCATGGCAGGATAATAACCAGATTTTCCTAAAGAATAATGCAGAGGAGGGGTAAGAGATGAGCCGGAAACTGCATCTGCAGGAAATTCCACTGCACGATCCATTTGTTTTTGCCTGCGAAAAAACACAAACTTATTACTTATACAACAGCGCCCGAATAATGGCGGAAGATAAATTGGACAGGTTTGGAGTCAAGGTATACACCAGCACTGATTTGATTAATTGGGAACCGCCGCGGATTGTGTTTGAAATCCCAGATGGAATTTGGGCAAATCCCAAACATGGAGCTTGGGCACCGGAAGTTCATTTGTATCAGGGTAGATATTACTTGTTTGTTACGCTGCACAATCGCGACCGGATTATGAAACAGCCGCCTCAAAGCCGAGAACTAAACCATTGGCGGGGTACGGTGATAGCAGTCAGCGATTCGCTGTTTGGTCCTTTTAAGCTCTTAAAAACTGATGAGCCTTATCCGCATGGGGAGTTTATGACACTGGACGGAACTTTATTTGTTGATGAGTTTGACCAGCCCTGGATGGTGTACTGCCATGAGTGGGTGCAGATTTTAGACGGTACGGTGGAGGCTGTAAAGCTGCAGCCGGATTTGGCAGGTACCATTGCGGAACCGATCCATCTGTTCAAAGGCTCGGATGCTCCGTGGATCAATGCTGAGCGGGTTCCGGAGGCAAGGGAGTATATCTATGTTACTGACGGACCACAGCTTTACCGTACCTATCGAGATGAACTTTTGATGTTATGGTCAAGCTATAATCGGGATGGTTATGTCCAGACTCTTGCCCGTTCTGAAACCGGAAAGCTTGAGGGACCGTGGGTACAGCTGGAACCCCTGGTATATGAGGACAGTGGACACGGTATGCTGTTTCAAACATTTAAGGGAGAGCTGATGTTGATTCTCCATTCTCCGTTTGAAATGCCCCGTTCTAGAGCTCATATTTATCGGATGGAGGATACTGGTACCAATCTCAACGTAATTGAAAGGATAATATAATAAGGCCAATGGAAAAAGTTTACCGCTATGAAACGCATGCGCATACAGCTGAAGTGAGCAGATGTGGGCAGATCAGCGCAGTTAAACTCGTTAGAACTTATAAAGACTTAGGTTACAGCGGTCTGTGCATCACTGACCATTTCCTTAACGGTAATACCACAGTACCCCATGATTTAGCTTGGGATGAGCAGATTAAACTGTTCAGCCGCAGTTATTACAAAGCGTATGAAGAAGGACAGCGCTTGGGAATGAGGGTGTTTTTTGGATGGGAGTATTCCTTTCGGGGCACTGATCTGCTTACCTACGGATTGGATCCGGAATGGCTGCTGGCTCATCCCGAGGTGATGGAGCTGCATATTAATCATTACTGTGATTTAGTGCACGACCACGGCGGCTTTATTGCTCACGCCCATCCGTTTCGCGAGGCTGATTATATCGATTTAATCAGACTTTTGCCGCGCAAGGTGGATGCTGTGGAAGTGATTAACAGCTGCCGAACTGATTTTGAAAATGCCTTAGCAGACCAGTACGCAGATAACTACCATCTGTTGAAAATTGCTGGCAGTGATAATCACGTAGGGTATCTTGAGACTTTTGCAGGACTGGAATTACCGCGTCCGGCGGAAAACATCTGTGACTTACTTAACGCTGTTAAAACAGGAGCAGCAAAGGTATTTGTTATTTAAAGATCTGCGAGGGGGATAACTATGGATTTAAAAAAAGAAGTATCAGAAGCGCGTGTAGCAGCGCTGCGGGTTCTGGATTCACTGGATCGAATCGAGAGGCAGCTTAGGAGTGCCAAAAACTGGGGAATTGTTGATCTTTTTGGCAGAGGCATGCTGTCCGGTTTAATCAAACACAGCAAGATGGATGATGCCCAGCGAGAACTGCGCCAGGTACAGCGGGATCTGCAAATCCTTCAAAAGGAACTTCGCGATATCAATATCCATTTTCATGGTGAGATCAGTATGTCGGGTTTTCATAAATTTATGGATATCGTTTTCGACAATGTTGTATCAGATTGGATGACCCAAAGCCGCATCAATAAAAGCCTGCAGGAAGTGGAAAGAGTAAAAGATGCGGTGAATGATGTGCTGCTAACTTTGAACAGAATAGAAAAAGAAGCGTAAACACTCAAACCTCAGCGAGATGATGCTGAGGTTTTTCTATTGACACTGTGGTTTCTTTGATGTATGATCTCATTAGTAAATTACTAAATTACTAGACTAGTAAAATGGACAGATGAAATCTGATCACTTACAACGGAGGACAGCTAATGAAGATACCAACAACACTTAAGCACAAGCCGGTCATCGTATCGGAAAACTACGAGAAAGTTGACGGCAGAAGCGCCTATATCTCAGATGCTAAGGGATTATCCTTAGGTTTAGCTCAGTGGAATGACCGGGGAAAAGTGGATATTTCGGCTAAAGTTTGGCGCTATACTGGGGAGAAATGGTCGAGGCAGTCAGAGGAGATGCCGCTTCACAGAGTGCTGGATCTGGCTATTTTGATCTGTCGTGCGCAGCAGTATTTCCGCGAAAACGCTTACCGCTTTCCCAAACTTTATGATGATAACCAGCCGACAATTGATCGGATTGGGCTTCAGGGGGATGCGATGACAGTAGCCGTGTGCACTGACAATGAGAAATTAGATGAAGACATCCAGCTTTTTCACCAAGCTTTAAGCAGCGATGATGAACTGATTAGTGAGAGACTGCGGGTCCTAGCTCGAATTTTGAAGGAGATGGGGTATTAAGACAATGAATAAAAAGAAAGAACTGAAAGCGCTTTATAAAGAGATGAAGCCGGATATGGGTATCTTTATGGTGCAGTGCTTGAAAAATAATAAGTGCTATCTAGAAGCAGTACAGGATTTGAAAAGCAGAATCAACCGCACCAAGTTCCAGCTGGATTTCGGTAATTTCCCCAATCGGGAGCTTCAACAGGATTGGCAGCAGTATGGACGGGAGAACTTCAAGTTTGAAATTCTAGAACAGTTAGATTATGATCGGGATGAGCAGAAGACTGATTACAGCGAAGAACTGGAAATTTTACTGCAGATTTGGTCTGATAAATTGAGCGCTCAAAACACCAAGCTGTACAATGAGGAGTAAACTTATGGATGTGACGGCAGCGATAATCATGAAAGAAGGACAAGTCTTAATAGCCAGGCGGGCCCCAGGTCGCAGCCTGGCAGGAAAATGGGAGTTTCCCGGCGGAAAAGTTGAATCGGGTGAAAGTTTAGCTGCATGCCTGAAGCGGGAAATTCGGGAGGAACTAGGAATTGAGATTAACGTTGGAGAACGTTTTTGTGAAAGCACCGATGAATCAGGCCGGATTAGACTGATATCTTTCCTGGCCGAATGGGTGGCAGGAGAGATCACGCCCACAGCGCACAGTCAGATCTGCTGGGCTGACCCGATGGAGCTGAGCCGCTATGACTTTGCCTCTGCCGATCTTCCAATTGTAAAGAAGCTGCAGGAAGAACGCCAGCGGCTCACTTGATTTCTATTCTGTAATAATATACAATTAATTAAACAACCGGTTAGTTAATAGGAGGAGATCTCTTGCGTGATAGTGAAAATACAGCTAAAGAGAGAATCCTAAATGCGGCTGCTAAGCTTTTTTCCGAGAGAGGTTTCGATGGAACGACCGTAAGTGAAATTGCCAGAAAAGCCGAGGTAAACAAAGCACTGATTTATTATTACTTCCAGAATAAAGCAGACATCCTCGACAATTTGGTTCAATTTTTACTTGAGAATGTGGCCGGTATCACAATCGATTATATCTACCCAACGATTGAAAAAATGGCGGCAGCAGAAGCTTTGGTCATCAAACCTGACCGGATCTACTTTGCGGATCAAGCTGCGGCTGCATACTTTATGGACAGCATTAATAAGTATTATGCAAAGGTACTTGACTATGCGCTGGAGCACCGGAAAATTATCCGGATCATTATGCTGGAATCGCTCAAGGAAAACGAAGACCGCAATGATTTATTCAAAATGCTGGACTATACTCGGGACAGTGAGAACAAACTGTACAAGAGCATTGTCAGCACCAAAGAAAAATTTACTTATACCGATGATCTAGAGCTGTTTAGATTTTTCTTTCTGCTCATTCCTCTCTTTAATTTTGCAGCTTACTGTGATGAATATCAAGCTGTTGCTCATTTGACAGAAGATGAACTGAAAGCCTCGTTTATCCGTTCTTTCCAAATTATCACCTCCTCACTAGTTAGTGGGAGCGACATATTACTGCGCAATGAAAATTCAGCGGAAGGAGGGAAACAGCCAAAGTAGCGGAGAATTATCATTATAAATACAGTATTAAAAGACTATGCAAAGTAAAAGAGGTGTACAGTACATGATAAAAATTACAGCAGACAGCACCTGTGATTTATCAGCGGAGATATTGGAAAGATTCGGTATTGAAATAGTGCCGCTGCATGTCGTTGTCGATACTGAGGATTATCGTGATGGAGTTGATATCACACCCATAGGTATTGTCAACCGGGTAGAGAATGAAGGACAGATATGCAAAACGGCGGCGGTAAACGCTTTTGAATACCAGGAATTCTTTTCCAAGCTGGCATCTAAGTATGATGCTGTGATCCACATTAATCTCGGTTCGCAGTTTTCATCCTGCTATCAAAATGCAAATATAGCCGCTCAGGAGTTCGATAATGTTTATGTCATTGACTCCCAAAACTTATCTACAGGCCATGGTCATGTAGTTTACGAAGCGGCTCTGATGGCAGAGCAAGGGCTGTCTGCTCCAGAAATCTGCAGTAAGTTGGAAGAACTGATACCTAGAGTAGACGCGAGTTTTGTAATCAGCAAGTTGGACTATCTCTATAAGGGCGGCCGCTGCTCCGGGTTAGAAGCATTTGGAGCTAGACTTTTGAAGATTAAGCCATGCATCGAAGTTGTTGATGGAGAAATGGTAGTGGGCAAGAAATACCGCGGCAGTTTTGAGCGCAGCCTCGAGCTATATGTAAAGGACCGCTTGGCAGACAAGGATGAAATTGATTACTCGAGAGTTTTCATCACTCACTGTCTGTGCTCTGAGCAGATTATCCAGAAAGTAAAAGATACCGTGAAAACGTATGCAGACTTTGAAGAAATAATAGTCACTGAAGCAGGCAGTACGATTACATGCCACTGCGGACCGGATACACTGGGAATTCTGTATTTGCGTAAAGGCAGAAAGCAGCTGTAGGGTGTAATGTGTCGCAACAGAAAGGAATGTGATCTCCGGTGACACAATTGAATATTCTCGTTACCATCGACGCCAATTATATTAAGCCTTTAAAGGTAATGCTTAAATCTTTATTTGTCAGCAATCCGGATGAGAATTTTCGGATATTCTTAATGCATTCCCGCTTAAAGCCTGTCGAGGTAAGTGAGATTGAGGTGTATGTTGACCGCTGCGGTCACAGTCTTTCGGAGGTTAAAATCAGCGATGAATGCTTCAATAAAGCTCCCACCGTGAAGCATTACACTAAAGAGATGTATTATCGACTGCTGGCGTATCGCTATCTTCCTTCAGAACTTAACAGAGTTTTATACCTAGATCCAGATATCCTTGTGATCAATCCCATTTGTGAACTTTATCATACTAATTTATCAGGCTGGATGTACGCCGCTGCCTACCATGACATACTGCTTGCGAAAGAAATAAACAAGCTGAGATTCTGGGAGTATGATATCGAAGCATATTTCAATTCCGGTGTTCTGCTGATGAATCTTGATTTACTGCGGGAAAAGGTTAATGAACAGGAAATTTACGATTTTGTCAGAAAGCACAAAAACACCCTAATTCTTCCCGACCAAGATATCCTTAATTCCCTCTATTCTCAGGAGATCAAGAAACTAGATGAGTTTTTATATAATTATGATGTTCGCTATTATCGCTATCGACGCATTATCTCAAAACGGCGCATTGACATGGATTACATTATCAACAATACAGTTATCCTGCATTTCTGCGGTAAGCGCAAACCGTGGCATGATAATTACAGCGGCGCATTTCATTCATTATATAAGCATTATGAGAAGCTGGCTTTCACCGGCAGAGATAGAGATGAACGGCAACCTCCAGAATGACAGCTGGAGGTTGTTTTTTTAGCTGTGCAGGTAAAGGAGATGCGGGAAATACCCTGAATATATTAAGCAGGCAAATGGATGTGAAGGAGGAACTAGTATGGACCAATTCTTTGTGGAAGCGGCTCCGGAGGTTGTAGGAATTCCATCGCAGGGCATTATCAATTTTATGAATCAGTTAGCAGAGAAGCAGATCGCGATGCACAGCATCATCATTGTGCGGCACGGCAAAATTGTAACAGAAACTTACTATTCCCCTTATCAACGGGACACTCTGCATCGGATGTTCTCAGTAACCAAGAGCTTTACAGCTCTAGCTATCGGTTTGCTGGAAAGCGAAGGCAAGCTTACTTTGGATGATCGAATTATTGACCATTTTCCGGAAAAACTTCCGGACCAGATTCACCCCTATATTGCAGAAATCACAATCCGGGATATGCTGAAAATGGCTACAGCCCACGCCCGCACTGCCTTCAAAAACAGCTCTGATCCTGACTGGGTTAAGGCTTTTTTTCTAGTTGAACCCAGCCATCTGCCTGGTGCGGTTTTTTCCTATGATACTTCATCAAGCCATACCTTGGCAGCTCTGGTCGAAAAGCTGTCGGGCATGCCAATGTTAGATTATTTGCGGGTTAAGTTCCTCGATGAAATAGGTTTTTCAAAAGACGCTTACATTGTACCTGATCCCATGGGGATTGCCCAAGGCGGCTCCGGCTTGATGTCTCGTCCCATTGACTTAGCAAAAGTGGCTTGGATAGTGCTGCGGGAGGGAGAGTATCGAGGTAAGCAGTATCTGCCGCGGGAGTTTATTAAAGATGCCACAAGCAGACAAATCGACACTTCAGTCCGTGGCGGTAATCTGGACGAAAGGCAGGGGTACGGATATCAATTCTGGCGGACTCGCAATAACGGCTATGCGATGTTTGGCATGGGTGGACAGCTTGCAGTCTGTTTTCCTGAACATGATCTGCTTCTAGTCACTACTGCTGACACTCAGGAGCATCCTACCGGTGTACCCGCTATCTATGATGCGTTTTTTAATCATGTTTTAAATAATCTATCGGATCAACCGCTGCCTCCCAACCTAGATGCGCATGCCAAACTCCAGGCACTAATTAACAGCAATCAGATTCAACCTTTGACTGGTATCGAAGGTGCATCTGTTCCAGATGGGGTTAATTTTAGGAATTATCTTTTTGAAGAGAATCCACTAGGCTTAAGACAGCTGCGTTTGGAAATCAATGGGGAGCTGGGCAAATTGAATTTTACAAACCGCAGCGGCAATCAAGAACTTGCCTTCGGGCTAGAAAGACTGGTGGAGAGTTCTTTTCCTCACTACCAGTATCGCTGCGCCACTTCCGCTGCTTGGATTGCTTCCGATACCTTGATAATTAAAAGCCATGTTATTGATGAAGAAATCGGCATGATTACGATTCAGCTGGTATTCCGCGGTGATACTGTTACCGTGTTAATGAAGAAAGTGATCGGAACTGCTTTTAACGAGTTTGCAGGATTTGTCAGCGGTAGAGCTGAGGCTTAAATCCAAAAGGAGGAGACAGATGGCCGTATTTGAAAACTGCAGTATAATCTTTCCAGGTAAACCGCCAAAACCGGCTCCAAAGCCAAAAATAGCAAAAGGCGAGCGTAGGCGCAGTACCGATAAATATAGTCTCTGGGGCTCCCACGATCCGGCAATATTTCGGGATCCGGAGTCAGGAGTATATTACACCTACTGCACCGGTGCCATTGCCAGAAGATCCCAAGATTTAATTACCTGGGAAAATATCGGTAGAGTAGTGGAAAATCCTCCGCCCGAAGCGGTTGAATGGGTAGGCGGCAATGCGATCTGGGCCCCCGATATAATTAAGGTGGATAGTGAGTATCGGCTGTACTGTTCAAATTCAACCTGGGGTGTGCGCCAGTCCAATATCTTTCTAGCAGTGGCTGATAATCCCGAAGGACCATTTGTTCCTAGAGGAATAGTGCTCAAAACCAATGATCAACTGACTGTCAACGCTATTGATGCAAATCCTGTGGTTGACCATGAAACGGGAGAGCATTATATGGCGTACGGTTCATTCTGGGGCGGCTGCCACATTATTAAGCTGGATCCGGAGACAGGTTTGGCAGCTGAGCAGGGAATCGGAAAGTGCATTGCTAGAAGACCGGAATGGACCGACTGCGCAATTGAAGGACCATACATAATTTATAATCCTGACACAGAGTATTACTATCTCTTTGTCTCCTATGGTTCACTTGCCAGCGATTATAATATCCGGGTTGGCAGAAGTAAATCCATAACTGGTCCTTACCTGGATCATAATGGGCGAGACTTAACCGATCTAGACGATGATACTAATGCAGTTGGTTGCATGATAGCGGCTGGGTATCGTTTCAACAGCGGTCCGGGGTGGATGGCTCCCGGACACAATTCTGTTTTGCGTGACGCCGACGGCAGGTGGTACTTAGTCTGCCACGTAAGAGAACATGATTTTACCGAACGGCAGATTTCTACAATGCATATTTACCAGATGTATTGGCTCAATGGCTGGCCTGTCATTAACCCGCAGTGCTACGCGGGAGAGCGAATCCAGTCGGTTGACAAAAAATGGATTGTCGGAGATTATGAGCGGATTAAATTGAGGCCTCAAGTACCGCAAGGTGTGATCACATCGGTCCCCATGACTCTTTCGGAAAATGGAGAGTTTCGCTGCTGTTCTTTAAAGGGTAAATGGAATCAGATTGATGAGTACATGATTAAAATATCTTATGGAAGCTTCGAAGAAATCTTAATGGTAACTCCGGCTTGGGATTGGCAGGAAAATGAACCAACTCTTTGTTTAACAGGGATGGACCAGTTTGGTACTGCAGTGTGGGGAAAAAAAGTTTGATCGTGGTGTGATGGATCATGCAGAATATGCATGATCCTTTTTTTTGTGGCAATATAATTAACCTAACTATAACTAACATAAAATTAAATTAATAAATTTGCCAAAGCTAGGAGGTTTTTTCAAATTCCAATTGAATTAATTACCATACAAATGACTTAATTTGGAGTTTAGTGATAGGAGGGGGGTACGTATGAGTGACACCCTGGTGTTGATGGAAGGAATAGACAAGGCATTTCCCGGTGTCCAGGCTTTAAATCAGTGCAAGTTTGAGCTGAAAGCCGGTGAAGTCCACGCTTTAGTCGGTGAAAACGGAGCGGGTAAGTCGACTCTGGTTAAGGTTTTAACTGGAGTGGTCCGACCGGACGCGGGGCGGATTTTTTGCAAAGGTCGAGAAGTGCACATACCTAACCCTCGTGCAGCGCAGGAACTAGGTATCAGCATCATTTTCCAGGAGTTCAATCTAATGCCGCACCTTACAATTGCGGAGAATGTATTTATCGGCCGAGAGCCGCGGGCTCGCATTCCCGGATTTTTAGATGATGCCGAGATTAATAGAAAGACCAGAGAACTGCTGGAGATGATCAACCTCGATTTAGATCCGCGTACCAGAGTTTCTGAATTAACTGTTGCCATGCAGCAGATGGTGGAGATTATCAAAGCGCTGTCATTTAATTCCGAAGTGCTGATTATGGATGAGCCGACAGCCGCACTAACCGACAATGAAATTGATGATTTGTTCCGCATCATCAGAAAGCTGCGTGATCAAGGTGTTGGTATTATCTATATCTCCCACCGTCTCGAAGAATTGAAACAGATTTCAGATCGAGTTACCGTCATGCGGGATGGCTGTTACATTGACACCGTTTCCACGGCAGACACTGAAATCAGTCAGATTATCAAGATGATGGTGGGAAGAGAAGTATATCACACTGCAGCAGAAATCTCTGATGACGACTCCAATGAGATTCTGCTCGAAGTTAGAAATCTGAAAAGCAGGCGGGTTCACGATGTCAGCTTCAGTGTTAAAAAAGGAGAGATTCTCGGGTTTGCAGGTTTGGTCGGGGCGGGTCGGACCGAGGTTGCACGCTTAATATTTGGCGCCGACTCTCTTGAATCAGGCGAAATTTTGGTCCACGGCAAGGCAGTAAGGATCCGCAGTCCTCAGGACGCGGTAGCGAACGGAATTGGATATTTATCAGAGGACCGTAAGCAATACGGTTTGGTATTGGGTTTGGATGTAGCTAATAATGTGGTAATGGCAGATTTCCCAAAATATCTGAGTTTTCCTGGATGGGTAAAGACTGACAAAATTGCCGAAACTGCAGAAAGCATTGTGGATCAGCTGCAGATTAAAACACCGAGCATAAAGCAGAAGGTAAAAAATCTCTCTGGCGGTAACCAGCAGAAAGTGGTTATCGGCAAATGGCTTGTGAAGAATTGTGACATTCTGATCTTTGATGAACCAACACGAGGTATTGATGTTGGAGCCAAAAGTGAGATTTACAAGCTGTTAAATGATTTGGCTGCTGAAGGAAAAGCAATAATCATGATCTCCTCCGAGCTTCCGGAAATTCTCCGCATGAGTCACAGAATTGTTGTCATGTGTGAAGGCCGGATTACCGGAGAACTGCTCCAGAGCGAAGCAACTCAGGAGCGAATCATGGAGTTTGCTACAAGCAGAATGAAATTATCAGGATGATCAAGGCATATGGGGGTTGGTTAGTTGGAGAAGTTGTCGTTATCGGTTTTGACTCTGGTAAACTGCAGCTGGATGCAATTAAATCCGGACTGATGGCCGGTGCAATTACCCAGAATCCGGTTGGAATCGGCTATGAA
>FZPS01000007.1_pt57 | contig 39127 bp, 40 predicted proteins | sample 1817821 | NCBI WGS metagenome assembly FZPS01 (sample SAMEA104158645, study PRJEB21678) | metagenome | place: Germany | collected 2015-04-21 | reverse complement strand
GCATTGAACTGGTTGCTGGTGGGCCTGTTTGAATGGGACCTGATCACGGCCCTGTTCGGAGGTGAAACATTAAGACAGGCCTCCACGCTAAGTAAAGTTATTTATACCCTGGTTGGTTTATCCGGCCTCTATGCTATTTCCTTCTTTTTCAGAGAAAACGCTGCTGTCAGAAATAATAAGTAAATCATAATTAAGAGTAGAAAACCTTTAAAAATATTTTATAAAGAAGGTGCAGGCTCTCCCCGCACCTTCTTTTCTTTTCAGAAGGGGACAAAAATTTTTCGATGCATACGACAAACAGAACCTGGTCATAATACAATTTAAATCAAATAAGGAGGTATATTATTAATGACTCCCCGTAAGAAAGACAGGCGAAAGCCTCCTGAGACCATAACCCCGGTAACGGACGAAAATGATGCCTCCCTGGAAATGGAAGAGGAGAGTTGCAGTGAATCCTGCTCAAAATCCGGTATATCCAGGAATAATGACAATGCCACCTGTTAAAGAGACCTTTTCTAAAGGTCTCTTTTTTTAGCCGAAGCATCCTTACGGGGTTGCCACCGCATGGAACAAATGCTATATTGGGATTACCTAACAACTATTTCTGATGAGGTGATGTCGCCATGAATCAGGTTAAGAATTACAAAAGTGACTACCGGGTCAATGTTATCAACAACAGCACAATTATCAGCATCGAGATTACCTGCTGCGGTAAGCACATCGGAGAGATGCGCTTCAAAGACGGAGAAACAAAAAAATGCCCGCTTTGCGGTACAATCCACCTGATTAGAATTCAACACAACCACTTTCACATCCGCTCCTTGAAGGCAGGCGCAAATGAAGTTGAAACCCCTTATGAGCTTAGAAAAGAAAAAGCTTTATAGAGCCCGGGGGGAACCGGATGGAAATTTAAAAACACCTGCGTAAACACCCTGGATAACCAGTTCAGTCTCACTATTAAGAATGATCGGAGGATATACCGGGTTTGCGGCGCAAAGATAGATTTTGCCGCTTTTATCCTTAACAAATTTTTTTAAAGTATTTTCTTTACCATGAATCAGGGCACAGATAATCTGACCATTAAAATCAACGTGGGACTGACGGCGAATCAACACCAGGTCACCGTCACATATTCCCTCGCCCACCATCGAGTCACCTTGAACCTGGAGAGCAAAATCCACCTCTCCCGTCAAAATCTGAGGCAAGGGCAGGCAACCGATAACCATTTGAGTGGAAACCAGCGGTTCCCCGGCCTGAACAGTTCCCAAAACTGAAATGTTTTTTAGACTATAAAATTCTTGCTTAGCCCATTTGGTTAAGGTTTTATTTCTATTGCCCTTTTGATTGCCGGCGGGCAAGAAATATTCCACCGGTTTCTCTAAAGCTGCCGCCAGGCGAAAGAGATCCTCAATATTAATTTTCCTCTTTCCCTTTTCGTAATAATTAATGGCAGTGGCCGTAACACCAAGCCTGGCGCCCAATTCCGCCTGGGAAATGAATTTTTTTTCCCTGGCCTTTTTAATTCTGGCCCCAATTAAAGCATACATTTCAGTGCCCTTCCTGTGCTTCCAGTTTTACTCATTGATTTTTTTATAAATCAAACCCCTTTACCTCTAGCATCCAAAAATTAAAATTATACTACTATACAAAATTTTTATGCCAATTCCTCATCAATGCTTATGGGTTTCCAAAATAGTTTAATTAATGAAACCTTATACTTTCTACATCTCCAGGTTTTAAGTTAATCCGATATCTTCTGCCCTTAACCTTAATACCACCTCTCATTAAATAATTGCAGTGATTTTTCCATTAAAGCTTATAATCAGAATAAATATCTAAAATTTCCTGTTTGCTTCCATGTTTATTCTACTTTATAATTTGTTAATCCTTTTCATTTTTTTGGCAATTATAAATTTTTAGCAGCACAGCTCAATCAAAAAAACCCATCAAAAACTTGACATTTTTTTATTTCTTGATATAAGTAATATTGATTACTAATTAAGAATAATTATTGTTTAGGGGGCGAGTCCTTGAAGGAAGAGCATCTCATTGAAAGGCTGCGGATGAACGGATATAAAATAACACCCCAGCGTCAGGAAATCCTCAAGGCTATTCTTTCCTGTTCTGTGCCTCAGAGCGCCGAGGAAATTCACCAAAAAGTCACTGTAAAGCACCCGAACATTAGCCTGGACACGGTTTACCGTAACTTAAATGTTCTTTTGAGCATTGATCTGATTTGCAAATTTAACTACAAGGAGGGAAAAAGCAGCTATGAAATAAACAAAGGAAACAGTCACCATCATCATCTTGTCTGTTTAAAATGCGGCGCCGCGGAGCCTGTTGATTTCTGTCCGCTTAAATATTTTGATCAGAAAAAATTTTTGAAAGAAAAAGACTTTGAAATTAAGGAACACCGTTTCGAAATCTATGGATATTGCGCCGACTGCAAAAACAATTGACCTGCAAGTATGATAGGGGGTTTTGGTCCGTGTTCCGTTATTTTGTTGCGAAAAGGGAGCGTGAAAAGCCTCTGCAAAATCCTGCCGGGCCGGTACGCAGCACCTTCACCGGGTTTTGCGCTGCTGTCACCGCTCTGTTATTGATCGTGGCCTGTTTGTTTTTTTCCGGTTGCGCCGGACAAAAAGAGACACCGGCAAGCAATTCCCCGGACTTTCAGCCGGTCAAAGTTTTTTGTACAATCTACCCGCTCTATGATTTTGCCAAAAACATCGGCAAGGATAAAATAGATCTTTCCTGCCTGGTGCCGCCCGGCACGGAACCCCATGAGTGGGAACCTACACCCAGGGACCTGGCGTCAATTCAGGAAGCCAATCTTTTTGTGTATTGCGGGGCCGGCATGGAAAGCTGGGTTGATAAGGTGCTGAATGTGGTCGCCGGACCGGAGTTGAACATCGTGAACGCCAGCCGGGGTATCCAGTTGATATCCGGTCAGGGGGAAGAAGATGAAGCCGGCGTCAAACAACAGAACAGCGGCGATACTTCTGAAGACCAGGTTGCTCTCAATATCTCCGGAGACGTGCGGGAAGATCATTCAGCAGTAGACCCGCATATCTGGGTGGACCCCGTAAACGCTATGAAAATGGTTGAAAATATCGCTGCCGGCTTGGTCCAGGCCGACCCCGCCAACAAGCTTTTTTATGAAACCAATGCCCGGGAGTATTTGAACGAACTGGAAGCCCTCCATAACGATTACCGCAACGGGCTGGCCCGTACCACACACAGGGAATTTATAACCTCCCATGCAGCTTTCGGCTACCTGGCCAAGCGCTACGGCCTGGTCCAGGTGCCCATCAGGGGACTTTCCCCTGAAGTTGAACCGGCCCCGGCACGGATGGCTGAAATAATTAAGCTGATTAACGAAAAAAGGATCCGCTATATTTTCTTTGAAACACTGGTGAGCCCCAAAGTATCGCAAATCATTGCGGGTGAAGCCGGCGCCGGAACTCTGGTTCTAAACCCCCTGGGTAATCTCACAACGGACGAAATAGATGCCGGCAAGGATTACCTGACGGTGATGCGGGAGAACCTTGTAAATTTACAGAAAGCACTTGAGGTGGCGGAATCATGAACACTGTCAGGCCTGTTTTGGAAATAGAAAACGTCAGTTTCAGCTATGGCTGTCACCCTGTCCTGGAAGGGATTAGTCTGTCTGTGAAGCCCGGCGAATCCGTAGGGATAACCGGCCCTAACGGGGCCGGTAAAAGCACCTTGCTGAAACTTGTTGTGGGCCTTTTGATGCCTGCCAGCGGCAGCATCAAATTATTCGGCCGGCCCCTGAAAGATTTCAAAGAACACGGAAGGTTGAGTTATGTTTCCCAGAAGGCCGGTTTCATCAATAGCAGCTTTCCCTCCACTGTGGAAGAGGTCGTTCTGGCCGGGCGCATCTCCCGGCGGGGACTCTTTCGATATTTTAACAGGGAGGACCGTTCCATTGCCCGGAAGGCTCTGGGGGAGGTAGGCATGGCTGAGCACCTTCATAAACCCATCGGCTCCCTTTCGGGCGGGCAGCAGCAGCGCGTGTTCATTGCCCGGGCCCTGGCAGGGCACCCGGAACTGCTGCTCCTGGACGAACCAACGGCTGGTATGGACCCGGAAAATCAGGCCCGCTTTTATTCCCTTTTAAAAGCTCTGGTCATTCAAAAAGGGCTTACCCTGATGCTTGTTTCCCACGACCTTGAAGCCATATCGACAATAGTGGACCGCCAGGTATGTCTTGACCGGCACCTTTGCTCCTGCTGTCATAATTTGAGTGATTCTCCGCAGGGTGTGTCCTGCCGAAAAAGACTCTGGAGCGCTTGATTGACGGGAGGGAAAGCTCTTGGAAATATTTCATTATGGATATATGAACAGGGCAATTTTAATGGGTATTGTGGTTGGGATCACCTGCCCGGTGATCGGCCTGTTCATCGTGCTCAGGCGAATGTCCCTGATTGCCGACGCGCTATCCCACATCTCGCTGGCGGGAGTCGCCGCAGGCCTGTTGACCGGCGCCCACCCCGTGCTTTCCGCCTCCCTTTTTTCTGTTTGCGGCGCTTTCCTGATTGAAAAGCTGAGGGAGAATTACCGGACCTATTCCGAGCTTTCCATTGCCATTATCCTGTCTTCGGGGCTGGCCCTGGCAGCTGTTCTACTGAGCCTGGGTAAGGGCTTTAATACCAGCATCCTCAGCTATCTTTTCGGCAGCATCATCTTAATTGATGATAAGGATTTCCGTCTAATCGCCTGGATCGGTTTAGCCACCCTGGGCTTGATTGCGCTTTTTTTCAAAGAGCTTTATTTTATAACACTTGATGAGGATGCTGCAGCTTCCGCAGGTGTATCAGTCCGGGCCATAAGTATGGGTTTTACGGTACTGACGGCAATGGTCATCGCCATTTCCATGCGGGTGGTGGGAATTCTGCTGGTGTCTTCCCTGATGATCCTGCCGGTAGCCGGCGCCCTGCAGCTTGCCAGAAGCTTTAAGGAAGCTCTGTTCCTTTCCACGGGGTTAAGCCTGATTTCTGTTCTTATAGGGATTTTTGCCTCTTTTTATTTGAACCTCTCACCCGGCGGCACCATCATTCTGTTTTCTGTTTGGGTCCTGCTGCTAATCCTGGCAGGTAAAAAAGCCGCCGCCAGTCTGCAAAGGAGGAAAAGCGCTGATAAAACCCGGGTTCGGAACACGAGTGTTTAATTCAACAGCTATCTATAAACAATTAAACATAAAAAACATTAACCGTTGACACCTACTGGTATAATTGATACACTAGGGTTTAAGGCAACTAAAATTTTATCCATTGCTCTTATCCGGAGTGGCGGAGGGACTGGCCCAATGAAGCCCGGCAACCGTTGAGAAGAACGACTTCTCAAAATGGTGCTAATTCCAGCAGGAGATATTTTCTTCTGGCAGATAAGGGGAGAAGTTTAACTTTTCTGGCCTCTTCTGTTTGAAGAGGTTTTCAATTTGTTAAAAGCGGGAAGAGCAAAAACAAGGGAGGTATGGTTAAACAATGGCAATTGAAAGAACCTACGCCGAGATTAATGAAAAAATCAAATCCGGCAAGGCGGTAGTACTCACTGCCGAAGAGGTCCTCTCTCTGGTGGAGGAAAAGGGCGTCTCCGGGGCCGCCCGGCAGGTGGACGTGGTTACCACGGGAACGTTCAGCGCTATGTGCTCCTCCGGCGTCTTCCTGAACTTTGGACACCCCAAACCCCGCATCAGAATGCAAAAAGTGTGGCTTAACGGGATTCCGGCTTACAGCGGGATCGCCGCCGTGGACGCCTACCTCGGCGCTACCGAACTCCCCGAGGACGACCCCTGCAACAGCAATTACCCGGGCGAATTCCGTTACGGAGGCGGGCATGTTATCCATGACCTTGTGGCCCGCAAGCCGATCAAGCTGGAAGCAGTTTCCTACGGAACCGACTGCTACCCCCGCCGGGAGCTGGAAACCTGCATCACCCTGGACGACATCAACGAGGCCACACTCTTCAATCCGCGCAACGCTTACCAGAACTACAACTGTGCGGTAAACCTGAGCGACCGGACCATCTATACTTATCTGGGGATGTTGAAACCCGGCCTGGGCAACGCCCACTATTGCAGCGCCGGCCAATTGAGCCCGCTCCTGAACGACCCGTACTTTCTAACCATCGGAATCGGCACCAGGATTTTCCTGGGCGGCGGTACCGGCTACGTAGCCTGGAGCGGAACACAGCACTTCCCCGGCATCCAGGAGGACGGGCAGGGAAACAGCTACGGGCCGGCAGGAGGTACCCTTTCTCTGATTGGGGATTTAAAACAGATGAAGCCCAACTGGCTGGTTGGAGCAAGTATTCTGGGCTATGGAGCCACGCTGATGGTAGGAATCGGAATTCCCATTCCCATTCTCAACGAGGAGGTAATGCGCTGCGTCTCGGTAAGCGACAGCGACCTGTATGCTCCCGTGGTGGATTACAGTGAGGCCTACGGCCAACGCATTCCCGGCAACCTGGGCTACGTCAGCTACGCCCAGCTGAAATCCGGCAAGATCTCCGTCAACGGCAGGGAAGTGCCCACTGCTCCCCTGTCCAGCTACCCCAAGGCCAGGGAAATAGCCGGAATCCTCAAGCAGTGGATTGAAAAAGGGGAGTTCTGCCTGACCGAACCGGTGAAACTGCTCCCTTCCTGCAAGGACGGCATTACTGCCAGGACACTGGAAATAAAAGGCACCTAAGTTTGTAATAACTCCCGGGACTGGTGGAGATTTCTCCGGCGGGATGGTCCACCGTCCCGCCCGGACCAAAAAAAACAATTCTATCCAGCCTGATCATAGAATTTTCACCATTCCGCCGGCGCCGCTTCATTGGCATGATGTCTAAGTAGAAATATGTTTATTTAAAGAAAGGAACGGCTTTTAGTGTGTTCTCAACAACAACCGGCCGCCTTAGGGCAGTTAAGCCCGCATTGCAGGCAGAGGGTCAGAACAGAAAGGAAGTGAACGGCTTGGCGCCGAAAAGAATCGTCCTGCGCTTCGGCAAGGATATATCCGATAAACCCATAATATATTATCTGGTCAAGGACTACGATCTGGTGATCAACATTCTAAAGGCCAACGTCAATCCCAATAAAGAAGGAACGCTGGTTCTGGAGCTTAGCGGGGAAAACTACGACAAAGGAATCGAGTTTTTAATAAGCCAGGGTGTTACGGTGCAGCCCCTGGCCGAAGAAGTCTTCCGCAATGAGGAAAGATGCACCAGCTGCGGCGCCTGCACCGGTATCTGCCCCACCGGCGCCCTGCACCTGGAGAGGCCTTCAATGGAAGTTAAATTTGACAGCGATCACTGCATCGTCTGCCAGATTTGCGTCAAAGTCTGCCCACTTAAGGCCATGGAGGTCAGGTTTTAAATTGGAGTATCAGGACCGTTCCTACCGGCAAACATTCCGCCAGGATGATCTGGTTCATTTCCAGGTGATCGTAGGCCAGACCGACCTGGACATCGGGGTGCGCCGGGAGAGGTTTTCCCCGGAAATGGCCCGCTGGGTGGAAGAGCTGGTGCGCAGGCAAAGGGAGTTTCTGGAAAAGTATATCGAGGAGCACCCCGCCTTCCTCCATGCCCTCTCCCCCTGCGAGTTGAAGCCGGGCGCCCCGTCCATGGCGGTTGAGATGGCCGGCGCGGCCCGCCTGGCCGGGGTCGGCCCTATGGCTGCCGTGGCCGGAGCATTTGCCCAGTATGTAGGCCGGGCCCTGTCCAGGCGGACAAAGGATGTCATTGTGGAGAACGGCGGAGACATTTACCTGCGCAGCACCAGGCAGCGCCGGGTTGGAATTTTTGCGGGCAAATCCCCCCTCTCCAACCGCCTGGCCCTGGAAATCAGGCCGGAGCACACCCCGCTGGCAATCTGCACCTCATCGGGTACCGTGGGTCCGTCCCTCAGCTTCGGCAGGGCGGACGCAGCGGTGGTCCTCTCCCCTTCCGCCCCCCTGGCTGATGCGGTGGCCACCGCAGCCGGCAACATGGTCCAGGAGCGGGAAGAGGTTCAAAAAGCAGCGGAGTTCGCCCTTTCCATAAAGGGTATAACGGGGGCGGTTATTATCAAGGCCGACCGTCTCGCCGCGTGCGGAGAGCTCAAGCTGGTGCCCCTGGTAACTTAATTAATGACAGTGAACCGGGCCGGGGTCTGCCCCTCTTTGGCCCGGTTTTTATTTTTTTAAACAGATTGACTCCGGGAGTGCTTCGTCCCCTGCTGAAACTTCCCGCAGGCCTGGCGGTGCGGGGCAATTCCCTCTGTAACCTGCTTCAGGCCTTCCCTGCCCACCTCTTTGAGCACATCCACCGCCTTCAGTTCCGCCGGAACCCTCCTGGCCAGGCCGGCATACCGGGGGAGCATGGCGGCACAGCCCGGCCTGACCTCGTCCCTGCCCACAATCCTGATTAAAAACTTGCAATCCGAACAGGTATGGGCCACCTTGTCCCGCATTTCCGGCAGCATCAGCCGGTGCCCCTCGTAGAGGAAATTCTTCCGGTAATAGTCACGGATGTTAGCCATGCCCATTCTCTCCCTTCCGGTCCCGGAACACCCCTGCCGGGGTAAGGGAAACCGCCCTCAGGATGCTCTGCTCACCGAACCGGTCTTTAATCCAGTCGCAGGCGGCGTGCAGGCGGCGGGTCCTTTCCTTCTCCCCGAACAAATCCATTTGTTCCGGGGCATTTTTAACCAGCCCCCCCAGGGACACACCGATCATCCTGACCGGTTTCCAGGAAGGCCAGTGCCGGTGCAGCAATTCCACAGCCACACGGTACACGTCAACGGCACAGGCGGTGGGCTGAGGCAGGGTGCGGGCGCGGGAAATCCATAAAAATTCTACATCCTTCAGGGTGAGGTTCACCGTCCTGCCGGAGTAGCCGCCCAAACGCACCCGCCGGCAGACGATTTCACACAACTCCAGAATAACCACTTCTATAACATCGTAGCCATAATAATCCCTGGACAGTGTAATCTGATGCCCGATTGATTTTACCCGTTCCAGGGAGCGGGGGTCAACGGGACTGTAATCGAGACCGTTTGCCGACAGGTGCAGGACGTGCCCCACCAGGCCGAACCTCTTCTGCAGCACCGGCAGGGGGTAGGCAGCAAGGTCTCCGATGGTCCGGATGTTTAAGTCCCGCAGCCTCTTCTCCAGGCGACTGCCCACTCCAAAGAGCTCCCGGACCGGCAGCGGCCACATTTTGGCCGGCACATCCGGCAGATCCAGAACGGTAAGACCATCGGGCTTCTGCATGCCGGCCGCCATTTTGGCCAGGAGCTTGTTCGGACCCACGCCGACACTGCACAACACGCCCACCTCATCTTTAATCCGGTTTTTCAACTGCAAAGCGATTTCCGGAGAGGAACCGAAAAGGTTGCCGCAGCCGGACACATCCAAAAAGGCCTCATCAATGGAAAAAGGCTCCACCAGCGGGCTGAAGTCCTTCATAATCCGGACAATCCGGGTAGAGAAATCAACGTAATGGCTGTAGGCAGGCTTGAGAAAGATGCCTTCAGGGCAAAGGTCCCTGGCCTCCCCCACAGCCATGCCCGTTTTGATTCCCCAGGCCTTTGCTTCATAGGATGCCGCCAGGACAATGCCGTGGCGCTTGGCCGGGTCACCCCCCACGATGACCGGCTTTCCTTTAAGCCGGGGATCCATGGCCTGGTGCACACTGGCATAAAAGGCATTCATATCAGCCAGCAGGATCGGGCAGCGCACAAGCATCACCCCAAACATTTGTTTGGCAATATTATAGCCCGAACGCATGTTTGCGGTAAAGTGGTATATAAAGGTAAGGAGGGCATTTTCTGTCAAGGATACCCTCCCGCCGTTTCCCGGCTCAGCCTTTCAGGCCGATGTCCTGGACGGCCTGGTTACCTGGAAAAAGCCGGGGAGCAGTACGGCGTCAAGTTTACGGGCGGTGCAAATCTTTCTGGGAATCAGGCCGCCACCCGGCTTTACCGTGAAGAACTGCTCCGGAAAGCCCCCGGGACTTAAAAACCCGTGCTTGATAACTTCACCGGGAAATAAATAATTTTAAAAAAAGAACAGGCAGCCTGCCGTTGGCATAAAGCCAGACAGACCGCCCGGAGAAAGGTTGCGGATAAAAATATGTTTTGTCCATTGAGTTCTACATTCGATACTTGCTAAATTTACCGATGAGCCTGGGCAATAAAAATATTGTTTCGCCGGTAATTGCAGTTAATGTGTTAGTTGGGGAGATGAAGTACGGGCAAGTAAACTTACCCTTTAAACTCTTAAATGTCCTGGTTTTATTTGACCATTGATTCTACTTTTAATTCCTCCGGCATTAACTCGACTGCCTATCTTAAGGCTGTCCATGGCCCTGCAAAGCCGCCGAAAACAGGCATGGTGCCCTACCCCACAGTGATTACCTTGCCGGGTCCGGTCAAACGGCTGTTGATCTCATACATATTTGAAACCACACCCACTGCCACTTTCTCTTTGACCTTGTAGTAATCCAGGCAGGTTCCACAAACCAGTATTTCTGTACCGGCTGACAACTTTTTCAGCTGTCCGATAACCGGTGAATCCTCCAAAGCTAAAAAAACACCTGTATTTAAAAGACACAGGGCCCGGGGAGGTTTTTGTTCCGCCAGGGTCACCATCAGGCTCTTCATCAGCACTTCACCCAGGTCGGGTGAGCCCTGCCCCAGGGTGTTGGTAGTAATAAAATAAACAATACCGTCGGGAGCCTCACAGTCACAGGATCCATTTGCGGTTTCAGCAGCCGTAGGCCGGGTTTCACCCGCCGCCCGGGCAATGGAGAGATGATAGCAGCCTTCCTTCTCCTCCACTTCAACGCTACACTCCGCATTTTTTACAAAGCGGGAGACATTCTCCCTGGCTGCGGCATTGTCCACAATGATCAACATTTCCTGCTGAAGGCCTTCTTCCAGGGCTTTTTTTGTTTCTAAAACCGGCCCGGGACAGGCCATCCCGCGGCAGTCTATTACGTTCTTACTCATCCGTATCCTTCCTTCCGGGTTGATAAAATAAATAATTTATATATATATTACAGAAATATAAAGAACCTTCATAGATGAAATATAATTATTTTATTAACCACAGGCCTGTCATATGGAATTCTTATAACCCTGATATAATGTCTTCTAATTCTGAAGCGTTAAACGTGTATGAGTCCCCGCAGAAATGGCAGCGCACCTCCGCCTCGCCCCGCTCCTCCAGAATATTTTTTATCTCCGCTTCCCCCATGGCCGCCAAAATATCTTTGATTCTGTCCCGGGAACAGGTGCATTTGAAATACACAGGGTTCTTTTCAAGATACTGGACCTCCAGGCCCCCCACAGCCCTACTTACAATTTCTTCCGGCGTCAGTCCCTGGTTTACAAGGGTACTGACCGGAGGCAGCTGGTTCAGACTCTGCTCCAGGCGGGTTAAAACATCCTCTCCCGCATCCGGGAACAGCTGGAGGATTAAACCTCCGGAAGCCGCCACAAAGCCCTCGGGGGCGACCAGCACACCCAGGGCGACAGCTGAGGGAGTCTGTTCCGAGGTCAAAAGGTACTGCGCTACGTCCTCGCCGATTTCACCGGATACAAGTTCCACGCTTCCGGTGAAGGGCTCCTTCAAGCCCATGTCCTTCGTCACGTAAAGAATACCCTTGCCCACCGCTGTTCCCACAGGCAACTTTCCTTTCACCTCCGGCGTCAGGTCAACGTGGGGTTCCTGAACGTAACCCTTAACCTCTCCTTTTGCAGTGGCTGTAACAACAATCGCCCCCAGCGGCCCGTCTCCGAACACTCTCAAGGTCAGAAGGTCATCACCCTTTAAATTGGCGCCCAAAAGCAGCCCTGCTGTCAGAGACCTTCCCAAAGCGGCGCTGGCCACAGGCCAGGTATCATGCCTGCGCCTGGCCTCTTCGGCAAGGTCCGTCGTAACAGCAGCAAAAACCCGGAATTGACCGCCCGCACCAACTCCCCGTACAAGATAATCGCTCATGTCCTACTCCTTTAATTTGAATTAAGTATTATACCTGACACCTTCAATTCCGTGTAACCGTTCTTCTTTTAGATGATACTTACCTGCCACCTGGATCGCCATATCTTACAAAAGCACCGGCAGAAAACAAAAACTACCCAATTATATTATTCTTCATTCCGGGGGCTAGACCTTATTATACCCGGCATCCTTTACCGTAAAGCTTTTCTGCGGCAAAACAGCACGCTTTTATTTACTCCTTGTACATACGTCCATCCCATTTCAGAGAAAATAAGATCAAAATACTCTAAGGAGGTACATCCGTGGAAAACACCAATGAAATGCCAAACAAGCTTGATGATAGATTTCAGCACAGTGCACCGGCACGGGACATGCTGGAAAAAGGAGCTATTCTCCAGAGGGACGGGACCTACGCAATTGCCCCCCACATTCCCGGTGGAATTATTACCGATCCGGAACTTCTCGTCAGAATAGCCAACGTCGCCAAAAAATACAACTGTCCCGCCATCAAGGTAACCTCTTCCCAGCGCATCGCCATTGTAGGTCTTAAAGAGGAGGATATTGACGCTGCCTGGAAGGACCTGGATATGATACCCGGCGCAGCCATCGGCCTCTGCGTTCGCAGCGTCAAATTCTGCCCCGGCACTACCTTCTGCAAACGGGGACAGCAGGATTCCGTGGGTCTGGGAACGGAGATTGACAGGCGTTACCACGGCATGACCCTGCCCTCCAAGTTCAAAATAAGCGTCAGCGGCTGCCCCAACAAGTGTATGGACGCGATGATGATTGACTTCGGCATCATGGGAACACCAAAAGGGTTCACTGTTTATGTAGGGGGAAACGGCGGGCTGAACCCCCGCTTCGGCGAAAAACTGGCCGAGCACCAAACCAGCGAACAGGTATTGCAAATTTTGGACCGCACCGTAAACTTCTACAAAAAAGAAGCCCGCACCAACGAGCGCCTGGGTAAATTTATCGACAGGCTTGGCTTTGACCGTTACCGCCAGGAAGTTTTAGATGAGACAACGGTCCACTGAAAACAGGATAAGTCCCAGGCCCCCCCTCGCCCCGGCGTGTTACTACCATGCTTTACGGAGAGTAAAGCATGGGTACAGCAAGCGAAAGCAGCCAATGCTTTCGCTTTCCAAATATTAAAGGCTTGATCAGGAAAATCCTGCAAAGAACACGTTTATTGTAAAGCTGATAAAACAATATGGATTCTCCTGGGCATAATAAGCCTATTTATTTGCAGATAAATAATTGGTTGGAGTTAATGGTTCAAAGAATTCAAGGCAGGTTTATTTTTTTATTCTGATACATAAGAGCATCAATATGATTCAGAAACTGGTCCTTGCTCATCCCCGAGTTGTAATCATATACATCATAACCCATGCTAAAACTGATCCTAAAGGGAAAATTGCTCGGTTTTGGATTTAAGGCATGCCCGCAGTGTCCTTGAAGATGGGGGATAAATCCTGTTTTCAAAATAACACCAGGCAAGTGAACCTCCTGGCCCCTTCCATCGTCCAACACATATAGATACAAATAAATCGTAAGGGAGAAGGGAAAACATGAAAAGATTTCTGCTTCTATTATTATTGTTATTTTTTCTCCTGGTAGCTCCGCACACAGGTTCTGCCCAGACACCCTTTGATGACATTCAGTCCAACCCGGCTGTAGCTGACATCGAAGCTGTATATGAAAAAGGTATAATGATTGGCACCGCAGCGGATAAGTTCAGCCCGGATGCCTTTGTTGACCGGGCACAGCTTGCTGTGTGTTTAGTCAGGACCTTTGATTTAAACTATGATTATCTCAAGCTAAAAAAAGCACCTGTCCCTTCTGATTTTTATGATGATGTGGAAGATAACCTGTGGTATAGTAAGGCCTCAATTATTGTAGACCGTTGGAACATCTTTAATATTGCTGATAGAAATTTTAACCCCCTGCAAAGGGTTACAAGGGCAGAAGTAGCCAGCGCCATAGCTAATTCCTTCGCTGCAAAAAAGTTATCAGTGATCACCACATTAATGTGGCCCAATTATTCGGATATTGCTGATTTGACCCGGGAACAACAGTCGGCCATCAGCTTTGTCTTCAACGCCGACATAATGAGGTACCCTGGCAACGAATTCCGCCCTGACGAGAAAATAACCCGGGCAGAGCTGGCAACCATATTGAATCAAACTCTAAAAACCATTGCTGTGGCAACACCTGCCCAGGATGCAGAATAGGATAATTGGGTCCGCCCCTGCAGCATAATTGTTAAAGCAGACTGGTGTAATAAGAAGGTCTTTAAAATTTAAGGAATGTTAATAAGGAATGTTATTAGGGAGGTAAGAAATTTGTTGAGAAAATTTGCGCTTATAATTGTTTGCCTGGGACTGGTCGTTGCTGCTGTGGGATGCAATGGTGAAAACCAAACAGAGCCTGATAAAACCGGGGAGCAAAAAACCGCTGAAATAATGAATGAATTTCAGTCCCTAACCGAGAGTGATACTCAAAAGGATACCATTGTTGAAGAAGTTGCCGCTTTTATAGAAAACAACATTAAGCATGTCTCCCGGGAAGATGCTTCAAAGATGGTGAATGAGTTTGAAAAATTACAAAAGGAATACCTCCCCCAGTTGGAAAACTTGTTTTTTGACGATGACATCCAAGCTGGAGTAAATAATGAATATAAATCCATTACTGAACAATCCGCTATCAAAGATCCCGCACTTAAAGAGTTAATAACCAAAACCAACAACAGCGGCTACAGGGTGGAAACTGCTGAAGGAACGTACTTCCCCATCATTGATTACGAATTTTATAAAAAATACCGCGACCACGTTACCGCTGATCTACAGGATTATATCGACATTATGGCCGTTGAATCCAACACTGTTCCGGCAAAAGACGCAGCTCTTGTTATTAGCTGGGACGAAATAGTAAAAAGAGCTTTAAACCAGGAGAGGTTTATTAATACCCACAGCGGGTCCGAAAAAATTGATGAAATAAAACAGCTATATCAAAAATACATTACATTTATCCTGTATGGCTGTAACAACACTCCCCTTTTCAGCTATGATACCAAAACATTTAACCCTCAGGCCAGAGAGGCTTATTTGAATGCAGTGGCCAACAACGGCAGCAGTGAGCTTATAAAGGATTTAGAAGAATATCTCAATGTGGTGATCAAAAATGATAACAAGCTAACCAGCCAGGTTGAAGAATACAGGGCCAGCCTTCGGAAAAAGTATATACCGGAACAAAATAGTTAAGTTCTAAGCAAAGAAATGACGCCAAACAGCCCAGAACCAAGAATCAAGACCAAACCGGCATAATGTTTTAAACCCGGGGGTAAAGTTAAAACCACTGGCATAAACCTCCGGGTTTTTGTTTTCGCATCCTCTATTATTGCATTCCTTTTATTTAAGCGAACTTGTTAGTTTCAGATCCAGATCAGGGATGCAACATAAAGAGGAAGACGGGCATAATAGCAGCGGGAATTAAATTGGCTACCTTAATATTGGTCAACTGCAACATGTTTAAAGCGATAGCCACAATGAGCAGGGAGCCCACGCAATTCATTTCATTAATCACGGGTGTCGTCAGGTATCCGGCAACCGCCCTGGCCGAAAGGGTCAGCAGGGATTCGTAGAGGAATACCGAAACAGCTGCCAGGGATACCCCGATACCCAGCGTAGACGCCATGACGACCATCACAATGCCGTCGATGAGCGCCTTGGCCAGAAGAGTTTCGTGATTACCGCTCAACCCGCTTTGCAGGGACCCCACGATGGCCATTGCCCCCACGCAGGTAAACAAGGTAGCATTGATGAAACCTTCAGCAAAGCTGCCCTGGGACGGTCCCGGATTAAGTAACCCTTGCAAAAAATCCCCCAGTCGGTTTAACCGTCGATCCAAATCCAGCCACCCCCCGAACAACCCGCCAAGGGCAATGGACAGCACTGCCACCAGAACCTGCTCCCCTACCAAAGCACCGTTGATACCCACATACAGCACACAGAGCCCCAGCCCCTGCATCAGAGTTTTATTGAGCCGCTCCGGTAACCCCCGGCGAAGGAAAGTTCCCGCTATACCGCCCAGCAGGATGGCCCCGGCATTGACCAAAACGCCAGTCAAGATCATGTTGTCTACCTCTTAGGCTTGTTTCTCTTATATCATATCTCCTAGTTTATCATCTCCGGCAGCATCGCGCACCAATTCTTTCGAAGTGGCCGGCGCCCCGTCTGCTATCTTTATAACCCACCTTTCCGCCAATCCAAAAGCAGCCCCCTTGCGGTAAATTTAATGGCACTTAAAACCAAAAAACCTGTTTACAAACCCAGGTAATGGTTATATAATATTTTCGTACTAACTGTATTATTTATGTTAGTACAATTAGTACTGAAAGGAGGGGTTCTATGTTTGAACTGGACCTGCGTAGCCGTGCGCCCGTATATGAACAGCTGGTGGAAAAAATCAAAGAGCTGATCATCAACAATGTGCTGAAACCAGATCAACAATTACCGGCCGTAAGGGTACTGGCAAGTGAGCTGACCATCAACCCCAACACCATCCAGAAGGCCTACCGGGAACTGGAACACCGGGGTTATATTTATTCCGTGCCCGGCAAAGGCAGTTTTGTCAAGCCTGCTGTTCCGGGTACCAACGATGCCAGGCTGCAGGCTCTGGAAAACGAGCTGGGGAAAATTATATCTGAAATGCTCTATCTGGGCGTACCCCCTCAGGAAATCATCACCATGCTCAAAAAGCTGCTAGCTAAAAAAGAAGGAGGTAAGCTGGATGATTGAAATAGAAAGGGTCAGCAAGCGTTTCCAGGAAACGGAAGCCCTGAAGGAAGTCAGCCTGTCGGTGCGCCGGGGCTCCATTTACGGCCTGGTCGGTTCCAACGGAGCCGGAAAAACGACCCTTTTAAAGATTCTGGCCGGTATTTACAAACCCGATTCAGGCGCGCTCACCATAGATTCTCAACCGGTGTTTGAAAACTTCCCCATCAAGGCACGCACTGTTTTTATTCCCGACGCGCCATATCACTTTCCCAATTTTACGATTAGAGACATGGCTCATTTCCATGCCCGTCTCTACCCCCGGTGGAACCAGGCCCGTTTCGAAAAACTGGGAGAAGTTTTTAATATGGAAACTAAACGGCGAATCAGAACCCTGTCCAAAGGGATGCAGCGCCAGGTTTCTTTCTGGCTCAATTTGTCCTCGGCGCCGGATGTACTGATCCTGGACGAGCCCCTGGACGGGCTAGATCCGGTGATGCGGAAGAAAGTAAAGAACCTCATTATTCAGGATGTGGCAGAAAGAAAAATGACCGTAATCATTTCTTCCCACAACCTGCGTGACCTGGAAGATATCTGCGATTACATAGGCATTTTACATCAGGGTGAAATGCTGCTCCAAAGGGATTTAGATGATTTGAAATCGGACGTGCACAAAATTCAAATTGCCTTCAGCGGCGATTCGCCCCCGGCCCTGCTGCAGGATCTGCAGGTACTTTATCAGGAAAAAAGAGGCAGTGTGCTGATTCTCATCGCCCGCGGCCCATTTAAAGAAATAATCAGCCGCATGGAGTCTTATCACCCGGCAATTCTGGACATTCTGCCGCTCACCCTGGAGGAAATATTCATCTACGAAATGGGGGATAGAGGCTATGAAATTAAAAACGTCCTTTATTAATAGGGGCATTTTGCTCAATGATTTAAAAAGGTTTTCCTGGATCGGCGCCGGCTACCTCCTGGCCCTGCTTGCAATTGTTCCACTAAAAATTTTCATGCTGTACAGCAGGACGCAAGATCTCCGGACAAATGACACAACTGCATATTTACGCATATTCCAGTTTGATTACTACTCCCCAATTCAGATCCTGGTATTGATCGTAGTTCCCGTGCTGACCGGATTGCTCTTGTTCCGCTATCTACAGGACAGCCGTGCGGCAGATATGGCCCACGCTTTACCCGTAAGGCGGGAAGCCCTCTATAACACCCATGTCGTTACAGGCATAATCTTTCTGTTTGTACCGCTTATCCTTACCGCCCTGGTTTCCTGGGCGCTGGTGTCCGGACTGGGAATTGAAGATGTAAAGGGCATAAATATTCTAACCTGGTTAGCCAATTGCCTGCTGTTTAACCTGTTGTTCTTTATCTGCAGCGTGGCTGTTGGTATGGTTACCGGCATGACTACCATGCAGGGTGTTTTAAGCTATATTCTGCTGTTCCTGCCCAGCGGGCTGTCCGTACTTTTGCTGCATAACCTGAACCAGTATGTTTACGGTTTCGCTTATGATTACTATCTTTCATCCAAAATAGAATACCTTTCTCCTTTGACCAGGCTTACCGATATCTCCAGAAATCCTTTTCAACCCGGAGAAATGGCCGTTTACCTGGGCATCAGTATCCTGTTGTATTTTGTCGGCAGAAGTCTTTACCTGCGGCGTCATACCGAAACAGCCGGCAGCGCCATTACTTTCCAGGTGCTGCGCCCTGTCTTCAAGTACTCGGTAACCTTTTGCTTTATGCTGCTGCTGGGAAGTTATTTCAACGCGGTTCAAGACAGTAGAGCCTGGACCTATTTTGGTTATTTGATTGGTTCTCTCCTGGCCTATTTCCTGATTGAAATACTCTTAAACAAATCCCTGCATGTATTTCAGGGACGCCAGTTCAGGAATTACGGCATTTACGCCCTGGCCATGGTCGTTCTGTTGGGCTTGTTACATTTCGACTGGACCGGTTATGAAAAAAGGCTGCCCGGGATTAGTGAAATAAAAAGCATCTACATGGACAGCTCATTCTACCCTTTAACCTACCAGCCTGCCAGTGACCCGGCTGCCCAGGCTGTTGACTATATGTACACACCGGTCAAGGCCATCTATACAGATCAAGAAAACATAGCCCGTATTCATGCGCTGCACCGGCAAATAATCGCCAACGGCCCGGATCATAAAAAACCCTCCCTGTCTCAAAGGAGGAACACAGAGCGCATCTGCCTGGCCTATGAACTGGCCGGCGGCAAGCGTATGTACCGGCAGTATGATATTTACATCCCGGATTATACCGGCAGTTTGAAACCGATCTACGAATCACGGGAATATAAAGAAATGCATAATCAAATATTCAGAGTCAATCCGGCTGAAGTCGACTTTATCGATATTATCGGTTACGAGTCAGACAAGCACTTGCGCCTGGTCGATCCGGTGTTAATTGCCCAGGCCATCGAGCATCTGAAGACCGACATCTATGCTGATACCTACGAAGAAATAGTTAATATAAACAGCAAGCCACCCTGGGCTAGTATCAATCTCCAACTTACAAACATTCAGACCCGCTCTTACAGCCAGGAGTGGAAAAAAACATACACCAATTTCGAACAGTGGCTCAAAGATACCGGAAAATATGAACAGGTCCGGCTGCTCCCGGGCACGGACATTACTTGCGCGTTTATAGACAGGGTTTCCGTCAGGGACGACAAAGACCTCCACGGACCGTATGCGAAAGCGCGGCGCCTGGATCTTACGGAATTGGAAGAAAGACCTGGTATCTTAAAAATCACCGACCCGGAACAACTGGAGTGGTGTCTTAGACAGTATTATAGAAACGACGAACAGGCGGCCTATGAAATATTCTTTGTTCGAAATAACGGAGATGTAATCTCCGGCTTCCTGGGAGAAGCCGGCGCCCCCGCTTTCATTCAAGAACACTTTGCCGGATAGAAGCACAGGCGGGACAGGGTACAAGGTATCCTGTCCCGTTCCATAATAATTAATCGCTACTTTGAGTTTTCTAATGAAATAAGTATCACCGCAGAAGGGTATTTTTTCCAAATAACCTTCTGCGGTCTTTTTTTAAACATTCAATCATTATTAAAACTATTAACACAAGCTCCAATAGGTTTTTACTAATTGCACCTATTTGCGGACCCGGCGGAAACCCCATAATCGATAAGGTCCCGCCCACTTATAAGTTTTCAGGTCTAAATGCGACAGTTGAGAACCGTCCCCCTGTCGCATTTGACCAAACTGCCCGTCTGAAGGTGTCACCAATACCGTCCCCCTGTCACCCAATACCATTCTTGGAATTGGTCAGAAAAAAACCCCTCTTTAGGGGTTTTCATTTACGTGAACTATCTTCCCGGTCACAACAGGATTCCGGCGTAATGCCATGGGAACCAAAACTTGTTTTCCTTATGCTCCCGGGTGACTCCACATGAGTTTGGCCGGATTGTTTTGAGACTCCTGTTTCTGATTCATTTATTTTTTTCATACTGCAGCAAGATAGTCGCAACCTGGGCCCTGGTCGCCATGCCCCCGGGCTCCAAGCTGCCGTCTCCCTTGCCGGTAATAAGCTTTTTGGCCACTGCCCATTCTACGGCATCCTTGGCCCAGGGAGACACCTTCCTTCCGTCGGTGAAAGAGGTCAAGTCACTTGAGGCTGAAACCTCTTGACCGCGGCTCCTGGCATAGTTATACATGATAACGGCCAGCTGCTCCCGGGTAACGGGATCTTGAGGGCCAAACAGCCCTGAGCCATAACCACTGACAATGCCTTTTTCAGAAGCCCAGGCAACTGCATCAGCGTACCACATTTCACCGGATACATCAGCAAAAGTGATTTGCCCTCCCCCAGGCTTCCCTGCAAGCCGCCAAAGAACTGTTACCAGCATTGCCCGGGTCATGTTGTCATCGGGACTGAAGGTAGTACTGCTGGTACCGGCAAAAAGTCCGTTTTGTACGGTAAAGGCCACACTTTCATAAAACCAATCTTTTTCGGAGACGTCCGTGAACGGGTTAATCCAGACATCCTTGCCCTGTGCCTGGTACCCAACCACGTAATAGGATAGGTGGGTCAGGGTACAGCTTACGGTTCCGCCGTACGGGTCATAGGTGCAGGAGATGCTGGTCAGGTTGCCGTCATCGTCCAGGTACCAGATAGAGACGCCCTCTGCAGTTTCCCCTTCCTTCAAAGTATAGGGCAGGGTAAGAGTAAGGCTGCCCCCGTTAAAATCGGAGATGTTCCGTCCGCCGCTTAAGACAGAGACTTCATAGACCGTACCTGTCCCCGCTGCCTGCCGCTGAGCGGGGGTCAGGCCTGCTGGGTCCACGGTACTAATGGAAACGGAAATATCGTTTCCTTCTGCCTGCCGGGCGATGGAAGCCAGTGCATCCGGACCGATATTTATAGTCCCGGCCGGCAGTTTAAATTCCGAGCCTTTTCCACTCTCTGCCAGGGCTTCGAAGACAGAGGCCGGAACTGTAACACTAGCAGCATTGGGTAAGCTGTCCAAATCGAAGGTTACTGTGCTGCCGCTGTTCTCAAGAATCTTACCAAGGGTAGCCTCGTCGATGTTAAGCTCAACATTGTTGCCGTTTTCATCGTAGGGAACAGATATGTCGCCCACGCTGAGTTTTGGAGCGGATGTTTTGCTTCCTCTGGCGGATGATCCGCCGCCTCCGCTGCCAATGCGGGACAGGGTAACTGACACATCATTGCTGATGGAAACAGCAGCGATACTTCCGCCCCTCTGGTTATAGCCTGCGGCGGTCACACTATAGGTAACCTCACTCCCTCTCGGTACAACGCATCCCGTCAGGCCGTCGCTGTTGGTAATGTGGGTGTGATTATTTACAGTGACCGACGCATCGGAAACAGCCGCGCCGCTCCTACCGGTTACCTTAAAAAGCAGGTAACTCAAGTCATTGCCTGCCCCGTCCTGAAGGCTGCCGGAATCTACACCGTTGTATCCTTTCCCAATATGTTCGCCGCCATCATTACCGATAGCCGTTATTGCGGGGTCGTTGGTTACGGTGACATTCCCTCCGCTGCCGCCAATGTGTTCGGGGGTATAAGCGCCACCGCCCCCGATGCCGGCACCTCCTCCTCCCGTGTTCCTTGTGCCGTCGTACTTGAACCCGACGGTACCGCCGGTAGCTGTAACTGTACCACCGTTGAGGGTGATATCTCCCCCGTGGGCACTCCGGCCTCCGCCTATGCCTGCAGCATAGTAACCAGCAATGGCTGTGACCGTGCCGCCACTGATGGTGATTTCCCCGCCTGGGCCGCCGGGTAGTATACTTTGGCTGGTGCCGCCACCACCGATGCCTGCACCGCCACCCCCTCGAATAACGTATACACCTTCACCTAAAAAGGCAACAGTAACTCCGCCGCCGACAGCCTGGACAGTACCGCCGGTAATGGTGATCTCTCCTCCATCGGCACGACGGCCGCCACCGATCCCTGCACCATATGGGCCGCCGGTTGCAATGATGTCACCGCTGTAAATGGTGATCCTGCCGCCGCTGCCGCAGATAAGATCGCTTTGATTGTCGCCGCCACCTCCTATCCCAGCACCGTGAAAACCTCCTGTAGCAACGACTTTGCCACCACTGATAGTAATATCTCCTCCGCTGAGGTCCACCATACTATCTCCACCACTGGCACCACCGCCGCCAATGCCTGCAGCCGTCGATCCTCCGGTAACGGAGATCTCTCCGCCGGAAATATGGATGGTTCCTCCGTTGTTACCGTAACCCCCGCCAATGCCCGCACCCCAAAATGCACCGACAGCGGTGACGTTGCCGTTGGTAATAATAATTGTGCCCCCGTTTCCACCGCTGCCTGTACTTTCATAACCTATGCCGCCGCCTCCAATGCCGGCACCACCACGGTTTCCCCCGACAGCTTCAACTGTTCCACCGTTGATGGTGATGGTCCCGCCATCTCCACCTTCACCGCCTCCGATGCCTGCACCAGAATATCCACCCTGGGCGTTAATAATTCCTCCCTCGATGGTAATGGTCCCGCCATTTTCTCCTTTTCCCCCTCCAATGGCTGCGCAATAATCTCCACCGGTTGCTGTCAGCGTTCCCTGGCCGTCGATCACCAACTCACTGTCTGCCGCCATTTGCAAAGCCGCGAAACCGTTGGTTTCCGGCACATCAGAACCGTCATCGCTGCGAAGGATGTTATTAGTACCCTTCTCCAGGATAAGATTGACCCGGGCATTGGATTTAATTGCAAATGGGCTGGCAGTTGTTGTATTGATATTGATGCCGCAAAGGGTAATATTAGTATCCACATTTTCTTCCACTGTAATAGTGTAAACCGTTTCCCTTACTGAATCCCTTTGCGTGATGATATAGCCGTCCGGGCCAAAACCCATATACATTCCACCTACCGAAATGCCGTCTTTATCAATGACAATATTTCCATCATCGACATAGACCGCGGTGCAAACACTATCACCTCCGGCACCTGCTTGTACTGCCGGTGTCATCACCGGCAGAAAAGTGAAGATCATCGTCAATAAAACCAACCAGGATAAAAATTTGCTTTTTGCCATCATAACATCTCCCCTCCAGATTCCATTTGATCTCCTCATCTTAATTTGGGCAGCATCTAATAGTCTGCTTTTTTCGGAAGAGGTTCTTGGCCAAAAAACCTGTAATATGAACACCCCCTTTTCATTTTTTGTTGTATATTCGTTTTGTGCTAAAAAAATCCTTTTCACCAGGGAGCGCGACGTCTGCAGGGAGAGGCTCCAGGAGTTCAACCAACGGAACGAGATATTACGTGGAGGAGCGGCGGCAAAAGTATTGGAAATAGCGGCCAAGTACCCGTCTTTCAGTTGGTTTCGAGGCTACACGAGGAAAAAGCCTTCCCGGAGCGGAGACACCTCTGCTGCCGGAAGTTGCTGTCGTTTGATTGCCGGGCCACCGCGCCCGGCCTTTCTTTCGCGTTTTTAGGGAACAAATTTCAAGCACGACGTTCCCAAGACAATCGTTCTATGCTGGCGGTTATCCTCTTTGATTAAAAGAAGGGTATTTACCCTTAAAATGTAGCAGCTATTGTCAGTTTTCTCTTTTTAAAAACCTTAGCATCTTTCCCATTTTTTCCTGTTTTTCCTTTATCTCAGCTATCTCAGCGGTTATTTCACCATGCTCCAGTAAATCAACAGCCTTGTCGGGAAAGTGCCTGTTCTTAATGAATTGCTGGGCGAAATACACAAGCCAGCGAAGTACATAATCAGACACCCTTACTTTGCGCGATATTCTCAGTTCATCACGCAAACTAGATACTACTTGTAAGGTTTCCTCCGCGCTTAATTCCTGTACCCGGATGGGCTGGAAGCGCCGGGCCAGGGCCGGGTCCGGCTCGATAAAGCGGTAGTACTCGTCTTCCGTGGTAGCCGCTATACAAGCTATGTCCCCCCGTGCAAGCGGCGGCTTCAGCATGCTGGCAATGTCTGTCGTGCCGGGTAAACCACCGGAGCCTATTATTGTATGTACTTCATCAAAGAACAGTATTACATCTGGCTGACTGGCCTCGGCAAGCATTTCCTTTATTACTTTTTCCAACCCGCCGTCCTCCGCCGCCATAGCCACAAGCACCGAAGGCTGCAGCTCATAAACAAACACATTACGCAATTCCTTGGGCACTTTGCCCAATACAATCTTATTCGCCAGCCCCTCGATTATGGCCGTTTTCCCTGAACCGGCAGGGCCAACCAGGATCGGGTTCCTTTTAGTACGGCGGCAAAGTGTCTCGATTATGAGCTGGATTTCTTCCTCCCTGCCGACCAGTCTCCGCAGTTTACCTTTACATGCCTCCATGGTCAGGTTCCTGCCGTATCTATCCAGGATTTTGTATGATTTATTTCTACTGTAGTACTGTTTTTTAATGTTCTTTTAAAATTTTCATCGATTATATCGAAGATATCATCAAATCTTTTTTTCATTTCTTTCTCGTTGAATTCTTGAAGCGGACGGTATTCGGTTTTCTGACAGGCATCCTCTTCAAGTTCACTGCCAATTTTTATATCTGTATCATTATCAATCCAATAACCTGCCTCTGCCAGGACTATTATCGCCAGGTCCCTTTCCGTAACCTCTATTCTCCTGCGGATGTAAGCAATAAAGCCGGCTTTCCTTACAAGCTCCTCCTGGGACATTGGAGCCCCGGCATCTTTTTCATCAAGCTTCTTATATAACGAATGCTTTAATGATGTGATATCAATCCCTTCGACCATTTCTTCCAGCATTCTGCCATGGAGTTCTACAAGTCCCAGCAGCCAGTGATTCAAGCCAATATAATTCACTTTATGTCTATATTTCAGAAAAATAAACCTGGTTATTTTTATAACACGTTCTGCGCCTGTTGAAGGGTCGAAGGTGGCTTTATCATCCCTTTTCAAACTGGTGGTATTCACGACCGGATCACTCCCATGGGATAAAAGCTCTGAATTGCCTTACCAAATAAATATATCAAATGTATAAAAAAGATTTCTTTCAAAGACTTCGGGCCAAAAAGTTAAAAAAATAAAGAAATCACCGTATGTGTTTCTTTGTAAGCAAAAACTCACTAAATATTGTTCAGGCACCGGTATCAGCAAGCCTGAAAGTACTTTTAACAAGTCGAAATCTTTCCTGATGCACTTTTTAATCTGGAAGATTACTGCTGCGTCCTTAAATCCTCTAAAACAATTATTCCTAAATTTTACATTCTACATGGTTTTACTTTTTCCTTCTTGAATATATAAATTCTTCTTTGTTTCCTCTATAGATCATAGTTAGCTCAGTATAAGCTACTGATGTAAAATCAAAATACTTTGAGTTTCCATTATCCAGGTGGGAAGGTCAAAAGCGCTGTATTATTTGAGACGGGAACTGAAGGAGGAGCTATAACAACAGAAAATCTCTGATATTCCCAGAGACTCTCTGACACACTCTATATTCACTAAGACTCCCCGATACTTTCTGGAAATTAGCTGCAGAGAATCCCCACAATCAAAAAAAGTCCGAAAAGCGTATTCGTCTGGGCCACGCTTTTCATAGCGGGCATCATTTCCACCGGCAGTTTTTTGCCACGAAAGCCCCTTATCGCCTCAACAGCCTTGGGAACGCTGGCAAAGACAATGAGCAGCCAGGGTGAAACCATCATCGACAAAACTAAAAAAAGAATCCACGCATAAGAAAAAATAAACATTCCCGAGAGGAACTTTACCGCCCTGTCCCTGCCTAGAACAATGGCCAGGGTGCGGCGCCCGTGCTCCTTATCCCCTTCCAGATCCCGGATGTTATTCGACATTAAGATGGCACCGATCAAAATACCTGTGGGTATCGATAAAAGAATAGTTTTATGCTGGACCATACCGGTTTGGACAAAAAAGGACAGGGAGATAATTACTGGCCCCATAAAAAAACCTGCCAGAAATTCCCCATAAGTCGTAGCAGAAATCGGAAAAGGCCCGCCGGAATACAGGTAACCCGTCAGCATGCAGGCAACTCCAACCAGCGCAACCAGCCAACTGCTCTTGAAACATATAAACACACCCAATAAAATCGCTATTATTAAGAGAATGACGCCTGAATAAAAGACTGTCTTCTCTCCCACACCATCTCTAACTATTGTGCCGCCGATACCCACCGACTCTTTAGTATCCAGCCCGCGCCTGAAATCATAATACTCGTTAAAAACATTGGTGGCTCCCTGAATAAGAATACATGCGGTGAGCATGGCTATGAAGAGGGAAAGATCTATACGGCCGGCTTCTGACAGCGCCAGGGATGTGCCAATCAAAACCGGAATAAAAGAAGCCGTGAGGGTATGCGGGCGCATCAGGCGCCACCAGACCTGCGATCTATCCCCACCCTTAGAGGGAGTTTTTGCCAGCCCTTTGTCCTTCCTGAAAGTTTTCAGCATAAGCTTTATCACCTCTTGATTCATAAAACCCGTTGTCACTTCTTTAGTCTTAAATTCATTTTTCCAGATGTATAATCAAATTATTTTCAGGGTAAATATATTACCAAATTATGATCCAAAAGAGGAGTTGGCTTTGGCTTTATTGCCTTAGCTGTATTAACATTTTGCGTCAGGGTATTTAAGCGCCGCCATATTTGTATCTGAATCAGAAATTGAAACTATGAGCGGGATTCAAAGTGTAGTGCAGTCCTCATTACAATATGTAAACACCCCGTTGACTGAAATCAGTATAATCCTGGGGCTAATTGGTCTGTCTTATTTAATCTGGTCAGAAATGGAGCAAAGGCTGCAGAAGAAAGCATAACCCTATTTCACGGAAACTATTAAGGCAGGAATAAATCATAAATGTCCGGGTTTCGGACTTTCCTCCACCCGGCCAGGATACTGCATGAGTTGCCGCTTAACAGGCTGAATCTCCCCGGGTTCCTAAATGCCGGAAGCATTGGCCAGAGCGTTTTTCAATTGTTTTATCAGGTTTTTACCAGGGGTTTCCCTCCACGAATTCAACAGGGAGCCCGCAAGCCGGGATACGTATTAAAACATACGGGCGGGTGATTACCTGCGCTTGCACCTGGCCGGGCGCCGGTCCGTCAAGCCGGTAATATACTTTTAACCTGTCTGAACTACCGGAGACACTGATAACTCCCACACTGTAACCGGCCGTAGGTTTCTCCCCTGCGGCGACAAGCAGATAACTCCATTCGCCCAGGGTCTTCGAGCCGGTAAAAGGCTGCAAAATGTTGGAGGCAGCCCATTCCTTGATTTCCTGCGGAATAGCTTTGTCATCCAGGGACACGATTTTGAAAGGAAGCGGATATCCATAGGTATAAGGCGGCCTGTAATACGGATGTTCCAGTTCTTTGACAAGGCCTTTCGCTTTTGCAATTGTGTCGCCCCCGGGGTACTCTGCCAGGATCCTTTGCAGGTAAGCGGCATCCCCGGTGTAAGCGCCGAGGACCAGCAGCGCGTCATCGGTCATGGAGCTGTCCGGGTATTCCCGGACTTAACCAGGCAGCACTGGAGATTTCTATATTGCCGTTTCTTTCATTGATTCCCTGTAAGTCAGTAATGCATAAATCAGCAAACCGATAAGAACCACTTTATGAAACCCTGTAATGTGGCTCAAGATAATCTGGCTAAAAAGCGGTGGCTTGCTATTCAAGAACCGGTTAAGGAAGAGGAACAGGTAAGAGTTGAAGAAAGAAAGAACTGTAACTACTAATGGTATTATTTGAACAGCAGCAAGATATTTAAAAAGATTATTCTTGTAGATGCGCAGCAGGGCCAGGCTAAGAAGCAGGCCGAGCAGTTCCGCCGGCAGCCGGGCAGCGCCAAAAACTATATTTATTATGTCGGTAATACTGCCGGAAAAATAATCTATTGAAAGGGGCAAGATCAAAAGCAGCGGGATGCCGATAATGATATACCAGAATAGCCTGTTGTATTCAGCAGCAGGGATAAGGGTATAAAACCTTTTAATAAGAGACTCCTCTCCGGCCTGTTCCCAACTCTCCCTGTATTGCAAAAGCGCGTATAAGGCGAACAGTATTCCGGCCAACCCGGCAATTGTACTTATTATGCCTATGGAAGCGTCGAATATCCGATAGTGAGATTCATAAAAATAATAAATAGATTTCCAAAAAAGTATGAGCCGCAACTCTTTAAAACCTGTCACTAATACACCCATAGCAAGAGCAATACTCTGAAACTTAAAAAAAGGATTGTGAAATGCACGGTAGAACCGTACACATAGAAAGATGGCCAGCAGTTCCAGGGGGATAATATATATGGCCTCCATTACAAACATGATGTTTTCATATTCCCATAGTTCCATTTCTGTCATAGCTATGGGCAAAAAAACGATTATCAGGATAATAAGAATAACTACTTTTTGTCTTTTTTCCAGGTATGGTTCAACTCCTTCGCAGCACATGCCAAAGACTTATTTCTGACGGCCAGGGCTCTTTCTTTCCATAACATTGAATACCAACAGATGAATGGGGTCAGAAACCTGTTCCTCTGCCCCCATTTTAAACCATAAAGATGGATTGGACAAGGAACCTGTCCAACCTGCCCAGTGTCACCTGCCACCCCTGTGAGGCAGGGGTGTGCGGAACCAGGGTGAACCTTTTGGCTTTTACGGTTATGCTTCCTATCATGGTCTCATGGCCTGGCATCAGTCTTAAAGGTTTAAACAAGGTTTAAGCAAGTCCTGAAGACTACTCTAATTTACGATATTCTTAATCCTCCCCGTGTGTTGCATAGGGAGGATTAAGAATAAACTAAAGCTGTTATTGGATGGATTATATTGGGTGGGTTCTATAGGGCGGTTTTTATAGTTATAGGAATTAGCGTCCTCTTACTCCTGACTGTCCATTCCAGTGTAAATTAGAATCGCATCTCTTAGAAACACTGCTGCACCGGGCTGCATCCGGTCATAATAGGCAGCAAATCTCTCATCATCCACATACATCCGGGCAACACCGGCATGGGCTTCCTTAGTGTAATGGTCCCAGTAAAAGCATAGCCAACGGCGATGCATATCCGCAACTTTTTGGGCTAGCTCTCCTGCCGGGTCGCCCGTTGCCATAGCTGCCTTAAGTGTTTCAAGCACATCGGCGCCCAGTTTTTCTACTTCGGTATACTGTGCTGCAGTCATGCTTTTGAATTTTTTATTTGACCTGTCGACCTGCTCATCGCCATACTTGGCCCTTATTTCTTTTCCGTATTTCTTTTCATTGTCATCAATAATTTTCTGTTTAAAGCCTTCAAATTTTTCAGGGTCAGTCATACTAATTTTCCTTTCTAGAGAAGCTATGCTTTTATCAACATTTGCGATTAACAAATCCAGTTGTTTTCTTTTTTCAATAAGCTTTTCGCGATGTTCCCCGAGCGCCTTTAAACAGTCAAAAGAGGGGTCATTTACTATATCCTTAATATTTTCCAGGCTTACGCCAAGCTCCCGGTAAAAGAGTATCTGCTGCAATTTGTCAACCTCAGCCTGACCGTATATGCGATACCCTGAAGAATTAATTCTGGCCGGTTTAAGAATTCCAATCTCGTCGTAATATCTTAGTGTTCTGGTGCTGATGCCGGCCATAAGTCCCAGTTTTTGTACTGTATATTCCATTGCTTCACCTCCTGACAAAGCAAATATACACCTTTACGCAACGTAAATGTCAATGGTTTTTTCAAGGAGATTTTTATGAACATCTTGCCACAGGAGGCAATGAGCTTGTTAAAAAAATTGAAGCACCCGGGAAAACACTGGTCCTCAACTGAATATCAATGTTATTCCAGGGCTCTGTGCCATAGAGAATTTATGCCCAATTACAACTGACAATCAAAAATGGCGTAGCGGAAGGCTCTTTGCTAAAGAGAACTTCATGCACCTTTAGCCGGCTCGCAACTAGACAACAAAGTTTTTCCCAGGGGACTGTCAACTCCATGACAGACCACCCGGGAATGTGACAGTTGCTTGTCTTGCACAGCATGGTTTACTACAGCATGGCCTTACTACTGTTAACCGGGACAGTGTACCTGCTAACTGCCAAGTGGGACAGCGTACCTGTCCCACTGTCCCCCTCTTTACTTTTCGGGTGCGCTGTTTTCAATCAGCCGTTTTAATTCGGCAAGCTCCTGGTTCGACACAGCTTTTGTGTTGATAAAGCTTGTTACCAGCATTTTCAACGAACCATCATACATTTTATCAAGAAATGAGCGTGCTTCCGAAACTCTAACCTCATCCCTGGTATACAGCGGAGTACAGATAAATCCCGGCTCTTCTCTCTTGACGACATTTTTATCCACCAGTCTGTTTATAAAAGTATAGGTGGTGTTTCTGTTCCAATTAGCCCGTTCCTTTAATGCCGCAACAACCTCGCCTGCCGCAGCCGGCGCCTTGTCCCACAAAACTTCCAGCACCTTTAATTCCCCATCTGTAATCTTTGGCAGGTTCTTTTTCATACAAAATCACCTCTTGAAAAAATGACGAATACATTAGTCAAGGCTAGACTAACCCATTCGTCATGCCTTGTCAATAAATTTTAATCCGCAGCGGATCAACCATGAGCCCCTGCTGGTACTCAATTGGTGGTCCACTAAAATAAATTTTGAATAATGAATCAATAAATATTATTGCCAAAAAGCAAGCCAACGTGATGAAAAATTTACGTTTTATGCTACTTTCCGCTGAAATACCAATAAACAGGCATAGCAAGGACGCAAAACCCGTGATAGCCGGGTTTATTAAATAATATAAAATAACTTGCACCCCCTCCGGGTAAAATACTGCAGTTTACCTTGTGAGGCTTGTGGCTTATATCTCACCAGGGTCGTTCAAGAAATGGCAGACCTATGATTCATTTGCTTGTTTCTCTTTTATAACATATATATCCATAGATGATACCTATAATAATCAGGCAAAGAGCTGCGAAATTCACACCTCTAAAATCAATAAGATAATCATTGGGATTATAACTGCCTGCCATTGGCAGCCTGAAATGCAGCCCGTCCAGTACTAGGCATAACCAAATTGATTATTGTAGTCTTCAGCAATGTAATAACTCCGGTTATAACGAGTATCCCAGAAAAAGCAAAACCGATTTTATTCATAAAACCCCATCCTTTCAAATCCTGTTACTCCGAAATAGCCGGGAATTTCTCAGAAGTACCCCAATTTGAATTGGGCGGTATCATGCAAAAATGTGACATATGCCCTGCCAATTTATTCTGCAACCTGCTTACCTGGAAATGGCCACCACTCAATTAGTTATAAACATGAGATATTGAATCTTATTACGTGGTTAATACTTCTTTTATTGTGTAGTTCATCCTTCCGCTTTTTTAAAAATATTAAGTCGGCATTCAGGGTTGCATTTACATCGGTTAAAGCGTTGCTATTAACTATTTAAAGTTCGCAGCGGGCATGATATATTTGTTTTAATTTGTTTTATAGATTAAGATTATTCTAAGACAGCGCCTGGGGCATTGCCGTCAATAATTCCATTTGTCCCGCTGGACTTGATTTCAATAACCTTAACCTTTTCTCTGTACATTTGTTTTAGGCGGTCGTTATGGTGGCAGTTGCCTACCGGAAGCTGCGGAAACGCTATAACCTACAAGAAGGGAATATAATTCCCAGTATACGCAGAGAAATTGATGTGCTGCGATAAAGCGGGCCTGGCCGCCGGGGAAAACCGCTCTTTCGGACAGGCCATGCACGTTATTCGCGGTACGCCGATCGGAGCAAAACAGCCGTGCTGATTTAGGGAAGCACAGGGTTTGATAGGGGGTAGTTCTTTTGGCATCCTGGGGACAGGCCGTTATACTGCTTCTGGCCATTATTTTACTGGGCATTGTAGGAAAAAATTACGTGGTGGCTGCTGCTGCGGGGGTGCTGCTGGCGTTGCGCCTGCTGCACGGCGAAGCGCTGTTCCCCATTTTGGAAAAAAACGCTCTCAATGTGGGTATAGGCATTATCACCCTGGCCATCTTAATCCCCTTTGCCAACGGAGGGATTGGCTGGTCTGAAATACATAAAACCCTGGCCAGCCCCACCGGGCTGGTGGCCCTGGCCATGGGTATTTTCGTTGCCTATTTAGGGGGTCGGGGGGTTGGTTTCCTAACTTCCCAACCCCAGGTGATGGTGGGGCTCATGGTGGGCACCATTGTGGGCGTAGCCTTCTTCCGGGGCGTGCCCGTGGGGCCCCTCATCGCCGCCGGTATGGTGGCCCTGATCATGGGACTATTGGGATACGGCAAATGATACCAAAGAAGCCCCCTGACAACTCTATTGGTTAGCGTGCAAAAAGCTGAATTCAGGCCTCAGTATATCGCGCAAGGCTGAAAACTCAAACGGAAACTCCTGTATGCCGGCGGCATAGGGCCAATGTTCGTATTGCTGGAAATAGACCACAACCGCGCTGTTGGAAAGGTAAAAATCATGGTCGTCCTTGATGGTATTGAAGGGCGCAATGGAATAATCAGGCAATATTCCTTCCTTTATCCTTACTCCGATTTCATCCTTGACGGCTTTACTAATTACAGAAACGTAGTCCGTATCACTTTTAAACAAATCTTCCAGCTGATATTCCTTGCCAGTTTTCAGATCAAGGGTACGGGAGCTTTGCACCGTCAGGCCATGAGCTCCCCCGGTATACTGGTAATCCATGAATACAACACTGAGCAGTCCGTTTTGGTTGTATTTCAGGCTGTAGTCGAAATAGGTTTCGCACTTGTTTGGGCTGCCTGGAAACCCGGAAGCTTTCTCCCTTTCCATTTCATCAGCATTTTTCAGCCCTTCTTGCCTGGCCTCCATGGCTGATTCCCTTAAGAGTGAGTTGATACTGTCCTGCACGGTTTTATCACTTAAACCGTCAATCTGCGGGTACTGTAATGTTATCTTGATTATACCGGTCTCAGAAGCCTCTTTTATAGTCTTTATGGAAATTGCATTATCTGTTACTCTCTGGAGTTGAACTATTTCGTTTTGCCTGTCCCAGCGAACTGCAAGTCCCAAATTGCCGGAAAAGAAATCTTCCCCCAGGTACACCCTGTCAGCGATTATCTTGTAATCTTTGCTCATATAGTAGACATGGTCATCTGCCGTTATTTGATGATTGTTTAAATCAATTAATATATTTTTACCAGGCCTGGTAACGGAAATCGTCTTATCCTTTTCCGACCACTGTATTCCATAGCCAAGCGCTTCACCGACCGTCCGCAACGGTAGATAAACATTACCTCCGTCAATATTGGCGGCAGCTTCAATTTTAATTCCATCAAGGACAAGGGCAGGCTTACTGTCCGCTGCCGCAATACTGTATGCTGGCAAAGACAGAATCAACAAAACAGCGACCCCCGCCAAAAGTAACCTTTTTAACATGTCATCGACACTCCTTCCTGGTATTAAGCTTTTTTACCCCGTCCGTAAAAATATTTCAGCGTAACCGGTTCAATCATACGAAATCCTTCATTTACCAGCGGCATTAATTAATCACAAGACAGGGCTCCACATCTCTGGGGCTGTTCATCATTCCGGGAACCACCTTCCACTGAGTCAATAATTACATGTCTTTTATATATGACGGCGTTGGAGGCTGACAGGTTCCATAAAACGACATGATTTAACTAATCATATTCTGGGCAAATATTGTTGCGTTAAACTCGTTTGGGTGGATTACAGAGATGGAAAATCGCTAAAAATTCTGTCCTTACTGATAATATAATTGGTTTGGCTGGTGAGATAGAATATAATGGGAAGGTTTTAATCGTTTCTTATTTTCGCTGCTGTTAGCGACATTGAGTAAGTTGGTGTTAATTTGGAAAAACCAAAGTTATGGACAAAAGACTTTGTAATTATAACTTTTCTCAACCTTATAACTTTCTTAAATTTTTACCTGCTAATAGTGATTATTTCCGGCTATGCAATAAGCAGATTTGATTCATCGCCAGGTGAAGCAGGTTTTTCTGCCAGTATATTCGTTATTGGCACAATCATCATACGTTTGTTTGCCGGGAAATGGATCGTACGGATTGGTCATAAGAAAACACTATCTGCGGGAATTATTTTATGTTTGCTTATGTCGTTAATATATTTGGTAGTCAATAGTATTTACCTTCTTAATGCCGTACGGTTCTTACATGGTGTAGCATTTGGCATTGCTACTACGGCAACAGGAACAATTGTTGCCAGTATAATTCCTAAGGGTAGGAGTGGTGAAGGAATTGCTTATTTTGGAATGAGCATAACGCTGGCAACTGCTATCGGTCCATTTTTAGGTATGTTTCTGAATCAGCTTGGTGGTTATAACATGGTTTTTATTGCCAATGCGATGGCAACAGCTGTCGGTGTTGTGTTTTTAAGATTATTGTCTTTCTCTGTAATTGAATTAACCAAAGGACAGTTGCAGGAAGTAAGCGGTTTTAAATTTAACAATTTCTTTGAGCCTAAGGTAATACCAATTTCAAATGTTATTATGATTATTTATATTTGTTATGGGAGTATTGTGTCTTTCCTGGCGGTGTATGCGCAAGAAATTAATTTGTCGGATGCGGCCAGCTTCTTTTTTATAATATATGCTGCTGTAATCTTAATTTCGAGGCCTTTTATAGGTAGATTGTTTGATTCGTTAGGCGAAAACTTAATTATGTACTCGTCAATAATAATATATATAATTGGCATGGCCTTGTTTAGCAACGCCCATCATGGTTTTACACTTTTATTATCAGGGGCTTTGCTCGGAATAGGCATCGGGGCTATACAGTCCAGCACTCAAGCAATTTCTGTTAAGATTACCCCAATGCATCGTATGGGCCTGGCCAATTCAACCTATTTATTGTTTTTAGACCTGGGGATGGGCATTGGTCCTATTTTGACTGGATTGGTTATTCCATTTACTAACTACAGAGGCGTGTATACAGGTGCGGCAATCGTCGGGGCAGCCTGCCTGTTATTATATTACCTGGTACATGGGAGAACGGTATTATATTCTTCTGCCGGTAATATATCTGAAAGATGTTAAAAAATGAGGAAGATATATAGAAATGATACCGCGGACGCCGCGCGAAAGGCCAGGTTGTTCCGGAAAAGCCCGTAGACCAGCGCTCCTAAAAATATGATCAGAGGGGGGTTAACGGTAAAACTCTTAACCTCACTGGTAATAATACTGTTGCCCCAGCTGTAGGTAACAGTCCACTTCATTGGCTCAAACCCGGCAGCAATAGCTAGCGCCACCGGTATAAGCATTATGACAATCAAACAATACTCCTACCCCTACCCTTCATCAATTCACCACCCCATATCATGCAGTATTGAAATTCTACCAACACTTCCTTATTATTCATCGCTTCTCCAGGGCGTCAACAGCCCCGTCCCCCTTACCCCCCATATCATCTTTTTTTGTTAATTGAAGTATTCGGTAATCCTGTACCGCGCCTGGTCACTTTCCAAATTGTCACCCGGCTCTCCTGCTACCTTATCAGCCTGCGACCGCGGGCATATTTCTAATAAATCTGCCACCCCTCCGGCCGTTGGCCGCGTGGGTTTAATTAAGCCGCATTTTTTTTGCTTTTTACATTAATAATATTAAATTATCTTATCAACCAAGACTAATCAATAAAAATATTAGATTGGCCAGATAAAGGGTTTTTATGTTCAGTGTCAAATCCTAATATAAGTTTGAGACCTTCTTATATTACCAGTTGAGTGATTAATTAAACTAAAAGGAGAAATGCTGCTATGGCTGATCATCGTAAGATGTGGGAGTCCCTTGGGCTGGACCTGGAGTCACACGACCAGTTAATGAAGGTATTGCCGCCTACCTACGGCAGTGTTTACATGAGCCAGGAAAACAGGCCGGAGGGCATGGAGTATTTTGATTTTGTGGTCAGTGAGGTGCACGGCCAGCGCATTCAGGAGTTGCAGGACCACAAGGCTGCGGGCGGCAAAGTCATCGGCGCTTTTTGTGTTTACGTCCCCGAAGAAATTGTGCGCGCGGCCGGCGGGATCCAGGTAGGCCTGTGTTCAGGGGTGGAGATCGGTACAGCCCAGGCTGAAAAAGTGCTGCCCAGAAATATCTGCCCGCTGATTAAATCCTTCATGGGATTCAAGCTGGGCAAGGTCTGCCCGTATTTTGAGTCCTGCGATATGGTCGTGGGGGAAACGACATGCGATGGTAAAAAGAAAGCCTTTGAGATACTCAACGACTTTGTGCCGGTGCATGTGATGGAGACACCCCAGATGAAGCGCGAAAAAGACAAAGCCCTGTGGCTGAGCGAGGTGCAAGACTTTCTGGCCGCGGTGGAAGAGTATACCGGCAATAAGGTTACAGCAGAGTCAATGCGTCAGGCGATCAAGGACACCAACGCCAAGCGGCGGGCGCTCTTGCGCTTAAATGAGCTGCGCCGGCATGACCCCGCCCCGATCAGCGGCAAGGACTGCCTCTTAATCGAGCAAATCTCCATGTATGACGATGTGCCCCGGTTTACCGCCCAGGTAAACGCCCTTTGCGACGAGCTTGAGGTCCGGGTGAAGGAAGGCAAGGGCGTTGCTGTAACCGGTGCGCCGCGTCTGATCCTTTCAGGCACCCCGATGGCCCTGCCGAACTGGAAGGTGCCCCATGTTATAGAAACCAGCGGCGCTGTGATCGTGGCCGAGGAAATGTGCACGGGGCTCCGCTATTTTGAGAACCTGGTGCCGGAAGAAGGGGAAACCCTGGAGCAAATGGTGGAGGCTATTGCCGGCCGCTACCTGGACATCAACTGCGCCTGCTTTACACCCAATGACGGCAGGATGGAAAGAATAGTGAGTCTGGCCGGAGAAATGAAAGCGGATGGGGTGATCAACTGCACCCTGGCTTTCTGCGACCCCTATCTGGTGGAGGCCAACCGGGTGGGCAAGGCACTCAAAGAGCACAAGATACCCCTTTTAAACCTGGAAACAGATTACGGGCAGGAAGATTCAGCACAAATTAAGACCAGGGTTGAAGCTTTCCTGGAGATGTTGGAAAATAGATAAGTGAGGCACTCTAAAAGAATAGCCGGGTGTTTAATATAAATGTAATACAAATATTAATTGACTTACCAGGAGGAAGTTATGAAAAAAAGAGGGTTTATTTTAATTGCAGCTGTGTTGTTCGTTTTACTGTTAGGGGCAGCGCCTATCCTAGCCGCAACTTCTTTTCCGATCTATCTGGATGGAAAACAGTTAACTGTCGATAGCGTTACCGAAGATGGCATAACAACTATTAAGCTGCGCCAGTTTGCAGAAACTCTTGGCTTTGATGTGGATTTCAAGGACGGGAAGATCCTTTTGACTTCTAACAAGAAGGAGGAGCCCAAAGAAAGCTTAAAGATCACTACACTAGCTGAAAATAAGAACGATGATCACCCACATTTGATGAATGAATTCGGTTTTTCGGCATATATCGAATATGGTGATGATCGAATCATCTTTGATACTTCTAAAGAGGGCGGCTTTCTAACTAATGCGAAAACACTTAACATTGACTTGGGCAAAGCGGATGCCCTGGTCTTAAGCCATGCTCACTATGACCACTGTGGAGGTGTCATACCTTACTTTAACGCTTATGATCCTTCCGGCAAAATTCTCTATGTCAAGGACTGTTTCTTTGATTTAGCTGACAATAAATATTACCACGATCCCATTGGTCAAAAATTCGACTTTACGGATGGTACTCCTGGTTACTTCCCGGTAGGAATTAACTTTAGCAAGGCGGATTTAAAAGCAAAAAATGTGACGGTGGAATACATCAATGCCGACCGCATGCGCATTGGGAAAAATGTAACATTATATGGTAACTTCCACTTGAGTTCGAATGATGAAATGGCGCCGAATATGCTTGTGAAAGACAATGGCCAATACAAATTAGATGATTTCGATGAAGAAGTTGCCCTGGCCATTGATACCAACAAGGGATTGGTGATTGTATCCGGATGCTCCCACACCGGTATTCTGAATATCGTGAATAGCATTCAAGAGAGGAGCGGCAAAAAGGTCTATGCGGTCATCGGCGGTTTCCATCTACTGGATGCTTCGGAAGAAAAAATTCAAAGCACCATCGATAGATTTAAAGAACTTGGTGTAGAAGAAATCGGCCTATCCCACTGCACCGGTCCGAAAGCAACCCAGATGTTCCAAGAACAAATGCCGGATCGGGTTTTTATCAATGAGACAGGCAGCATTTTCGAAGTAAAATAGGGGGACGCGGGGGACAGGTACCTCTTCCCACCTGGAAAGCAATACAGATATAAGTGGTTTTTGCTATAGCTAATTACCGTAAGATGTGGGAATCCCTGGACTGGATCTGGATTCACACGACAGTTGATGAACCAATTGCCGGCTACCTGTGGTAGTGTTTACCTGAGCCGGGAAGCCGGAGGGTATGGAATTACCTTAATTACTGATGTTAAAAAAAGAAAATAATTCAGTAGGGAGAAACCTGGGAGGTGCCACAAATGAAAATAAGCAAATACGTAACAGTCGTTTTCTTGCTTCTATCATTTATGTTAGTGTCAGGATGTGGGCAGCAAGCAAACACTACTGATCAGGCCACAGCAAAGGATCAATCGATTAAAATAGGAGGCTCCAGCACCCTGGCGCCTACTGTCGCCAAAATTGCCGACGATTTCACGGAAAAGTATAAAACCTGGAACAAGGTTGACGCCAGTTTGCCTGAGGAGCAGATTGTTATTTTTGTATCAACCGGCGGTTCCGGTTTTGGTGTTAAGGCGGCTACCGAAGGTACTGTGGATATCGGTATGACTGCGCGGGATATAAAAGATAGCGAAAAAGAAAAAATGCCCAACGGGACCATTTATAGGCTGGGCACAGATGCCCTGACC
>FZPS01000007.1_pt188 | contig 39135 bp, 40 predicted proteins | sample 1817821 | NCBI WGS metagenome assembly FZPS01 (sample SAMEA104158645, study PRJEB21678) | metagenome | place: Germany | collected 2015-04-21 | reverse complement strand
CCCGCACCAGGCGGACCGAACCTGCGGTGCTTACATGGGCGATGTGCACCCGGCAGCCCGTTTCCTCCGCCAGAAGGATCTCCCGGGCCACCATGACCTCCTCGGCTGAGGCAGGAATTCCCTTTAAGCCCAGTACTGTAGACATATATCCCTCGTGCATGGAACCGCCGGAGGAAAGCTCCCGGTCTTCACAGTGGGAGATGAGGGGCAGACCCAGCATCCGGGCGTACTGCATGCCCCTGCGCATCAGGGCGGCGTTGGCCACGGGCATTCCGTCGTCGGAAAAGGCCACTGCCCCGGCCTTCCTCATATCGCCCATCTCGGCCAGCTCCTTGCCCTTGCTCCCCCGGGTAATGGAACCCACAGGGAAGACATGGGCCGCGCACTGTTCCCGGGCCGTATCCAAAATGTACCGGATCAGGGCCGCCGTATCTGCAACGGGACTGGTATTGGGCATGCAGGCTACAGCAGTGAAACCGCCCCGCGCCGCAGCCCGGGTACCGGTCCGGATGGTTTCCTTGGCCTCGTAACCTGGTTCCCGCAGGTGGACATGCATATCAATCAGCCCGGGGACAACCAGTTTGCCCGAAGCATCCAGCACCTCAACGGCACTGCCGGGAACCAAATCCCTTCCCGTCCCGGCAATTCTGCCTCCGGATACCAGAATGTCTTTTCCGGTTATTTCACCGGCCACCGGATCCAGCACGGTACCGCCTTTAATGAGCAACTCCACTTGCTCCACCCCCTCCGATTAAGAGATACAAAAGGGCCATCCGCACCGCCACACCGTTTGTAACCTGTTCGTTGATCACCGACTGAAGCCCGTCGGCAATGTCGGTGGTGATTTCGATCCCCCGGTTCAGGGGGCCCGGGTGCATCAACAGGGCGTCCCGGGCAGCCAGCTTAAGCCGCTCCCGGTTAATTCCGAAAAGATTTGCATACTCCCGCAGGCCCGGGAACAGGCCCTCCTGCTGCCTTTCCAGCTGGATCCTGAGGACGATTACCACATCTGCGCCTGCCAGCGCCTCCTCCGGAGTTTCGCAAACAACCGCCCCCAGTTTCTCAATACCCGGCGGCATCAACGTGGCCGGTCCCGCCAGCCTCACCTCGGCCCCCATCCTGGTAAAGCCCCAGATATCCGAGCGGGCCACCCGGCTGTGCAGGATATCGCCGATAATGGCAATTTTCAGCCCTTCCAGCCTGCCTTTTTTTTCTCTCACCGTATACAGGTCCAGCAAAGCCTGGGTGGGGTGCTCGTGGGCGCCGTCCCCGGCGTTGATGACCGCAGCCTTGACGGTCTTTCCCAGCAGCTCCGCAGCCCCTGCCATGGGGTGCCGGAGTACCACCAGATCGGCTCCCATGGCGGCTATGGTCCGGGCTGTATCCTTCAGGCTCTCCCCCTTGCTGATACTGCTTGTGGCTACCGCAATACCCACCGTATCGGCGCTCAAGTACTTGGCGGCCAGTTCAAAGGAGGCCCGGGTGCGTGTGCTGGCTTCGTAAAAAACCGTGACCACAGTCCTCCCCCGCAAAATCGGCACCTTCTTAATCTGCCTCTGGATGATTTCCTTCATTGGCTCCGCCGTGTCCAGAATCAGTCTGATTTCTTCCGCCGGAACGTCGCGGAGGCCGATAACGTCTTTGTTGCCAAGGCCCATTTACTTCCCTCCCAAGCTTAATAGAAGAGCGGATCATGCGCTTCAGGGGTTAACTTAAAGTGGTTCGCCTTTGCATCTGCAGTTGCTCCAAGAAATAGTTTCGCCCTTAAAGATTTGTTTTTATTGTAAAGGGCTCCCGGGCACATAAAATGTGCCGGCCGGGAGAATAATAAAGCCCCGCCCGGTTTGCCGGGCTGAGGCCTGAAAGGGAAAAACGAACAGCGGCCCTCCCTTTCCGGCCTCTCAGGACCGTTCTTAAAGGTGGAACCCCATCCGAAAGTGGGCCGTCAACGGCCCCCGGCCGGGTCTAAAAACTGCCTTCCGGTGTAAACCCGGCTGGTGTCTTTCCGGGTATTCTCTTGTACAGGCACAGCAGCGCCTTTTACTCCGGCAATTCAAGGATGAGCACCCTTTCCTCACTGTCGATTTCCTGGAGGCGCACCGAAACCACTTCTTTACTGGAAGTGGGGACATTTTTCCCGACGTAGTCAGCCCTGATTGGAAGCTCCCGGTGCCCCCTGTCGATGAGAGCCGCCAGTTGAATAACCCTGGGCCGGCCCAGATCCATAACCGCGTCCAGAGCAGCCCGGACGGTACGGCCGGTATAAATGACATCGTCCACCAGGACCACGGTCCGTCCCGAGACCTGGAAAGGAATACTGGTGGAACGCACCAGGGGCTGGTAGGCCAGGGTTGTGAGATCATCGCGGTAAAGGGTGATATCCAGAATGCCCACCGGTACGGAACGTCCTTCGATTTCCTTGATTTTCCGGGCCAGGCGTTCGGCCAGGGGCACCCCTCTGCGGCGGATGCCGATCAGGACAAGGTTTTCGATACCCTTGTTGCGCTCGATAATTTCGTGGGCAATCCTGGTCAGGGAGCGGCGGATCCCGTCCTTGTCCAAAATTTGTGCTTTTTCCCTGGTCATATGTCCTCCCGTACATAACAAAACGCCTGCATACCACCGGTAAGCAGGCATAGTTGGCCTTTTGATAAAGCTTTCTATGATTCCTTACCGGCCTCACGGGGCCGATTTAAAGGTTTATGTCCTTGTAATTTTACAAAATAATCTAGGAAGTGTCAATCAAAAAGGGGAGTCTCTTTTTGTCCTAAAACTATTTTACTACGAGCTTTTCCCTGGTATATTGTGTTCATTCTTATTTGTTGATATCTGTTGATTTTATTTTATCAGTTAAGGGAATACTCACTAAAAAAGGCCCGGGATTTCCTTTATAAAACAGCAGAAATTCCTGGAACTATTGAAAGCAGCGGGCAGGGAGAAGAGGGCTTATCCGAAAAAATTCAAAGTTTGTTTATCCCGGAAAAGATCAGGGCAACTCCCAGAATAATGGATAACATACCGCTGAAGGAAACCTTACCGGCCAGCCCCACCAGGCCGAGGGTGGTGACAGTCAGAAAAACCGTGGGGCCCACCAGGGCCAGGAGCGAGTTAATCTTAAAAGCAGTTTCCACCCTGCCGAACTTGAGCATCAACATGGCGGCAGTAAACTCGATGGTAGCTGAAAGAATCCGGATCCCCGCCATACCAGCGACAATTTTATCGGTTATAAAAAACATAATTTTCTCCTCCCAACCAGACTCTTTAAAACCCATATGCCTGGAAACGAAGAGAAATGACTACCCTGCCCCGGCTCCGGAAAAAAGAGCCCGTAGGCTCTTTTTTTGACTTACATCGTAACAATATAGGTTTCCTGTTCATTTTAAAAAATTATCACAGACTACATGCCGCTGTAGCTGCGCCACCCAAAGGACCGAAAAACTTAGAGTCATTTTGATCAGGATTAATCCTGTCAATTGCCGCCCGGTAGCTGCCCTGCCTGGGGGATTTGTTTGAGCATTTCACTCATGTCCATGACCTCGACGCCTGCCGGAAGCTCGAAGGTCCCGGAAGGCTGGGGTCCCAGCTTTAAGTTCTTATATTCAAGAACCATTTTTTCTCCATCAGGAACGGAGGTCTCCACGCGGACAGGGATCCCGTAGTCCTCGCGCACCCACATCTTGACCTGTTCCTGCCCGTCCGCGCCGGTGACCTCAACAATTTTGCACTTCACACCATCATAAACGACACTATCGACAATTTTATACTGGTCGGGCCTGGTATCTACATCTTCAATAAAATCGGAAGGTGTTTCCGTCTGCCCGGCCTGATCCAGATCCATCATGAAGGCGGTGTTTTCATCCGGATGATAAGTATAGGCAGCATCTCCGTCAACAATGGTGATCACCTTTTGACCCTGCATCACAGCTTCGGTTTTGATCTTCTCACCCTGCATCCAGACCTTACCGTTTATTGAGATGTCTCCTGACGTCATAGTGTAATCGTAAGACATCCCCTCGACATTTTTACCTTTCCCCAAAAGATCTGCAACGGAGTCGGCACCGTCCTGCGTGGCGGTTTCCGTACCTGTCTGCTGTGTCTCTCCAGCAGGCGGACTGCCGGTATCCTTCTGGCCGCCGCACCCGGCAAGAACAAAACTGCTCATAAAAAGTAAAAGGACCACAAAAACCAACACAGATTTTCTCATCATCCATCCCCCCTGACTTTAATTAAAAACAAATTCGCCCGGAATGATTGTAATTGCTTTATAATTATTCTCTTTGCAATTATTATCTTTATTTCCTTTTAGTCCTGAGGCCGGAGTAATTAACTCTGCTCCCCCGGATGGAGAATTAATTTTCCACGGCCCGGGAAAAAGCACTTTAAAACGCAGGGCTTTTCTTTTTACTTCAATCAATCCCCCGGTTAAAGCATGCTATTGAGGAGAAAGCGGGTGTTACCGCCGGCAACCTTTTGTTCGCAACTGAATACCTTAAAATGAAGTCCGCCTTTTCCCGGAAATCTACAAGAGACGGAGGTGCGGATCATTCACCTTAAATGGTGGAGCAACCGGGAAAGGAGTGTTATTATGAGTGGACAAGTTAATACCAATATTTGGCTGGAGATGCTGCGCTTCCCCCTCCAGGGACGCAGCCAAAAACCCAGGCAGCAGGGTCTGACCATGGTTATCGACAAGGGACTGGGCCTGGGAGGACTGAAGGATCTGTTGATGACGGCCGGGGATTACATTGATTTCATCAAGCTGGGCTTCGGCACTCCGGCACTTTACAGCGGTACTTTGTTGGAGGAAAAAATCAGCCTGACCAAAAGCTTTGGAGTGGATATCTACCCGGGGGGAACATTTCTGGAGATTGCCGTGCTCCAGAACAAGCTTTTGGAATACATCCGCACTGCCGGGCGGATTGGCTTCACCGCCATTGAAGTTTCCGACGGCACCATTGAGATGTCCCCAGAGGTGAGAGCAAGCGCCATCTCAGAGGCACGGAATCTTGGCCTGAAGGTCCTGACCGAGGTAGGCAAAAAGATACCCGGTAACAAAGTATCTGTTGCCGGCTATATTGAACAGATCAAGCAAGACCTGGCTCAGGGCGCCTGCCAGGTGATCGTGGAGGGCAGGGAATCCGGAAAAAATGCCGGGATTTATGACAGCGAGGGCAAATTCATTCAAAATGAAATGGAGGAGTTGCTGGAGGCCGTGGATTGCAGCCGGCTGCTCTGGGAGGCGCCCCTGAAGAACCAGCAGCAGGAGTTAATTTTGAGTTTTGGACCAAACGTCAATCTTGGAAACATTCCACCCCCGGAGGTCCTGGCCCTGGAAGCCCTGCGGGTGGGTCTGAGGGGAGACACCCTGTACCCTGTCTATAAAAGTCAAAGCAGCAGCTGAGCTGCCCTGTCCGGCCATTTTTGAAGCTGGCGTGCCCGGAATAAGTTTGGCCCGGACATTCTAAAAAAAAGCTCTGTCAACCTCATGCGCCGCCCGGCAGGCTTTTGGTAATATAACCGGCGGGTTTTCGCATATTTATTAGCACAGCACTGGAAAGAAGAGGGAAAATTATGTCCGGGGTTAATATGCTGGTGGCACTGCTGCTCATTGGAATTATGGCCCGCTCCAACCTCATAGCTACGGCAGCCTGCCTGTTGTTAATCGCTAAATTTACCAACCTTAAATTTGTCTTCTCTCTCCTGGAACGGCGCGGGTTGGAAATGGGTATTCTTTTCCTGATGCTTTCCATCCTGGTACCCCTGGCCAACGGCAAAATAACCGAACAGGACATCATCTACAACCTGACTTCGCTTCCCGGTATTCTTTCTATCGCCGGGGGAGCCCTGGCTACCTGTCTCAACACTCAAGGTTTGAAACTATTAAAAATAGATCCGGAGATCGTCTTTGGGCTGGTTATCGGCTCGATTCTGGGCATCGTCTTTTTACACGGCGTGCCCGTGGGTCCCCTGATGGCAGCGGCTGTTGCAGCTCTATTCACCCGGGGGCTCCGTATCTTCAGGCGTTAATTTCTGTAAAACAGCGGCCAGTTCCCCGGGCAGGGGCGCCTCAAGTTCAATCCGGGTTCCCTTCCGGGGATGGCTGAAACCCAGCACCGCCGCGTGCAGGAATTGTCCGTTTAAATTGAAATGGGACCGTGCGGGACCGTACTTCTGGTCGCCCACCAGGGGATGACCGATAAAAGACAGATGCACTCTAATCTGATGAGTACGGCCGGTTTCAAGTTTTAACTCCAGCCAGGTATAGTCCTGAAAACGGCGGAGCACGCGGTACCCTGTTACGGCGTGCTTTCCGTTTTTCATTACAACTGCCATTTTTTGCCTGTCCCGCGGGTCTCTCCCAATGGGGGCATCCACGGCGCCGCTCTGCTCCTTGACCCGGCCATGCACCAGGGCCAAATAACGCCGGGTAATGAGCCTGTCCTTAAATTGCCGGGCCAGGTCCAGGTGGGCAAAATCGTTTTTGGCTGCCACAATCAGGCCGGAGGTATCTTTATCCAGCCGGTGTACGATCCCCGGGCGTGTTATTCCGTTGATCCCCGATAGATCTTTGCAGTGAGCCAGCAGGGCGTGAACCAGCGTGCCGGAATAATTGCCTTCCGCAGGATGGACCACCATGCCCCGGGGCTTGTTCACTACAATGACATCGCTGTCTTCATAATAAACATCCAGGGGTATGGGTTCGCCCTCCAATTTCAGTCCCTCCGGCTCAGGCACCTGCAGTTCTACCAGATCCCGGGGCTTGACCCTGTAACTGGCCCGGGCCGGCGCCCGGTTGACGGATGCCAGTCCACCAGCAATTAGTTTCTGGATGAAAGAACGGGTAAACTCCTCAATTTCCTCAGAGAGAAAAACATCCAGCCTCTTCCCGGCATCATCCTCGGCCACTTCAAAGGGATAAACTTCCGGCACTGTTACTCACTTTCCTTATCCTGTTTTTGAACCGAATCCTTTAAAAAATCCAGAGTCAACAGGCAGACGCCGATCACAATGGCCGAATCAGCCAGGTTAAAGACCGGCCACACCCGAAAATCCAGAAAATCAACGACCTTGCCGAAACGCAGGCGGTCCACCAGGTTGCCCAGAGCCCCCCCCACAACCAGGGCCAGGCCGTAGCGCATGAAAACCCTCTCCAGGGGCAGGCTCCGGTAAAACAGCAGCACCCCCAGGACCAGGCCCACCGTAACGATAATGAAGAGGTTCGTCTGGTGGGCCAGGAAGCCGAAGGCCGCCCCCGGATTAAGGATGTAGGTGAGGTGAAAAACCTGCTTGATAATGGGTATGGATTCGCCCTGATACATCCACATCTGCACAGCCGCCTTGGAGCCCTGATCAAGCAATAAGACAATTGCAATAATTAAAAAGAACATTTCCCATCACCGTTACTAATTTTACCATAATTGATTCCCCTTGCAGCATAATTAAATGAAAGTAAGGCGAATAATTCTACACTCTGTTACGAACAGGAGGCTAATCTTTAAAAATATTAACCTGCTTTAAGTCTGTCCGAAAAGGTTCCTGCCAAATCCTCCAATCAAAAAGACCAGGATTTTTTTGGAAAGGACTATTATTTTACTAGAATCATTGGAGAAAAAAGCAAAAAAATTGTATAAAATTACCATGTAAATTTGTTAATAAAGCCTGCTCTTTTGGGCACAATACTATCACAAGGGTTCGTAATGGCCGAGCCAAGACTGTTACAGGGTCAACAAGGCTCTGTAATAGTCGGCCAAAGGTCAATACCGGGTCAAAATGGTTCGGTATTGGCCGGAGGGCAGACTGATGGGTGTTCCGGCAGGCTTTGCAGCAGTCCGAACGATTGCTGCAGGGTCACAAGGGATGTCCATTGGTCGAGCTAAGACTATCATGGGTTTCGGATGCTATGACTCTACTTTTAAGCCTGGGGTCTATAGCAGTCGAAAGATTGTTATAGGCTCCCTAGATATCCATGATAGTCGAGCAAAGGTCATTACGGGTGCCGTAATGGTTCATGGCAGTCGAAAGATTGTCATGGGCTGCGAAGGTATGCGTAATGGCTGGAGCGTAGGTCATTACGGGCTCTTAACATAGAAACCTTCCTCAATTCTATGAGGAAGGTTTCTTGTCTTGGGAACAATCTTTTTAGCATTAACCGGGCCGGTGGAGCAGCACACAATGTTTTTGACCGCTTTAAGGTCAGGGCATAATTACAATATTTGTAACTACCGGCCGCTGTTTTCCGTCGGAAGGGCGGTTTAAGACTTCACCCTTGAAAATAAAGGTACTGGAGCCGCCGCCGTCAAGATTGTAGCCTTCTTTGACACCCAGCTCCGCCAGTTTAACCTGCAGCCTTTCCAGGGTTACACCGCTGCTCCAGTCTGCTTGACGCCCGTCCACAACAATCAGGATCAGATCCCCGTTGGCGTACTCACCGATAATGGTTCGCGGCTGGCGGGTGGTTTTCCATTCTTCCGGAATGGATGCGGGTTGCCCCTGCCTGATCAGGACCGGCAGAAAACTTACACCCTGCCAGGGATCGAGTTTGAGCAGGTCTTCTTTTTTGGTGAAAACCCCGCCGATAAAGGAGCCGCTTTTTCCTGTACCGGCAAAAAAAACATCATCTGCGGGGGTAAAACCTCCAACCAGTTTGCCGTCGATTACCGTATTGCCGATGGGAAGCGACTTGCCGCCGGCATTGTAAAAACCGCCCCCGTTAATACCCAGGATGGCCCCGGTGCGCTTTACTGCATTTGCAGTTGTTTCCAGATTGCCGGGTTTGTCCCCGGCCAGGACAACTTTCAAGGCCCCGGGATCAAAAAGTTTAATTTTGGCAATATACCCCCGGTAGCCAAGCTCGTCCAGTTTAAAGACCTTGATTTCCACCCGCCCGGACCTGTGGGTACCCACGGGAGGCCCCAGCATGGCCAGGATGCGCTCCTCATAGATCCCGTCCGAGAGCTGCCTGTGCTCCTGGCTTTTGCCGGCAAGGGATTCCAGGATATTACTCTGTTCCTGGTAAAGGCGCTCCTGTTCCAGCACAGTTTCACTCAATATGCCCGTATCCCGCCTGATCTCCAACAACTGGCCTTCTATTACACCCGTGCCCTCATGCAGGCTTTTCAACGGCATTTCCAGGGCCTGCAGGCTTTTGGGAAGGCCGGTGAAAAAAAGCAACAAGCCGATAAAAGGAGCCAGAGAAAAAACCAGAAATAAATTGACATGCCGCATCAGGGGGCCTCCCTTAAAATATTTAAACTCTTTTCCAATTCTTTGAGCTGACTGTCCAACTCTTCAATTTTCTTGTTTAACTCCTTCTGGATGGAGTCAGAGCTGGACAGGGTGCGCCCCGCTGAATTCAGATCTTTTTTTATTTCACCAACATCTGCGGCCAAGCTCTCCAAACGGGCTTCCAGGGTCTGCACATTCATAGCGTTGGTCTGCTGAACAGTCTGAATAGCCTGATCAAAGTAATACTTGGCCAGAAAAAATCCGCCGCAGACCACTCCAAGCCAGAGCATAAAGGCAAGAAACCTGTGAGCGGGGCTGAGGCCGCCCCCCTTTTTTTTACTTTCAAACACCTTCCTGTCGCCTTCTTCCCTGAATTCCCCGGCTTTATTCTGATTCAATTCAGCTCACACCTTTCAGCCCGGGCAGCAATCCATGACTGCCGTCCTTTGGCTTTTCTTTAAAGGTTTGGACACGCACCCGCAAATTTCCCCCCGATCTTTGAAATTTTTAGACAAAAAAAGGCGGCTTTTACACCGCCATGAAATATTTCTGGAACAGGGCGAACCAGCCCTGCCCGGAATTAAGCATAAAGAATTCCCCCGGCTTATTGTGTTATAACCCCTACGCAGCGGGGACAGAGGGCGGGGTGTCCGGAATCAGCACCCACGCCTTCGTGGTACATCCAGCAGCGTTCACATTTACGGCCGCCGGCGGTCCGCACGGTCACCGCCAGCCCCGGAAGTTGCTCTGATTCCCTTACGCCTCCAGGGATCTCTTCCAGAGGTTTCAGAGTGGCGCCGGATACGATAAAGATAGCGGCCAGTTCTTTAGCCATGGGCTTTAAAAAGTTGTACAGGTCTTCTCCGGCGTACAGTTCAACGGCGGCTTCCAGGGAGTTACCGATAACCTTATCCCGCCGGGCGGCTTCCAGGGCCCTGGTCACTTCACCCCGTACTTCCAGGAGGCGCTCCCACTTCTGGTCCAGTTCTTCATCAAGGTACTCTTCCACAACTTCGGGCATGGAGGTAAGCTGCACGCTGATGGCCCCTTCCCTGTCGCCGGGAATGTAGCGCCAGATTTCTTCCGAGGTAAAGGCCAGCACCGGGGCCAACAGCCGCGCCAGGGCACTTAGAGCATGGTAAAGGACAGTTTGGGCGGACCGCCGCTCCGGAGAACGGGTCGGAGCGGTGTAAAGGCGGTCTTTAATTATATCCAGGTAAAGGGCGCTCAGATCAACGGTGCAAAAACCGTGGATAGCGTGATAAACAACATGAAACTCGTAATCACGGTAGCCGCAGGTAACTTTCCGGATCAATTTTTGCAGCTTCAACAGGGCCCAGCGGTCGATTTCCAGCATTTCGTGATAACTGATTGCGTCTTTAGCAGGGTCAAAATCATAGAGGTTGCCCAGCAGGAAACGGCAGGTGTTCCTGATTTTCCGGTAGGCCTCCGTCATCTGCTTGAGGATGCCCGGGGAGGCTGCCAGGTCGCCCCGGTAGTCGGCCGAACTGACCCACAGCCTTAAAATATCCGCGCCCATTTGTTGGATAACTTTAGCGGGGTCCACCACATTGCCCAGGGACTTCGACATCTTCCGGCCCTGCTCATCCACAACAAAACCGTGGGTTAAGACCGCCCGGTAGGGCGCCTCTCCGGTTACGGCCACAGAAGTGGACAGGGATGAATTAAACCAGCCGCGGTGCTGATCGCTCCCCTCCAGGTACAGATCGGCAGGCCAGCGCAAATCCGGCCAGTCGGGATTCTGGTCCAGAACGCCCAGGTGGCTGGTGCCGGAATCAAACCAGACGTCCATGATGTCTTTTTCCTTGCTGAATTCCCCGCTGCTGCAGTGCGGGCATTTTATTCCGGGCGGCAGCAGTTCGCCTGCCTCCCTGGCAAACCAGACATCGGAGCCGTGTTCCCGGAACAGTTCCTGGAGGTGGCTGATGGTTTGATCATTAATGAGCTCTTTGCCGCACTCTTTGCAGTAAAAAATAGGGATGGGCACTCCCCAGCTGCGCTGGCGGGAAATGCACCAGTCGCCCCGGTTGGCAACCATGCTGTAGATGCGCTCCTCGCCCCAGGCCGGGATCCAGCGCACCTTGCGGATTGCCTCCAGGGTCGCCTGGCGGAATCCGTCAATGGAGGCAAACCACTGCTCCGTGGCGCGGAAAAAGACCGGTTTTTTGCAGCGCCAGCAGTGCGGATACTGGTGCTGGACTGTGGCTTGATGCAGCAGATGCCCCCGGCGCTGCAGTTCTTCCAGGACTGCTTTGTTGGCGTCCAGGTAAAACTGGCCGGCAAAGATGCCCCCTTCCCCGGTAAAACGCCCCCTGGCGTCCACCGGCGAGAGCACCGGCAGACCGTACTCCCTGCCTACAATGAAGTCCTCCATGCCGTGGCCCGGTGCGGTGTGCACACAACCGGTGCCCTGCTCCAGGGTAACGTGCCCGCCCAGGATTACCAGGGAAACTCTGTCTACAAAGGGGTGGCCGCATTCCACCCGCTCCAGCTCCGACCCTTTAAAATCTGCTGTCACTTCGGCGTTGGAGGCGCCGATAAGCTCCAGAAAACTATCTTTTAATTCTTCGGCAACCAGATATTGTTCCCGGTCTGTCCGGACCAGGACATAGCGGTAGTCGGGGTGCAGGCAAATAGCCAGGTTGGCGGGCAGCGTCCAGGGTGTGGTGGTCCAGATGACCACATAGGTATCCTTTTCAGGCAGGACCCCCCTGCCGTTGCAAACCGGGAAACGCACATAAATCGAAGCCGAGCGTTTATCGTCGTACTCCACTTCGGCCTCGGCCAGGGCGGTTTCGCAGGAGGCACACCAGTAGACCGGCTTCAGACCCTTATAAATATAGCCCTTTTTGGCCATTTCACCGAAGGCGCCAATCTGGCGGGCCTCGAAATAGGGCTTCAGGGTCAGGTAAGGATTGTCCCACTCACCCCGCACGCCCAGGCGCTTGAATTCTTCCCGCTGGATCTCTACGTATTTCAGGGCAAATTCCTTGCACTTTTGCCGGAATTCCACCGGGGGGATTTGATGACGGTTCAGACCGAAGGCTTTGATGGCCTGCTGCTCAATGGGCAGGCCGTGGGTATCCCAGCCCGGTACATAAGGCGCGTCATAACCGGACATGGAGTGGTACTTTATGACAATATCCTTTAATACCTTGTTTAAAACGTGACCCAGGTGAATATGCCCGTTGGCGTAAGGGGGCCCGTCATGCAGGATGAACTTCCGGCGTCCCCGGTTTTTTTGCTGGACCATTTCATAAATATTAATTTCTTCCCAGAATTTTAAAATCTCCGGCTCCCGCTGAGGCAGATTCCCCCGCATGGGAAAGTCGGTTTTAGGCAGGTTTAATGTCTTGCTGTAGTCCAATGCTTTAGACACCTCGCTTATTAATGATTTAATGAATAATGAATCCGGCCGGCTAATTACGAACAAATCACCTTGCCGGTGTTCGGGCGGGTTAATAATTTCTAATGCAAAAATCCCGTCCCCCAAGGGACGGGATTGAAGACCCGCGGTACCACCCTAACTGCCGGTCTTTAAGGCAAAGGCTTGAGATACGCTCTCTGTCAAAAACCAGCCGCTTCGCGCCCGATAACGGTGGCAAGCCGGCCCTTCTTAATCCCACAGCAAGGTTTCAGACGGCGCCTCCCGGGTGATTTTCGACGGTTCTCCGTACCCGGCTCGCACCTTGTCCAGGCTCTCTTAAACGGACCACCCCGTCTACTCCCCCCGTTCACAGGCAGGTGGGAATATGCTCTAACAGGCAATATTATATAGAAAGATACCGGTTCAGTCAACTTGGAGACCCTTAAAAACACCCGGCTCCGAACCAAGAACGCCCGTACCTTTATAAGCCCAAAGCCTTTAAAACCTGTTCTATGTTCAGACCCTCCACACGGACCAGTTTATTACGGCTGCTTTGACCCGCTGCGATTTCCACCCGCAAGCGGGGCACCGCCAGTACTTTGGCCAAAAAAGCACAGCAGGCCTCATTGGCCTCTCCCTCCACCGGGGGGGCGGTTAAACGAACCTTTAGCGAGTCATCAAACAAACCTGCGATCTGGTTTTTAGAAGAACGCGGTTGCACCCTTACCTTGAAAACAACACCGTTTTTATCTTCCCGGATATTGAGCATGTTTTTTCAACTCCCGCTACCGTTAAACCTATGGTAGTCCTGCTTCAAGTTTCCTTACCCCGGCGTCAATCAGTTCAAACAGCAGCTCCGTTCCTGATTCTGCTCATGGCTGCCGCGCCGGCACTTCCGGACAGCAAATGTTAACCAGGTTGTATAAAATCCTTGCCGTCATACCCCAGATAAAACGCCCGCCGTATTCATAAAAATACACGGTAAAGCTTCCCTGCCGGGCACCTTCTTTTTGGTAGGACTCCGGTACTTTATGAAAGGGGAAGTCCGGCGCATAGCGTGTTACTACCTCCAGACTGCTTTTAGAGGGTGGATTGAGCATGAAGTACTCCAAAGGGGCCAGAAAAATTTCCTCAACTTCTGCCGGGTTGGGAGTAACGTCCTGATAATCCTCAATTACACCCAGGTACGGATAAATCAGAGTCCCGTGGGGGTTGACCAGGTAGTCCAGGGGTCCGATTAAGACCACCTGTTCCTGCCGGATGCCCAGTTCTTCGACTGTTTCCCGGACAGCCGCAGTATGGGGCCGGGCCATCTCCCAGAGCTCCACCCTGCCGCCCGGGAAACAGATTTCCCCGGGCTGCCGCCTTAAATTGCCGGCTCTGACTTCAAATAATATGTAAAGCTGATCCTGTTTTTGAATAAGCGGAAGGAGCACAGCAAAAACCTGATACTCATATTCATTTTGAATCCTGGGTCGCCGCCCCGCAAGCTTATTGAAAATGTTCTTCAAACCCTGCCCCCCTCCGGCCGGCCTGCTGTTTTTGTCCATTCCGCGAAAAAGCAGGTTTTAATCCAGGCTTTCCTCTTCTTCTGCCGGCTCCTCTCTTTCAAAAGGAGTCTCTTCGTGCTCACCCTCCAAAATTTTCAACTGGGTTTCCAGAAAAGAACGGAACCGCATTTTAAAAATCTGAGCCTGACTTTCCAGACGGTGATATTCTTCAAATATGACCGAAACTTTACGTTCCGCCTCCGCAATCAAATCGCCGGCACGCCGCTCTGCCTCCTGCAAAATTGCGGCTGCTTCCTGCTCGGACTCCCTGGTTATACGGTCCGCCTCGATCCTGGCCTTATCTATCAGCAATTGTGCTTCCTTTTCCGTATTCTGCCTGATATCCTCGGCGTTTTTCTGAGCAAGAATCATGGTGTTTTTAAGCACTTCCTCAATTTCCTGATAGTGGGCTACATTTTTGTTGACCTGCTCCAGCTGATCCTTCAAATCCTGATTCTCCCGGAAAAGCTTTTCATAATCCTGGGTAATCTGATCCATAAAGATATCTACTTCCTCATCACTATAACCACGGAATTTGCGACTGAATTCCTTTTTTTGAATATCTATCGGTGTTAACACGCTTTTCACCTCGTTAATACCTGTCCAATCTAACCACTATGGGAATAGGCTTGTCTTCATTTTAATCATTATATAAATTTCAGAAAAACGCTAAACGTATTTATTTATGACAACACCCATGCGTCCGCTTTTGAGCGGACCTTTAACACCGGCTACCACTGCCCGTCCACGACCGCGGGCAGAAATAGTATCTCCCTCGCCGACCGGCGTTGCAGGATCAGAACAGACTTGCCAGTTTACACTCAATTGTTCAGCCTCAATATCCCGGACAATTTTGCTGCGGGAAGTAGAAAAACAAGCCGCAGCGACAGAATCCAGGCGAAGGGAGGAAACAGTTGCCTTGATTTCCTTGAAGGGATGCTCCGGTGGCCGTAAACCCTCACAAGTTGTGATCTCCACCACTACCCTAACCCGGCCGACCTTGTTCAGGTTCGCAGCCACATAGGGCGCAACATCCCCCGTAGTGACGACTTGCGCCTCCCCATCTGAAAGCCGGATATCCCCAAACTTCTCCCGCTTCAAGCCCAGTCCCATAAGTGCTCCCTGAACATCGCGGTATTTGACTCCAGCTCTTTCAAAGTTACCTTTTATCGCGATTAAAGCGAAGTCATAATCTGTCCAGAGGGGTTCAACACCAACGGGATGAAGAGCCAGGCACACCCTTTCAGCGCCCTTATAACCGCCCGCCGGCGTGGCGGCCAGCCCTGGAAGCGCCTTGCTCAGGGAAATGATAAGACCCGCGCGATACGGGTCGTAAAAACCGGTTAACTGGGTCACTCCGCTGGTCAACACGGCTTCTCCCAGATCCAAGGCCCTGTTAAACAAAGCTCTTTCCTCTCCGTTCCGGGCACGTTCCAGCAACTTCTTGCGATCCGGCTTCACAGAATCCTCCAGAGAATTCCAACGATAAGCTGCCTGATTAACTGCAGGACGAAAAAAGCAATAATCGGGGAGAAATCAACAGCTCCGATAGGAGGAATAACCCGCCTGAAAAGCACAAGAAAGGGCTCCGTGATTTCATAGATAAACCGGATCACCGGGTGATACGGATTAAGGCGGGGAAACCAGGAAAGAAGGATTCGAATGATTAACAGCCAGGTATAAACCTGAAAAGCAACATCTATCGCTGTAACAACAATACCCATAATCCACCCCACAATTAGACTCCCGGGCCCTGATGACCGGCCCGGTTATTTCCCGGAAAGCTCCCGCGAGCGGCGGGAGGCATCGGCGACTGCTTTCATCAGCAGCGCTCTTAAAGATCCTTCTTCCAGGGCATACAACCCGGCTATGGTAGTTCCCCCCGGTGTAGTCACCATATCCTTTAACCTGGCAGGGTGCTCCCCGGTATCAAGGACCATTTTAGCGGAGCCCAGCATTGTTTGAGTAATTAAAAGCCTGGCCACATCCCTTGGCAAGCCCTGCCTCACTGCTCCGTCAATCAACCCCTCCAGGATCAGATACATATAACCCGGACCGCTGCCGCTCAAGCCTGTTACACAATCAAGGAGTGCTTCGGGAACTTCCACTGCTTTTCCCACCGCTGTAAAAATAGCCAGCGCCCTGTTGACGCTCTCCCTGGAGGCTTTGCTGCCGGCACTGACTGCGCTGGCCCCTTCTCCAACAAGGCAGGGCGTATTGGGCATTACCCGTACCACCTGTACCGGTCTTTCCAGGCATGATTCGATTGTTCCGGTGGTGATACCCGCTGCAATTGAAATCAGGGTTTGACCCGAACCCCAGGCCCGGGCAGTTTCTTTTAACAGCGGCACGACGACAGGTGGCTTGACGGCAAGGATAACCAGATCCGCCTGTTTAATCAGCTCCTGGTTAGCAACCGTTGTTTCAATCAGATATTTTCCTTTGAGGAGCTCCAGCCGCCCGGTGTTGACATCGCAGGCAATAAGCCCGGCAGGCGATACCAGACCAGCTTTAAGCAGGCCGGAGATTAAGGCTTCCGCCATGACCCCAGCGCCCAGAAAACCAATTTTCTGACCCTTTAGGGGCACAGTACCACCTCCTTATGACATTATGTACGCATCCAGGAAAACATCCCTTTTTCCCTGCCCTGTTCCTTTAGTTCGCTGGATATATCCATATTGCTCGGGACGAAAAGAAATATTCCGCTGCCTACTTTTTGCTGACTCCCGTTCAACGCATAGGACGCCCCCATCACAAAATCTACCACCCGTCTGGCCAGTTCCGGAGTAGCCTGTTCCAGATTAACAATAACCGGGCGCCTGTTTTTGAGATTTTCGGCAATATCCTTAACTTCGTCAAACACCTTGGGCTCCACTACCACAACCCGCACCTGGCGCTGGACCGGGAGGCTTACAACAGAGCCCGTCTCCTTTTCCTTTTCCCTGAACCTGTCCCTTTTCCGGCGCCAGGGCTGCTCTTCCGGTTCTTCTTCCCGGTTGAATTTAGTGTCTTCCTCCACAGCCTCTTCTTCAAATCCCATGAAGCTGAGTACTTTATCAACAAGCTTCACGGCCATAGGCTCGTCCCTCCTTGTATTTATGCTCTACATGCCTTTAATGGAAAGTCTCTTTTTAAGGAGAATCCAGACCTTCTTCACCAAGGTTTTCTTAAACCCGCCGGCCAAAAATTGCCGTTCCGATCCGCAGGACGTTGGCGCCTTCTTCCAGGGCTACTTCATAGTCACCGCTCATGCCCATGGACAGGCAGTCCATTCTGGCTTTCAGATTGTGCTGTAGCCGCAGGCTCAAGTCCCTCACCTGCCTGAAGACCGGGCGTACATCCTCCTGGTTTTCAGTCCAGGGCGCAATGGTCATCAAGCCGCATATTTCCAAACCCGGCAGGCGGCTTGCCTCAGTCACAAACTCCTCCACTTCCTGAAGGTGTAAGCCGGATTTTGTCTTTTCACCTGATGCGTTAACCTGCACCAGGACCCGGGCAGTCAGGCCCTTTTCGCAGGCCGCCCGGCTAATTTCCAGAGCCAGGGACCAGCGGTCCAGGGAATGGATTAAGCTGACTTTATCAATTATTTTTTTGACTTTATTAGTTTGCAGGCGACCAATAAAATGCCACTCCACACCAGGGGGCAACTCCTTGTACTTGGACAGCAATTCCTGCGCCCTGTTTTCCCCCAGGCTATCCAAACCCAGGGTGAGCATCTCCCTGATGATTTCCACCGGAACTGTTTTGGTAACCGCTACCAGCTTCACCTGAGCCGGGTCGCGGCCTGCACGCAGGGCGGTTGCAGCGATTTGCCGGCGCACCCGGTTAAGGTTGTCCAGGACATTCAATCTACCTCGCCCCTTTATTCCACCAGGCTCCCATCCCGGACCAGCAAGGGGTTGCTCACATACCGGGTGTCCTCACCCAATCCCCTGCCGGAAATAGCCACCTTTCCCTGTAACTCACCCTCAACCTTGACAGGAACCCACTGGGCTCTTTTCTTAACAGCCAGATATATACCGGGCGTTTCGTCCCGGTAAACAACAGCATACTGCGGTACCAGGAATCCTGCAAGCCGGACTGAAATGATCTTCAAACTTACCTGCCGGTTGTGAACCAGTTCGTCCGGAAAACCGGACAATTGAAACAACCCTTCCCACCTGTCCCCTTTCTCTACAATACTATAAGTCTTAACCATCAGGGGAAGGTCATTCCATGTTGCTTTAAACCAATTGGACCCTTCCTTTAGTTGAACCGGAAAGTCCGTCTTTGAAGTCTCCGTGTATAAATATGTGGCAGAAAGATTATCAATTAATTTAAATACAGGCTGCCCCTTTTCCACTCGCTCTCCTTCTAATACTTGCTTGCGACTTATTCTTTCAAGGCTGGAAAAATCCAATACATCAAGATTAGCAGGAGAAAGAACATTCTCAAGACCGTCCAGGTGGGTACAAAACATACCCGCAGAAGGTGTAATCAATCTATACGAAGCCCCACCGCCCTCTACAGCCACCACTTCTGCTGCCGGCGCCCCCATTTCGAGACGGTTTCCATCAGTTGCCTTAAAATGAACTTTTCCTGTGACCGGGGACCGGATTACTATTTCTTCCTTAACGAGGATGCCCTCCAGCAGGACGGTCTGGCAAATCTCCTGCTGGGTAAGAAACTGTACTCCAGATAATAATACAGCAAGGCGTCCCCAGGCAATAAAGGCCCCGCAGATTAACAGGACCGCCAGAGCAAGGTAAGGCAGGCAGGAGTCAGGAGTTCTGCGTTTTCTCCTTCTCGAAATGGGAATAGTGGTTTCTTTTCTCATTCACTCCCCCAAATATTAACTTCAAATGTAGAATCTTATTTCGACGGCCGGAAAGCTAATTCCTGCGTGATCATGGCCTGCGCTCAATTTAAAAAAATCCAAGTTTTTAAGACCTTTTGAAAATTACAACATATACTGAAGTGTTTTGCTGCTGCCCGTTTTGTGTAAAGGCAGAACAAAGGAAAACGTGCTGCCCACACCGACCTTGCTTTCTACCTGAACACTTCCATGGTGGGCATCAATTATATGTTTGACGATGGAAAGTCCCAGGCCGGTACCCCCCTGCTCCCGGGAGCGCGCCTTATCCACCCTGTAGAACCTTTCAAAAACCCGGGAGAGGCTTTCCGGCGGTATACCGATACCGTTGTCCTGCACATCCACCTTTAATTCATCTTCCCAGGCTGCAGCGTGGATCTGAATTTTACCTCCCGGCTGGGTATAGCTGACCGAATTATCGATGAGGTTGATTAAAACCTGGCTCAGCATATCGGGATCACCAGGAACCTGAGGAAGATTATCAGGCAAACTAATACTTATCTCAATATTTTTTTCCTGAGCCCGGGATTTCAGGATGGCAACCGTCCTCTGGATTAAATCTTCAATTTTTAACAGCTGCAGGCTCGGTACGGTCTTACGGTCTTCAATCTTGGAAAGGTTTAGTAGTTCATCGATTAACCTTGACAGACGCTCGGTTTCTGTGTTCATAATCTCCAAGAACTGCCTGGCCAGTTTCGGTTCATCAATGGCCCCGTCCAGCAGCGTCTCCGCAAAACCCCGGATGGAAGTCAGGGGTGTTCTCAGCTCATGGGAAACATTGGCAACAAAATCGCTGCGCATCTCTTCCACTCTTTTTCTTTCTGTGACGTCCTTGAGTACAGCCACAGCCCCCCCGTGTTCCACCCCGATATTCTTTAAGGGGGTCACATGGACACGGAAAACCAGCGGCTCCGGCGTTAAAATTTCAATTTGCTTTTCTACAGGACATCCGGTTTCCAGAGCCTTGCTCAGCATTTTTTCCAGTTCATAATTGCGAATCACCCTAAGGATGTTTTTTCCTTTACTATAGGCCATGTCTATACCAAACAATTCTTCCACCACAGGGTTAATCAGAATAACCCTCCCCCAGTTGTCCACGGCGATCACACCGTCGGCTATACTGGACAAAATGGCCTGAATCCGGTTTTTTTCCGAAATAACACTTTCAATATTGCTCTTCAGCTGCCTCGCCATATAGTTTATGGAACGGGCCAGGTCGCCTATTTCGTCCTGGGCGAAATTCCGGATCTCCTGATCCAGATTTCCCCTGGCCATCTCCTGGGCGATTTCAGCCATTTCACCCAGGGGATTGATTAAACGCTTATACATAATCAAAGCAAGGATAGCGGAACAGATAAAGGCAGTAGCCGCCGCCCCCCAGAGACTTACCCTTTCATCGGAAGTAAGCTGCGTCAAGGCAAAAAACACCAGAAAGAGAAAAAAGTAGCTGGCAATCGGCCTCCAGCCAAATCTCCAGAAAGTACCCAGTTTGATTAGCAACGCCAGCCCTCCTTAAAGCGATAACCTACCCCTCGCACAGTTTCTATGACCTGTTCTCCTTCCGGTAGATTTTCCAGTTTATGCCGGATATGCCGGATATGAACGTCTACAGTACGGGAATCCCCGGCATAATCATAACCCCAAACCTGCTCTAATAGCTGATCCCTGGAAAATACCTTGCCGGGGTGCCTGGCCAGGAAGCGGATCAGTTCAAATTCTTTGGGTGTAAATTCCTGCTTTTCGCCATCTACATAAACAGCGAACCGGTCCTCGTCTATGACCATCCGCCCGTAATCAAGACGCGATTCCGAAGCTTCTTCAGCTCCTGTTGCTCCCCTGCGTGACCGCCTCAGCCTTGCTTTAATCCTGGCCACCAACTCCCGGGGACTGAAAGGCTTGGTCACGTAATCATCGGCACCCATTTCCAATCCCAGGACCCGGTCCAGTTCATCGGCTCTGGCGCTGAGCATAATAATGGGTATCTTCTTTGTTGCGGGATCCAGGTGCAGTTCCCGGCAAACCTCCAGGCCGCTAATCTCAGGGAGCATCACATCAAGCACAATTAAATCCGGATTTTCGCTGCGGGCCAATTCGAGACCCCGGGCGCCGTCCAGGGAAGTTAATACCTCATATCCTTCCCGTTCCAGATTAAAGCGGACCAGTTCCAGAATATTTTTCTCATCGTCCACCACCAGTATTTTTGGCATCCCCATCACCTTTCGAATTTCCTCGGACTCTATCTCTTTTGTTACCCTAAAAGTGATTGCCTAAAATAAACAGATCCTTTTAAGCCTGCCTGTTAAACTTATTTTAACATAATCAAAGCCGTCATCCGGCCTGTATTTCCCCCTTGAGCCCTGTAGGAATAAAAATGTTGCTGGTGGCAGGAGGTGCAGATCCGGGAAGAGACAATGTTTTCAGCCTTGAGACCGGCATCCAGAAGGGTACGGCGGTTTGCTTCCCACAAATTCAGCCGCCACCGGCCGGACGGAGTTGGAACAGCCAAATCCCGGATTCCCGGAAAACTCTTTTGAAAAGGGCTTATAACCCTTTCATCCACCTCGTAACAGCAGGGTCCCACAGAGGGACCGATCCCGGCCAGGCAATCCCGCGGAGCAACGCCGAAAGAATCCCTCATCTTTTTCAGGGTTTTTTCTGCGATTCTTAAGGCTGTGCCCTTCCATCCGGCATGGGCGATGGCAATGACTCCTTTAACGGGATCGAGCAGGAAAACCGGCACACAATCAGCATAGTAGCTGGACAGGGGGACCCCAGTAATTCCAGTTACCAGAGCGTCCGTGCCGGGAAGGGAACTGTTGTCGGAGATTGCGCCTCTACCCCTGTCTTCCAGGCCGACCACTTCAATCCGGTCCCCATGAACCTGCCTGCCGGCAACTAAATCCGCGGGGTTGAGTCCGAGGGCTGCACAGGCCATCTGACGGTTGGTCCGGACGTCAGCCTCGTCATCCCCAACGTGAAAGGCAGTATTTAAAGAGCTATAGGGCGCTCGGCTAACACCGCCGTTACGGGTTGTAAAACCGTGAATAACCTTGCCGGAATTCTCAAAGTGGGGAAATATATAAAATTGCAGGCCGCCCTTAAAAGTAAGTGATTGCATTTTGAAACCCTTTCTTCAAACTCCGGAGGTTTTAACCGTCCTTTCCTCAATGAAAGCTTCCAGTTCAGCCAGGCGGTTGAGTATTTCCTCCCGGTGCAAAGGATTGACCCCGGCGGAAAGGAGATTGCCGATTTTACCGCTCAGCGAACGGTAGGCCTGTTTGACGGCAGCATCGGGTTCAGTAGCGAGCGGGTCCAGTTCCACAATCTGCTGCCAGGCCGGAATTGTAACTTTTTGGCCAGTTTCCACCCGGATCAGGTCTGCCAGGGATTCTGAGGCGTCAGGCTCACCGTGAACCAGGAAAACCTCCCGGGGAGGGCTGGAAAATTTTTTTATCCAACTCAAAAGCCCCGCCTGGTCGGCATGGGAAGAGTAGCATTCAATATTTCGAATATCAGCCTTGACAGTTATTTCGTCACCAAATATGCGCACGCTCTTTTGCCCGTCCAGGATTAGCCGCCCCAGGGTGCCTTCAGCCTGGTAGCCGATAAACAGCACTGTGCTTTCCGGCCGCCAGAGATTGTATTTAAGATGATGCCTGATCCGTCCGGCCTCGCACATGCCGCTGGCGGAGATAATAATGGCCCCGCTGATCTGGTTCAAGGATTTTGACTCCTCCGCCGAAAGCGTAAACTTCAGGGACGGATGGATGACGGGACACCCCCCCCTTTGAACAAGCTCTCTGGCTTCCTGGTCATAGCAATCGCGGTGCCTTTGAAAAACGTTGGTTGCAGCCGTGGCCAGGGGACTGTCGATATAAACCTGCATGGGGGGCATCCTTTGTTCTTCCATTAATAAAATCAGGTGGTAAAGCAGGTCCTGGGTCCGCTCCACCGCAAAGGCGGGAATAATCAGGTTGCCTCCTTTTTTATAAGTATCCCAGATTATCTCGTGCAATAATTCGATTTCTTTATCGCAATGCTGCTGGTGCAGACGGTTGCCGTAAGTAGATTCCATAATGACGTAGTCTGCTTCCGCAATTGTTGAAGGGTCATTAACAATAGGACGATTATGATTTCCAATATCCCCGGAAAAGACGAGTTTTATTTCCGAAGAACCCTCCTGTACCCAGACCTCGATCATGGCCGAACCAAGTATATGTCCCGCATCCACAAAACGTACCCGGACATCGGGGGAAATCCGGATTATCTGATTATACCCGGCAGGTTGAAAAAAAGGAAGGCTCTTGTAGGCCTCATCAACGTTGTAAACCGGTTCAATCATCGGCCGTCCAGCCCGGCGGTTCTTGCGGTTTTTACGTTCAACCTCCATTTCCTGAATGTAGCCGCTGTCGGGAAGGAGTACCTCGCATAGTTCTATGGTTGCAGGAGTGGCATAAATTTTTCCTTTAAAACCGTGTTTAACAAGTTTCGGTATCAGACCGCTGTGGTCAATGTGGGCATGGGTAAGCAAAACATATTGAATGCTGCGAGGCGGTACGTAAAAGCTGCTGTAATTCCGTTCCCGGACTTCTTTGGAGCCCTGAAACATTCCGCAATCAATCAAGATCCTTGATTGAGAGGTATCCAGGAGAAAACATGAACCTGTCACTGTGCCGGCAGCCCCTAAAAACTGAATCCGCATAATTTCCTCCTTGTTTATTGTTTAACTAAAAACTGAATCTGCCTAATCTCCTCCTTTTTGTTGTTTAAACAGATGTAATTACTCACCGGCGTCCGGAAATCCTTTTTTTTTACAACAAAAAGCCTCACCGGCCTTGACATTGATGTTTGTCACGATTAATCTAAAGAGTGTCAATTACCGCTCATTAGAATAAATGACAGAACTAAAAGGAAGGAGTGCATCTTCCAGTGCCCATTTACGAATTCCGGTGTGACGGGTGTGGCAAACGTTTTGAGAAACTCTGCCCCGTTGGCGAAACCGGAGCAGATTTGAAGTGTCCTGAATGCGGCAAACAAGCTCCTGCGCGGGTTATGTCAGCCTTCAAGGCCTGCGGCACAGGTAGTGGGAAGGGCGCCGGCTCCGGTTGCGGGTCCTGCAGTTCCAATAATTGCGGGAGTTGCGGTCATTAGAACAGAGCCACCCCTGGCTTTTTTCCCGCCAGGGGAATGACTTACGACAGTTCTCACCTTCTTGTATCCCTGTGTCGACGAGTCAGGGTAAGAGCATCTGCGTGAAAATATGCTTCAGTTATGCTCCCTCTACTGCGCCTCAACAGCACCGGTTAAGGCTATTTTGCCGAAGCTTCTCTAATATTTAACTTATGAAGGGAGGCAAATTTACTGCCTCCCTTCTTGCGTAAAACCATTAAAACTGCATTCAGTCCAACATTCCCGTCCCGTCAGGGACAACAAACCGGTCCGGCAAACCCGCTGAAATATTAAAAACGACAGCGCAGCTCAACATTATCTATTAACACAGAACTGGTGTTGGCAGCAGCCGGTTCAAAGGTAAAACGGACATCGGCAATTCTTGCGCCCGCAGGAACACGCCCCGTGGACAGGCTGTACCGCTGATAGCGGTCGTTGGGCACACTATCCTGGGAGTAGCGAGGCTCGGTTCTGCCCACAAAATTATTGTTCCTGTCATAATAAAAGATCTCCACAAAGAGCGTGAACCTGGCAACTCCAGGACGGACCCGCTCCCTTGCACTCCAGTTCAACTCGTAAATCCTGCCCGCTTCAATATCAACTCTCTGGGACAACACAGCCCTGGAACCGGGTCTGGCGCCCATCTCCGCAGCATAGGCACCTGTTACGGACAGTAAACTGCGGGCCAGGTTGCTGCCCGTCCAGCCGGTAGGAGGCACTGAGGGGTTGGGCCATCTTTCGAATCCCGGGTTGGTCAGGACGTTTCCAGGCGGGCAGGGCGTGGGTGTAGGTCTGGGCGTGGGTGTAGGTCTGGGTGTGGGCGTAGGTCTGGGTGTGGGCGTAGGTCTGGGTGTGGGCGTAGGTCTAACTGCACTAATACTAATCCTTGTAGCAATGGACTCACCTTCAAAGCCCTGGGCCAGGTTAGTCCCTTCGATTACGAAGTTGCCCGCAACAACCTGCACCCCCTGGTTGTTTCTCTGGTTCCAGGTTTCACGGAACACCTGGCTCTGCCCCGGCCTCAAGGTAACAGTCCCTGTCACCTGGGCGAAGAACCGGCCCGCAGACCAGCGCCAGACTTCCCTCAAACCCGGCAAGCGCCTTGCTACAAGCTCAAACCGCTGAGCGGTCCGGTAGCGGAGGACGATGGTCCGGTTGCTGACATTTGTTTTGGAAAAGGTAATACGAACCGGTTCACCCTGCCGGTAAGTACTCCTGTCTGTGGAAATACGGTATAACAACCCCCTGACCTGCCTGGTCTGATTAACTCCGCCAACACTATCACCCGGCTCTACTGTCCCCCCGCCAGCTCCAGTTTCCGGAATGGTAAGTACCTGCCCCACTCTGATGAGATCCGGGTTTGTAATATTATTAGCCTCCACCAATGCTTCAACTGTAGTGCCGAATCTGCTTGCTATTGAGAACAAGGTGTCTCCTGTCTGCACAGTATAGGTGGCCATTCTCCTCCTCCTTTCAATTGTCATAGACACATTTTTTTTATCTTATGCCTTCTCTGTTTTAAGGGTGAGTACAAACAAGATAGCGGCAGAATATTCCTCAGGTATTCTTGACAGGAATTTCGCTTTATTTTATCCTTGATCGTCGTCAGCAAGCGAATAAGCGGCTTTCCTGGCAAACTCTTCAAAATCACACCTATTGCGGGACCTGTTCGGAGCAGTATTCTTTTTCTCCTTCGGCACGGCTATAGATTACAGAACTTTTCGGATGTGGTGGTCATATCCGGCACTGCTGTTCTGATTACAGTTATCGGCAACATTATCAACGGGTTTATTGCTTCCTGGCTAGCGGGGTATAAAAAAAGAAGAGCAACCAATGTTGCCTTCACAATTATGACCAGAGGCGAGTTTTCAATTATAATTGCAGGCCTTGCTGCAACTGCCGGCTTGAATCCGCAACTCCCGGCCTTTGCCGCGTTATACGTGCTTATGCTGGCCTTGATCAGCCCTGTCCTGGCTAAAAACACCGGGTATTTCTATAATCTGCCCGGTAAATCCGTCTAAGAACTCTCAGAGCAGGAACGACTCCCTGAATGCCGCCCATATGTGCGCTGCGTGCGTATTTAGCTGAGAGCGTTCAATTTTACCCAAGAAGCGGGATATCCTGATGATAATTACGCTTCTTGCCTTTAGTATCTTTGTATTATTCCCCGGAAACTTTTAAACGGCTAATGTTCTCTATAGATTCGCCCCGCAATGCCCGCTGGGGATTACTGACCAGCAGGCGACGCCGCTCTCCATCACCGAATAGCTGCAGCATTTCCTTTGCTGCAATCTCGAACTGAAGCAGTTGGCCGCTTCTATTATGCGCGTCGGAAGCTATGAAGTGAACCCAGCCCTGCTCCAAAAAAGCCCGGGCAGCGGCAGTAACCTCGGTATAATAGTAACCTGTCAGGCTGCCGGCTGTCAGCTGGACCAGGGAACCATCTGCGACCAGTTCGTAAAGGCGGGAATAATCACTCATAAAAACGTAGTTCCGCTCCGGATGGGCGATGACGGGTGTTACACCTTCCACCTGGAGTTCCTTTAAAACAGTGGCCGTATAATCGGGAACAGACGACGGAGGCAGTTCCACCAGCAGGTAGCGACCTGTGTCGTTAATGGTCAGGACTTCACCCCTGGCCAACCGCCCGGGCAGTTCAGGTTCCAGATTGTATTCCCCTCCGGGCATGACAACCAGGGGAATATCATTTTTTTTCAGCTCCTTTTGCAGCTTAGCCAGCACGCTCAGGATTAATTCCCTGCTGGGATAGGTTCTTGATTTCACGTGGGGTGTGGCCACCATCTGCTTGATCCCTCCCGTGACAGCGCAGCGGGCCATGGCAATAGATTCTTCCATACTGGCTGCCCCGTCGTCCAGACCAGGCAGGATATGGCTGTGAATATCGATCATCCGAGCAACACCTCTCTACATATAAAGCCTGCCTGTTGCGCTTACGCGACAGGCAGGCCGTAATTTGATATCTATATCTATCATCCCGGCCCAGCAAAATAAAGCAAGTAAAAAATAAAACACCCGGGATTACCGGCAATTAATTATTTAGGTGGATATATTTTACATCTTGCTGATCTGCTGACTGCCTGTATATCCAATAATATATTGATTTTTATATATTGACTGTAGAGGTAGCTAAAGATAAGAGATTTGGAACTACAATGTTAATTATAACACCAGGGTGAATCCTTTGCAAACAAGATAAGCATTCGTGGGCAGTGTAAAGAACTAAACTAATTAAGATAGGCAAACCTAGATGGCTGTATACACCATATATGTTTGATACTGCGATGCTGCAATTGCCATTATTTTGCACTTGGATTTTCGGTGCAACGCTAATGTTTTTTTAAAACAAAAAAAACCGGTGCGGCCCTATAACCGCCCGGATAGTTTAGTATGTCTTGAAAAGGTTAAACCAGTGTCGATGAGCTCACTGACAAACTAGTATTTTATACGTTGCTCGTGCCTGGGGTCGGTAAAAGTGCTGACTTCCACTAAAATGACGTCCGCCCCAATTTTTCTAATTTTTTCCCAGGGCACCACAATTTCCTCGTCCTTTGCGAAAAAACCGAGGAATCTGCCGCCACCGTCACCGGGCAAAATTATTGCGGTAATTTTTCCTTCTTCCATATCAACTTCTATATCCTTGATCAGGCCAAGTCTTCGCCCGTCCACAACATTGACAACTTCCCGCGCCCTCAAGTCCGATATCTTCACCACACAAAACACCCCCTATATTTATATGTGCAGGGGAGCGGCGGCTGAACCAAAATTTTTAAGCGGCAATACTATTGCCGCTTAAGCACTGTAAAACATACAAATATTTTACACATATTTTCGCATGTGGTTGAGAGCTGCTTTTTCCAGCCTGGAAACCTGCGCCTGGGAGATGCCGATTTCTTCCGCCACTTCCATTTGAGTTTTCCCCTCGTAAAAACGGAGTGTTAAAATCAACTTCTCCCGGTCGTTCAGTTTTCGAAGAGCGTCCCGGATGGCGATGCCCTCCAGCCAGTTCAGGTCCTGATTCTTCTCGTCGCTGATCTGGTCCATGACAAAGATGGGATCACCACCGTCATGGTAAATGGGTTCGAACAGGGAAATAGGCTCCTGGATGGCGTCCAGGGCGAAAACTATATCTTCCCTGGGCATTTTTAATTCTCCGGCAATTTCATTAATGGAGGGTTCCCGGGAATATTTGTTGACAAGGGCGTCTCTCACCTGCAGGGCTTTATAAGCTACGTCACGAAGGGAGCGACTGACCCGGATGGGGTTGTTGTCCCTGAGATAACGGCGTATTTCTCCGATAATCATGGGTACTGCATACGTGGAGAACTTAACATTCTGGGAAAGATCAAAGTTGTCAATGGCTTTCATCAGGCCGATGCAGCCCACCTGGAAGAGATCGTCTACATATTCGCCCCTGTTTGTAAAACGCTGGATTACACTTAGGACAAGCCTGAGATTGCCGTTAACCAACTGGGTTCGGGCGGAGGTATCTCCCTTATGCATGGCCTCAAACAGGGTCCGCATCTGGCTGCCTGTCAGTACAGGGAGTTTAGATGTATTGACACCACAGATCTCCACCTTGTTCACCAGCATAGAAGGCCCCCCATCTTTTATCCGGCGTCGTATTTGTTTTTCTTTTTCAATTTCATTATTGCCAAGCCCAAATTGATTTATACACGTCTTAAAAAGGGCACAAAAAAGCGTCCTCTCCAGTACAACGAGACGACAGGCAGGCGTGTATCTTGGATTACATATTTAATGAATCTTCTTTACTCCATGCGGTGAATCTCCTTTTTCAACCTTTTAATTATTCTTTTCTCCAGCCTTGAAATATAAGATTGAGATATTCCCAGAAGGTCGGCAACCTCCTTTTGAGTTTTTTCCATTCCGTTGTTCAGGCCGAAACGCAGTTCCATAATTTTGCGTTCCCGGCCGGAGAGCTTTTGCAGCGCCAGGTGAAGCAGTTTTTTATCCACCTCGTCCTCTATATATTTGTAGATGACATCGTTTTCCGTACCCAGGACATCCGACAGCAGCAGCTCATTTCCGTCCCAGTCGATATTCAGCGGTTCATCAAAGGAGACTTCCGCCCGGGTCTTGTTATTTCGCCGCAGGTACATGAGGATCTCATTCTCAATACAGCGGGAAGCATAGGTAGCCAGTTTGATTTTCTTGGCCGGATCAAAGGTATTGACCGCTTTAATCAGCCCGATGGTACCTATGGATACCAGATCCTCAATTCCCACCCCTGTATTCTCAAATTTCCGGGCGATATAAACCACCAAACGCAGGTTTCTTTCAATTAAGATGCTCCTAACCGCCCCGTCCCCGGATTCCAGGCGGTCGATTAAAAAGGTTTCCTCATCGGTACTCAAAGGCGGGGGTAAAGCTTCGCTGCTGCCGACATAATAAATACGCGGACGGTAACCCAACCAAATCAGCAGGCGCAACAATGCCAGGCGACCCCTCCACCGGGCACGCCGGAATATCTTAGAAAACACACACTTGTCCTCCCTCCGCTGGGGCACTATAACTGCCTGAACTAAATCAGAGGTACAGATTAAACAAAACAGGATCATTCTCTTGATCTTGTCAGATCTGTCCGTCCTGCAGGGGCCTGGCTGCGACGGCACAATTAAGTAATCTTAACCGGAGACTGGCCTGTTGCCTGGACCGGAGCAGGTGGGGTCAGGCTACGAGGCCGGATCAAGCAAGTTGGGACCTAACAGCGCCTGACAGGACCCGCCGGGAAACAGACTTTTCCGGTAAATGGCCAAAACTGCCTTTACGGCGCAGGGCTTTCGGCCATGCTGTTCCAACAGTATTTCATCGGGACGGTAACCAAGAAGCAGCCCCTTTGTCTTACCCAGGGACTGAAAGGGAATGGCACTAAAGCGTGAAGCAGCGCCGCACCCGCTCAGGGAGCTTAAAATCTCCCAGATGTCGGCATCCCCGTCTGCTTCAAAAAAAGGGTGTAACCGCATAGGCAAAAGAGGTTTTAGAAGGCTGTATTCAACAACGATCACTGGGTGTCCGGTCATGGGGTCTTCTAACTGATTACCGGTATCGAGAAGCGCATCCACTTTCACCTGTTTACTGTCTGTGCGAATTAAAACAGGAATTTTAAAAATGTTTTCCAGCAATCCCTTCTTTTGAAGTGCGTTAAAACCTTTTACAGCTGCCCAAAAGGCCGCCAGCCCCAGAAGAATACCCGTCCACAGGTGCTGGTTGATGATCACGCCTACACCACTTAGACTGGTTATGACGCCGGCATGAAAAAAGAAGATGACTCCGAACACCAGCCCGCCCAGCACAAAAGATGTTAAATAAAAACAACCAAGACAGGTGATAAACTTCCGAAGTGGAACAGGAAAGAATGTTGCGGCTGTGATTATGATGGAAGCGGCAGTTTTAAAACCTATTGTTAAGAGAAGGCTGCAGCCGGGTAATAAAGCAACCACTGCATAGCCGGCTCCCAGCGCTGCTCCTGCGGCAAGCCTGGTTTTTCCAACCGGAACGCGGCTTATCTTTGCAGCAGCCCATAGGATGATGTAATTCATGACCATGTTGCCCAGGAAAACCTGGTCGAGATAGACGGTAAATGCCGTCATAGATTTATTCTCCTGCTCCTGGAGCAAACTTTCCAGAAAATATTATAATAACTCTATTACCATTTTATCGTAAGCTTTCTTGCTTTATGACAGATAGGTTAAATAATAACAACACTGGCCTTATTATACATTGTCCGGGCTTGAGAATTTGTCGTGTTTTGAACACAACTGTTATTTTTTCCCTGACATTTTACTGCAAAAAACACAGTTACAGTTCAAAAATATTGCTGCCGGCTGCTTTTTAGTCGCCTGGATCCTTTCTGCCGGAACACCTGCTTTATAAACACCAACGGGCAGCCGGATTAATATAAATATAATATCTATGAAAAAAGGTGTGATTGCATTGCCCGACCTGGAAAATGTTCAACATGATCTATTACTGATTATCGCAACAAGTCTTGCCATTCTTTTTGCTACAGGACTTGCAGGGTCACCAAGCAGAGCCGGGGTGCCGGTCATTTTTCCCTAAAACCGGTCTTTGAATGCTTTTTCGTCCTAAAAAGGGGGGAATCCCTTGTCTCCTTCTAATGACCTGCTTTCTTTATTCGAACAGGCCTTAGCCCAGTTCACTCAGGGAAAAGGGTATCCCGCACAAAACATTCCAAAAACAAAAGACGCCGGCTGCACCAGCGTCAAAAAAAAAATTACCATTACTTACACCCCAAAAAATCCTGGTCATCCTGGGGCTCCTGGCAGGCGTCCTGGAAGTCAGTTCGATAGCGGTAGACAAAGATCAGGTCATTGAAATTCTCCTGGAAGGCTCGCTAAGACGAAGGACCAAACTGGACCAGTTGCTTGATGAAATTGGGGAAATGCCTTTCGACGAAGTTTTGAATTCTATCATCAGGAGGGGTTGACAGGTTTATTTTAAACGTTTCAGTCTTCAATTTTTATCAATGGCTTTTCATTATCTATTATTTCACCAATCTGTGCTCCCGTTACACCTTCAACTTCCAGTGCTTCCAGGACAGCTGCCGCTTTATCCCCCGGGACGGCCATCAGGAGCCCCCCCGAAGTCTGGGGGTCGGCCAGGATCAGTTTGTCCGTTTCATCAATGGAACTGCTCCACTGCAGCTTTTCCTCAAGATAGTTCAGGTTCCGGTAAGCTCCAGCCGGGATCAACCCAATGGAGGCAAGCTCACGGACCTGTTCCAGGACGGGTATTTGTGACAAATAGATGCGGGCTCCCACGCTGCCGGCTGCCGCCATTTCGTAAAGATGGCCCAGCAATCCGAATCCTGTGATGTCCGTGCAGGCATGCGCCCCGGCTTCAATCATGACCCGGGAAGCCCGATCGTTCAGCGCCTCCATCAGCTTTACAGCACTGTTGTACGTCCGGTCGTCAGCCAGATCACCTTTAACGGCAGTAACTATAATGCCGCTCCCCAAAGGCTTGGTTAGAATCAGGGCATCCCCCGGAAGCGCCCCGGCATTTTTAACCACCCTGTCCGGATGTACCAGGCCGGTGACGGCAAGCCCGTATTTAGGCTCTTTATCCTCAATGGTGTGGCCGCCCACCACCAGGGCTCCGGCTTCTTTAACCTTGTCAGCGCCGCCCCGCAGAATTTCCACCAGCACTTCCAGGGACAGTTCCTTGCAGGGAAAACCGATAATATTTAGGGCCAGGAGCGGTTTTGCCCCCATCGCGTAAATATCGCTCAAAGCATTTGCCGCAGTTATGGACCCAAAGGTATAGGGATCGTCCACCACCGGTGTAAAATAATCGACAGTCTGGACAATGGCAGTGTCATCATTCAGGCGGAAAACCGCCGCGTCGTCGCAGGTGGAGGAACCTACCAGCAAATTCGGGTCCTCCACCGGAGCCAACCGGCACAGTACCTGCGCCAGGTCCTGAGGACTCAGCTTCGCTGCTCACCCGGCGCTACCTGCAAGCGTGGTCAGCCGCGGGTTTTTATTCTTAGTCATTGTTCCTCCCCTTTTCCGTAAAGTATTTATTTTATTTATTTTAGGGACCCCGCTCCGGGTCAATTACTTTTTGAGTTCCCCGGATCCGGTTCAATTCTTCCTTGCGATTTTTCCTGATTTCAATCTTAACAGGGTTCTTTTTCCGCCCGGCCACATACCGTCCCCCTTCCGCTATAATATCTCATAGCTTTGGTGGAGCGGGTTTTATTTATACTCCTTTCACAAAAAACCCCCTGTCCGGCAGGGGGGTGTATTTTTATCGTCTGCGCAAAAAAGCCGGAATATCCAGATCATCATGGGTAGACAATGGTTTAATTTCCAGTTCATCAACGGTTCGTCCCTTTTTCGGTGCCCTCTGATCAAATCCCGTGGCAATAACGGTTACCCGGACATCATCTTCCATCCGCTCGTCGATAACCGCTCCAAAAATAATGTTGGCCTCAGGATCGGCGGCCTGGGCAATAATCTCCGCCGCCTCGTTTACCTCAAACAGACCCAGGGAAGCACCACCTGTAATATTCAATAAAACTCCCCTGGCCCCCTCAATGGAGGTTTCCAGCAGCGGGCTGGAAATGGATGCCCGGGCGGCCTCCGTAGCCCTGTTATCCCCGCCTGCGGTGCCGATACCCATCAAAGCGGAACCAGTTTCCTTCATAATGGTCTTTACATCGGCAAAATCAAGGTTGATTAGGCCGGGTACGGCAATTAAGTCGGAAATGCCCTGAACACCCTGGCGCAACACATCATCTGCAATCCGGAAAGCCTCAACAATAGATGTTTGCTTTTCAATGACCTGTAATAACCTGTCGTTGGGAATGGTAATCAGTGTGTCAACCTTTTCCTTCAGAGTCTCAATTCCGGCATCCGCCTGGGCAGCTCTCTTACGCCCTTCGAATGTAAACGGCTTGGTTACAACACCCACGGTCAGGGCTCCCAGTTCCTTGGCAACCTCAGCCACAATGGGAGCAGCTCCGGTGCCTGTTCCCCCGCCCATGCCGGCTGTAACAAATACCATGTCAGAACCCTTCAAGGCCTGCAGGATCTCATCGCGGCTTTCTTCGGCGGCCTTTTGGCCGATTTCGGGGTTGCCGCCGGAGCCCAGGCCTTTAGTCAGTTTGGTGCCGATTTGAATTTTGTGGTTGGACTGAGCCAAATAAAGCGCCTGGGCGTCGGTGTTTACCGCGATAAACTCAACTCCTTTGAGACCCGCGTGAATCATCCTGTTTACCGCGTTATTGCCACCTCCCCCGACCCCAATAACCTTTATATTGGCGAACTGGTCAAGGTCGAGTTCAAAGTCAAGCATGCCTATAGTCCCCCTCTATTATTACTATCGCTTGGATTATTTCCTAAACCGCCGCATCCAGTATTTCATGAGCGTGCCGGTTGGTGTCTCAGGTCATCTCTTGTTTCGATCCTCTAACCAGTTGAAAACCCTGCCCACAAAACCCTCTTTTTGTTCCTGGCGGTTTCTTGAAACTTTCTTTTCACCCGGCAGGCGCGAAAAACGGTATTTAACAAGTCCCAGGGCATTAGCAAAAGCAGGTTTCAAAGCAGGCCCCGGGTTTTGAAGCTGGCCAATCCGGACAGGAATCTGCAATATTTTTTCAGCTACACAAGATAGTCCGCTTAACTGGGATACGCCTCCATGGATCACGACTCCCCCGGGCAGGAGACCAGGGTAATCAAAACCCCTGATTACTTCGCCGGCGAGAGTAAAAATCTCCGTGAGCCTGGCCTCAATGATAGAACGAACCAGATCCCGGGTATTCTTGCTTTTTACAGCAACACATACACCGTTTCCAGCGCCGTCATCATTTCCCCCCGGGGCTTCCTCATCTTCGGGCTTATATTCCCTTAGTATTTCCACGGCCCGGGTCAGGGACATGCTAAGTCCTATAGCAAGATCACCGACCAGGTGCTCTCCCCCCAGGGGGAGCACGGCTGTTTCCCTGAGCAAACCCCTGTTGAAAATACTAACGGAGGTAATCCCCGACCCAATATCTATCAGAATAGTTCCCAATTCTTTTTCAGCAGGCGTTAGCAACGCGTATGAACTGGCCAGGGGGCTGTAGACCACTTCCTGAACGGCAAGGCCGGCCAGGCGCGCGCACTCAATTAAATTTGCAATATCTTCTGAGGGCGCTGTTACAATCCGGTCACAGTTCTGTTCCAGTCCGGGAACTGTTCGTGTTAAAGGTGCCGGTAGTCGCTTAATGATCCTCCGGCCCGGGGGCACTGCAGCCAGCGCCGGATCAACTGCAGGGCGTTCTTTCCCGGAGCGGGAGCCTAATTGCCCGGTCAGCGTCAGGCCGCCCGGGGAATTAAGAACTTCTATATTTGCACTGCAATAACTGACAGAAACCCTGCCTACCCTGATCCCTGCCATCTTTTCAGCTTTTTCCAGTGCTTGTTTAACAGACTTTGCCGTGAGAGCAGGATTGTCTATTACACCCTTATGGATACCTACACTGGGGGATTCTCCCACTCCTACCAGTTCAAGGGATCCTTTGTAAACAAGGGCAATGACCACAGCGTTCTTCGAAGTACCAGGATCAAGGCCCATTAATACAACGGGTAGATCTTTAGCCAACCAGGGCGCCTCCCGACCAAACTTTGGCTGTTTTGTTAGGATTCCACGCAAATGGCGATTTCCCTTTTAAAAATTTATTTTTTTAGCAGGTGACGGCGGATAATAGCAAGGTTCTGGAATAACCTGACACCAAAGGCCACCACTGCAGCCAGATAAAGGTCGATTCCAAGACGTTCTCCAACAAAGGCCAGCCCCGCGGCCAGCAGGGCGTTGCTGAAAAAACCGGTAATAAAAATAGTGTTATCAAAGTGTTCTTCCATAGCAGCGCGCAAACCGCCAAAAACCGAGTCCAGGGCCGCCAGGGCCGCCACGGATAAATACTTGGCATAAGCATGGGGCAGGACTACGGGCATGTTGAGCCCGATGAGAACACCCGCTGCAATTCCGATAACAGTCAACCAAAGCCCCAACCACATTGTTAGCCATCACCTTCGTCTATCTAGTATTTATGTAAAATTTTCAAAACCGGAGCTTATTTCTGGGTTGGTCCGGCATATTCCAGACGCAGGGAACCGTCATAAGCAGGCACCCGGATTTGTTCCTTGGTCTCCACGTTCACAAGCGCCCCTTGCTCGCTCAAGTACTCTGCCAGCCCGCCTTTTAACTCCAGACTGCTTTTCAGCGTGCCGGGATTGCCGATGGCAATAATCTTGTAGGGAGGTGAAAGCCGGGTGAGGTTTACATTAATATGATTTCCCGCCAGGCGGACCTCGCTGGTGGCCAGAATCCTCTGGCCATTTACCGCTATAGCCTCCGCTCCGGCGCCCCGCAGGTCGTTTAAAACTCTTAACAAATCTTCATCTTTAATAGTATAACCGGCATTCTCACCGTATCTTAAGCCGGCGCCGGACGGGTTATCCAGCGTCACTTCCACTCCCGGACCAACCACCGGCAGAAGTCCGGCATACAGCTTGATTTTATACAGCTCACTTTCCAGCGCTCCAGCAGCCCCGGCGTGACTTATCATGGCCTCCTCCAGCTTTGCTTCCAGGTCTGAAGCCTCTTCTTGAAGCTGATTTACGTCTTTTTCCAGCTGTTTTTTTTCAATGGTTAATTCCTGAACCCTGTCAAAGGGAACCGGAAGATCATCACTGCTGGCTGTGCGAAACTGCATGGCCAGCATTGAACCCACTACGACGGCAAAAATTGTTATATATAAATATGTTGACTTATTCACAAGCTAATCCCCTAACTCTCTGCCTCGGCATACTCAAACCTGATTCCGCCACTGTAGGCCGGTACGATTACCTCAGGCAATTTTTTAACCGCGACCTGGATCCCCCAAAACTGGAGAGTTTCCGCCACTCCGCCTTTCATTTTAAGCGAACTCTCCAGGATATCCGGATTGCCGATGGCCGTAATCACATAGGGAGGCGCCAGGCGCTTATTCTTATTCAGGAGAATGGTCGGACCGGTACAGCGAACTTCGGTGGTAGCCAAAAGTCTCTGTCCGTTAATGGAGAGAGCTTCCGCGCCGGCCGCCCTCAACTCGTTCAGGACCCGCAAGATATCTTCATCATGCAGGACATAAAGGTTCGGATTTTGACCCGGCTTAAGGGCTACACTGCTGTCGTTCAAGGTAACCTCTACGCCGGGACCGCTTACCTCGCTTACACCAGCCTCAATTCTGGCATGTTCCAGCGCTTCTTTTATTTCGGAGACCTGGGGACCTGCAGTTACTTCATCCAATTGAGAACGCAGTTCATCCACCTGTTTTTGGAAGCTATCCCGGTCAATTTTTAGTTTTTCAATCTGTGTGGAAAGCTCCTGCGCTCTCTGGACAACTTCGTTGGCCTGAATCTCCCTGGTAACGCGGTACTGTGCGGCCAGCATAATGCCCAGGACCAAACCAACCAGGATAATGGCCCACTTGTAGCTTCTCAAAATCATCGCCCCCGCTATTTAACTTTGTAAAGGACAACCGGCTGGCCGGCACATGAAAGATCAATATAATTAATCTTATCCTTCTGTTTGCTTAATTGCTGCAAAAGCTGTTCCAGAATAGCCCCTTTTTCCGGTATCTCCATGGCCAGTCCTAAACGGCACTGGATCCCCTCCAGGGTGTAAAGGATTATTTGACCATCCTCACCGGTATGGACCTCCGAAAGACTGGCCACAACTGAAGCAGGCAATCCCGTGATTACCTCCAGGGCATCTCTCAGCCTTTCCGATTGGACAGCCTGCCCGGGATTGGGCAGTTCATATTCGATGCCCGTCAACACGGGCAGTCCTGGGGTACCGGCCTTCGCTTCCTGCAAATAAATAGCTTCTTCATCCACCTTGATAAAGCCTTCCCGGGCGGGCAAAAGGCCCAGGGGCTTACGTTCCAGCACATTTATTACCACAGACGATGGAAACGACCTGTCTAACCGGACTTCTTTGACCATTGAGATTAATTTCAGGTTGGCTTTAGCGGTATTCAAATCAACCTTAAAAATGTTTTCACCAATACCGATATTAGCAGCGGAAATTATTTGCTCCTCGCTTATATACTCATTGCCCCGCACCAGTACCCGGTGGACTTCAAAAATTGGCGACTGCAGCAGGACATATCCGCTTACAATGACTATTAAAACAAAAAAAATGCTTTCCAAGACATTCCATTTTTTCTTCCTGTTGCCTCTTTTATAGTAACCGGTCAAGAATTTCACTCCGGTCCGACTCAATTAGTTTTCCCCATATGTAATTATACCAACCAAGTAAGACTTGTCCATAAAAATCTTTAAAAGAAAATATTGTCTGATCCTGGATGACGGCAAGGAGAGATGGAGCCGGACTTTAGAATTCTATTAGATTAAACAAAATAATTTGTTAGATTTTACCTGATTCTGTGACAACTCGAGGTTTAAAATCATAAAATACTGTAAAGCAGCGGAAGGGAGGAATTTGGCGGGATTAATGTTAAAGCCGACAGGCATTTTCTAAAGTGCCAATAATACTCCACGGCCTTTTCATGATTTAATACAAAAGAGTTCCCTAAATATTTTTATTATTAATCAACACATAAAGGAGGAATTATAATGGCATTCGGTACAGGCGGAACCGGAGGCACCTGTGGCGGAGTTGGGACAGGCGGATTGGGCAACTGGGCCTTCATCCTTTTCCTGATTCTCATACTTCTGGTGGTCGGATTTGGTCTTTGCTTTATTTAAAAACCTGACTGATTGTTGAAAGCATCGCAAATTCCAGAAGAGTTATGGTCTAAATCTGTAATGTCCGGAGAGTTGTAATCCCAAAAGGAGGAATTTAAAATGGCATTTGGTGTAGCCGGAGGCACAGCCAGTGGCGCTACGGGAGGGGCATTTGACGGAGCGGGTTCCTGCGGAGGAAGCAATTGGGCTTTTATCCTTTTCCTGATCCTGATTCTGCTGGTCATCGGTTTTGGTTTTTTCTTCATCTAGAATAAAACAAATATCATAGATTTACCTTACCGGAGAATATAAAACGGCTGGTCCGGCAAATCCCCCCGGTTTACTAAAAACCCCGGCCCTGCCTGCAAACTTCCGGGGAAGGATAAAATAGCATTAAATTAAGAAACCCTAAAGGAAGCCGCTTATTGCGGTTTTCCTCTTTTTATAGCAAGCCGGTTACCTTGTCCATTAAACAACTAAAAAAAGAGCCACTAGTTGTGAACTCTAATCATTCTTGCTCCAAGGGAGTTATACTTTACTTCCAGCCTCTCGTAACCGCGGTCGATATGGTGTACGTTTTCCAGGACGGTACCGTCTTCGGCGGCCAGGGCTGCCAGCACCAGCGACGCCCCGGCCCTCAGGTCACTGGCCTCCAGGTAGGCCCCGCTGAGC
>FZPS01000066.1_pt135 | contig 39142 bp, 31 predicted proteins | sample 1817821 | NCBI WGS metagenome assembly FZPS01 (sample SAMEA104158645, study PRJEB21678) | metagenome | place: Germany | collected 2015-04-21 | reverse complement strand
CCGCCCATGCTACTGCCAAAGCTGATGATGAACAAGATATTGCAGCAATAGCAATGGCCCTGCACCTATATTATAACAGTTTACACGATGCGGATCCTCCACAAATCACTATCAAAAGGATTCATGGGCAACAGACTCCCTGGAGTAACAAGATGTACGGAATGAACAACCTCAATCGTTAAACGAACAGAAATTATTCTGCCGACAGAAAGTTCTGCCGACGGAATACAATACAACAATCAATTTTATGACACTGATATTGCTCATCTTAGGCCTGGGAATTCTGATTCTTGGGGCAGAGTGGCTTGTGAACGGGTCATCGGCAATTGCAAGAAAAGCCGGTGTAAGTGAATTTGTAATTGGAGTGACAATAGTGGGCTTTGGGACCTCATTTCCCGAACTTATTGTCAGTCTGAACGGAGCCTTTCATGGTAATGCCGATATAGCCATCGGTAATGTTGTCGGATCAAACATCTTCAACATACTGTTCATTCTTGGAGTAACGGCACTGATCAAGCCGGTTATAATGACCGAGGTCAACCGCAAACGCGACATACCTATCACTCTTTTTGTAACACTGCTGCTTGTGGCTTGTGGTTTGAATCACTCACTGTTTGGCATAGGTTCAACAGATACGCTTACTAGACTTGATGGTGTAGTTTTCTTGCTGATATTTGCCCTGTATGTGTTCTATTCTTTTAAAACCGATGACAGAGGACAATCCGATGAGAAGGTAGAGGAACATATGAAAGTTTACAAGGCGGTGGCTTTTGCGATACTTGGTCTGGCCGGTCTTATATACGGTGGTAATCTGTTCGTTAAATCGGCAACGGAATTAGCACGTGCTACAGGAGTGAGCGACAAATTCATTGCAGTCACCATACTTGCCGGCGGAACGTCACTGCCTGAACTTGCGACCTCTTTGGTGGCAATAAGGAAGAACAAAGACCAGTTGGCACTAGGCAATATTTTAGGATCGAACGTGTTTAACATTCTCCTGATCCTGGGCTGCTCATCATTAATAACACCGCTATCGTTTGCCGGCATAGAGCCAATAGATATTGCGGCATTCATCGTTAGTATTGTATTACTGTTGCTATGGGCATACACCGGCAAAAAGCGCTGTATTGACCGTTGGGAAGCCGCCATCATGCTCCTCTGCATAATAGCGTACTACTATATGTTATTCATTAGCAGATAGAGAGCAATATTCTTTGGATTGTTGACCTCCTCGTAAGTCAGGCGGCCATAACGCCGAAATTGTTCTATCAGCCATACATAACGGCCGAAAATATTTGCTGCCATACGCTATTAATATTGTTTACTGCAAAGTTATCTGATAACCTATGAAAAATATGGCATAGGCTAAATATTCTTCGGAAACGGTTATTTTTCGCTGATTTTGATATTTAATTCCATCCGGCTTTGGAGAATGAGGTGTTGTTTGCGGTATTGAAAAATGTCTCTATATTTGTTTCAAGAGATCAACAGTATTAAGAATCACAGCCAAATAGCGAGCAATGAAATTATTGATTATCCTTACCCTGCTGGCATGTCCGGTAGCTCAGGACGACATGACCGATATCTGGAACCTACCGCCTCTGGAAATTGAGAGCGGTCGGTTCTCCACAGACTGGGATACGTTGAGTAGATATTACAACGTTCCCGAATGGTGGCGTGAAGCCAAATTCGGTGCCTGGTCACACTGGGATCCGCAATCGGCGGCTGAGTACGGCGACTGGTACGCACGCGGAATGTACATTCCGCGCAACGAGCAGTACAGGTACCATTTGGAACATTATGGCCGTCCGTCGGAATATGGCTACAAGGACCTCTGCAACGACTGGGTCATTGACCGATGGGACCCGGACGAGCTCATGCAGCTCTACATCAGGATGGGTGCCAGATACTTCCTGGCCATGGGCAACCACCATGACAACTTTGACTGCTGGGATTCGAAGTACCAGCCATGGAACTCGGTCAACGTCGGCCCGAAAAAGGATATTGTAGGCATTTGGAAAGAGACGGCCGACAAATACGAAATGCCGTTCGGAATAGGCTTCCACGCTACCCCTGCCCGCACATGGGGTCAGTTCATGACAGTCCGATACACAACCGACAGCGACGCTCTGCTTACCAAAGAAGATGGAATAGGCAAATGGTGGGAGGGTCTGGATCCCAAGGATCTGTACGGCCCGGAGCATCATGACGGACGGAATTCGCTTGAGACACCTTTTGCGGACCAGTTCATGTGGCGCGTTGACGATGCAATACGCAAATACCGGCCCGACATGATCTATTTCGATGACCACGCGGGCGATTCGCAGATTGACCTTGGGATTAACATGGGCTTTGGAAAGCTCACGCCTCAGATACTGGCTAATTTCTATAATATTGCCGACAAGCGCACAACAGGTAACCGTCAGGTCGTGGCAACATTCAAGGGCGTAGGCGGCCGCTACAACAGCTTTCAAAACAATCCGGAACTGTTGCCACTGGTTGACCGCAGCCTGGTCAAGAGCACCGAATTCTACACTGAAGACCGGATCATGGCATTCCCCTTCCAGACCGAAGTCAGCCTGCAGGAATGGCATTTTAAGGCAGGCGTACCATATCGTCCGGCATCGGAAATCATATTAAAGCTCATGCAGAACGTCTCCCGCAACGGTTCGCTGCTGCTGAACATCACACAGCGCGGGCGCGGCGACATTGACCCTGAGGCGCGACAGATCTGCGAGGAGATCGGACTCTGGCTGAAGACCAATGCCGAAGCCGTTTACGGTTCCCGTCCGTTCGACGTATGGGGTGACGAACATTTCATTTTCACACGTTGTAACGGAAACATTTATGTTACGATGATTGACTGGGACGGAAACAAGACCATAATTGAGCCGCTGAAGTCAGGAGCTCCTTCTGTGGGAAAAATTTCGGATGTCGCCATTTTGGGGTCCGATGCAAAAGTCACATTCCTTCAGACAGAAGAGGGACTTGCCGTATCTGCCGATACAGACCCGGTCGAAAAATTCAAAGTCCTGAAGGTTGTGCATGACAAAAAATGGTTCAATGACGATGATCCGGGTGTTTCAACCATTGGCTGGACCAGAGAGTGTAACCGCGACAAAGGGGATTTCAACAATGACCTCTACATTACCGACCACCCGGGTGACGTGTGGCAGGCCTCATTCACAGGCAGGAAAGTAACGCTGATTGCGCCTACGGGCATCGGCTGGGGCTCCATGAGAATCCAGATTGACGGCAAGGACTATGGGACAATCAGCCTTAAGGCCGATGAGGATATGCCCCAGCAATCCGTCTTCACCCGCCGCATCGGTAAAGGATCCCACGTAATCCGGATAATCTGTCAGTCCGGCACAGCAGCAATCGATGCACTGAAGATCAAATAGAAAGAGAGACTATTTTGCTGAAGAACATATTAGCTGAGTTTTGATTGATTAAAACGGCTTTTAACTATTTGCTTATTTCAAACTATCAATAATGAATACTGAAAACGTTGAATATGAAAAAGTTTTTCCCATTATTTGCAGTGACATTCATGTTTATGAATGTATGCGTTACAGTTAGAGCTCAACAAGCTCAAAACATAGAGATTGTGGGTGATAGCGTAAAGAAAAAGGCTTTCCCGACAGCCATTGTTTCGGCAACTGTTATTGATACGGTTATTTTACCGGATTCAATAATTTCCAGCTATGATATTTTTAAATATATCTGATGTGAAAAATATGGAAGAGTTAATAAAACTTCTCCCAGGAGCACATGTAGCTGATAACGGCATAATTATGATAGACGGGAAGAAAGTGATTAGAATCCCTTCTGATAATCGTAAGTATGTTACTTCAGATACGGTAATTGGAAATTGTCCTGTAGAGGTTGTGTACTCACATATAATTGACGATGAATATATTCCTGATTCTTTGTTGTCCCGATACGGTGTTATTGCATTACCAAACAAATTGTCTGATGTAGATAACTTGGGTGAATTTTTACTAAAGTCGCCTGGCATTCAGAAAAACGATAATGGCAGCTTAATACTGGAGAGTGGAAGGGAGATTACCCAGGAGGAGATTGAATTGATAAAAAAAGAAATGAAAAACCTTCCATTACCTGATTAAATTGCGAATTGCGATTTGCGTTTATGTAACGGACAACCTAAAAACAGTATGATATTATGAGAATAACATTTTTTTTAATTTTAACCAGTCTCACTATAAATGTGTGTGCGCAAAAGGATAGTGTACTTCCTAAAGAACTTAAACCTGGTACTATTATCAGCGGCAGGGTTTTGGATGCGGCTACAAATAAACCGCTAGGACCTCACGCTATGATTGTAGAGACAGTTGCAAATGATACTGCAGCTTATTATTATACTGTCACTGATAAAGATGGGCGTTTTTCATATCCATTATACGGAACAGATCACGTAATGTTGGTGCTTTTTGCCGGCTATAAGAGTGTAAGGATTCCGTTGGATAAAACAGAATTTGAGATAAAAATGGAGAAAGCTCCATCGGATTATAAAAAAGATGGAGTCATGTATGAATTGTTAGAAGATTATCGTGGTCACGCAACAACAGGGTACGATATACCTAAAAATACAAGAGTTCCAAATATACGTGTTGTTAAACCGGAAGAAATAATAAAAGATGGCGAAGGTATCTTAATAATAGAATGAATTTAAGAGAATCTTCATCAGATGTCGATGTCATAATTTGTATATGACAACAGAATAGCATTTCCAAAATAAAAGAGGGTGACTGTTTTTAGTCACCCTCTTTTATACTACTATCGAGCATTATAGGCTGATATTCAACTCTTAGATAGGTTATAAATCTTTTTAGTTGGCATCTATCGCCATGCTACGATATTATATTTGATCCCGGATTACTTTACCTCCTCGAAGTCGGCATCCTGGATGTTGTCCGTACCGGAGTCGCTGCCGGTGTCCTGAGGTCCGCTCTGGGAGCCGCCGGTAGAGCCTGCTCCGGCATCCTGCTGACCCTGAGGCCCGGTCTGGGCATACATGTGGGCGCTGGCGGCCTGGAAGGCTGTGTTCAGCTCGGCAATGGATTTGTCGATGGCATCCACATCCTGATTCTTGTGAGCCTCCTTAAGGGCATTCAGGGCAGTCTCAATCGGAGCCTTTTTGTCGGCCGGGATTTTATCACCCAGTTCCGAAAGTTGCTGCTCGGTCTGGAAGATCATTGAATCGGCCTGGTTCAGCTTGTCAACCCTCTCACGCTCTTTCTTGTCGGCTTCGGCATTGGCCTCGGCCTCAGCCTTCATGCGGTCAATCTCCTCCTTGGTAAGGCCTGAGCTTGCCTCGATACGTATGGCCTGCTCTTTACCGGTGGCCTTATCTTTTGCCGATACCTTCAAGATACCGTTGGCATCGATATCGAATGTGACTTCAATCTGCGGAACACCTCGGCGTGCAGGAGCAATGCCTTCCAGATTGAACTGTCCGATTGACTTGTTCTGACTGGCCATGGGACGTTCACCCTGCAGCACATGTATGGTTACGGCTGTCTGGTTATCGGCAGCGGTTGAGAATATCTCACTCTTCTTACACGGTATAGTGGTGTTGGCCTCGATCAGCTTGGTCATAACGCCTCCCATTGTCTCAATACCCATTGTAAGCGGGGTTACGTCGAGCAGAACGATATCACCTACTCCACCCTCCTTGTTAAGTATGGCACCCTGGATAGATGCGCCTAATGCGACAACCTCATCGGGGTTAACACCCTTGGAAGGGACTTTTCCGAAGAACTCCTCAATCTGCTTCTGAACGGCCGGGATACGGCTTGATCCGCCCACGAGGATGACTTCGTCAATGTCTGAATTGCTCAGGCCGGCATCGCTCATAGCCTTACGGCAAGGCTCTATACAGGCCTGGATAAGGCCGCTTGCCAACTGCTCGAACTTGGCACGTGTCAGTGTCTTGACGAGGTGACGCGGGATACCTGCTACGGGCATGATATAGGGCAGGTTTATTTCGGTGCTGGTGGCCGATGAGAGTTCAATCTTGGCCTTCTCGGCTGCCTCCTTAAGACGCTGCATAGCCATTGGGTCAACTGTCAGATCGACATCCTCATCTTTCTTAAACTCCTCGACCAGCCAGTTTATGATGACCTGATCAAAGTCGTCGCCGCCAAGGTGGGTGTCGCCATTTGTTGAGAGCACCTCGAATACGCCGCCGCCGAATTCCAGTATCGAGATATCGAATGTACCTCCGCCAAGGTCAAATACTGCAATCTTCATATCCTTGTTGGCCTTGTCGATTCCATATGCAAGAGCGGCCGCTGTAGGCTCGTTCACAATACGCTTGACTTCAAGACCTGCAATCTGACCGGCCTCTTTTGTGGCCTGACGCTGTGAGTCGCTGAAATATGCGGGTACGGTTATGACTGCCTCAGTGACTTCTTGACCCAGATAGTCTTCTGCGGTCTTTTTCATCTTCTGAAGTATCATAGCCGATATCTCCTGAGCGGTGTAGAGACGGCCGTCTATATCGACACGCGGCATGTTGTTTTCGCCTTTAACTACTTTGTAAGGAACACGCGCAACCTCTTTCTGTACCTGATCCCAATTCTCACCCATGAAGCGCTTGATTGAGAAGACGGTACGCTGCGGATTGGTTATAGCCTGACGCTTGGCAGGATCGCCTACCTTGCGCTCGCCGCCGTCAACGAATGCAACGATTGACGGAGTGGTACGCTTACCCTCACTGTTGACTATAACTACAGGTTCATTACCTTCAAAAACTGAAACGCACGAGTTGGTGGTTCCAAGATCAATTCCTATTATCTTTCCCATTGTTAATATTTATTTTTATTAATACTCAAGTTTATATTCAATGTATAAATTCATTGTCACCTTAATAAAAGCAAATGTAGTGCCAAGTCGCAAAGTAAACTATGTCAAATGCCGGTACTGACTTTTTGGCATAAAAAAGGGGATGACATCTCTGCCATCCCCCGTAAAACTGTCATTTTAAGCGATTATTCGTCGAATCGGGTTTTCGCGAAGTCAACTTATCCGTAGAACAGATTGTTCATGAAATCAATCATTCACAGGATCACTTGTTCGAAGAATCAACCGTTTGCGGAACCGTCCGGCCCGGTCTCATGACCATCGCCTGTAATGGCTGCAACGATTTTGTTTTCCAGCTCTTCGGCCAGTTCAGGGTTGTCCTGAATAAGCTGCTTGACTGCATCACGACCCTGCGCAAGACGGGTGTCGCCGTAGCTGAACCAGGAACCGCTCTTTTTAATTATGCCGTACTCAACGCCCAGATCAACTATTTCACCGCTCTTGGAGATGCCCTCACCGAACATGATGTCGAACTCGGCCTTACGGAAAGGCGGCGCCACCTTATTCTTTACCACTTTGACACGTACCTGGTTACCAATCACGTTGTCTCCGTCTTTGAGCTGTGATATACGGCGTATGTCAAGACGGATCGATGAATAGAACTTCAGAGCATTGCCGCCTGTAGTGACCTCAGGGTTACCGAACATTATGCCTATCTTTTCACGCAGTTGGTTGATGAATATACAGGTGGTGTTGGTCTTGTTTATGGCCGATGTGAGCTTACGCAGAGCCTGGCTCATAAGACGGGCCTGCAAGCCCACCTTGCTGTCACCCATATCGCCCTCAATCTCGGCTTTAGGTGTGAGGGCGGCGACACTGTCAATAACGATGATGTCGATAGCGCTGGAGCGGATAAGCTGCTCGGTTATCTCCAGAGCCTGTTCACCGTTATCGGGCTGTGATATCCACAGATTTTCAATATCAACTCCGAGCTTTGAAGCGTAAAAACGGTCAAAAGCATGTTCGGCATCGATGAAAGCGGCTATACCGCCGTTCTTCTGAGCCTCTGCAATGGCATGGATAGCCAGCGTGGTTTTGCCGCTGGACTCCGGTCCATAGATCTCGACTACCCGGCCGCGCGGATAACCGCCCACACCCAGAGCTATATTCAGCCCTATGGAACCGGTGGAGATGACCTCGACATTTTCAATGCTTTCGTCACCGAGCTTCATTATGGAGCCTTTTCCAAAACTCTTTTCAATTTTGTCAGTTGCAGCCTGCAGAGCTTTAAGCTTTTCGCTTAGAGCCGCATCCCGGAGGCCTGACCCACCTTCATTCTCTTTTTTAGCCATACTATGAATGATTTTAATTTGTCAATATTTGAAGAGTGTTCTTCAAGGTATTTATTAGTAAAGTTTCATTTTGAAACTTCAATGACAAAGATAAGAAACGCTGTTACATTTGTCAAAAAACATGCCGATTTATTTTTCAACATGAACGGCTGCCGGATGTTTTTGCTATTTTTGCATAAAACAGGAGAACAAAATATCCCTCGGAATTATGAATAGTGAATTTATTACGATAATAGTAAACCAAACCGGAATTAAGGCGCATCAGGTAGAGAACACTCTCAAACTGCTGGAAGGCGGCGCCACAATTCCATTTATAAGCCGCTACCGGAAAGAGTCGACCGGCGGACTGGATGAGACGCAAATCACCGAAATTTACGATGCTTTGGAGCGTCTGGAGGCTCTTGCTAAGCGTAAGGAGACAATACTGAGCACTATCGATAATCAAGAGAAGCTTACGCCGGAACTGAAAGAGCGGATAGAGCATTGTTGGAACGCTACCGAGTTGGAGGATATTTATGCTCCGTACAAGCCCCGTCGCAAAACCCGCGCCGATGCCGCCCGTGAGAGAGGTCTTGAGCCGTTGGCCGAATTCCTTATGAAACAGGACCGGAATGTATCGGCGGAACAGGAGGCCGAAAAGTATATAGATAAGGAGAAAGGCGTAGAAAATATTGATGATGCGCTGCAAGGGGCTATGGATATTATAGCCGAGCAGGTTTCGCTTGAAGAGAGTTCACGTAATCTGATACGGAGCTTTTATCGTCGCGGAGCACAAATTTACAGCCGTTTGGTACGAGGCAAGGAGGCGGAGGGCCAGAAATATCGCGACTGGTTTGAATTCAACGAGCCTTTGAAGCGATGTGCATCACACCGTCTGCTTGCCATGCGTCGCGGTGAGGCCGAAGGCTTTCTGAGGGTATCCATTGAGGTTGATGACGAGAAGGCATCGGATGCGCTGGCACGTTCTTACGTTAAGGGTAAGGGAGGGACATCGGAACTGGTCGGCGAGGCGGTATCTGATTCCTATTACCGTCTGCTCCAGCCGTCGATAGAGAATGAGTTTGCCGCCGAATCGAAAGCGGCTGCCGATACCGAAGCCATCAGAGTTTTTGCACGTAACCTGGAACAGATGCTTTTGGCCTCGCCATTAGGTCAGAAGGCTGTTCTGGCTATCGATCCCGGATTTCGTACGGGATGCAAGACTGTCTGCCTGGGTCCCGAAGGTGACCTGCTCCATAACGAGACGATATACCCCCACCCGCCCCATAGCGAATACAGGCAAGCGGCGGCCAAAATAAGGACACTTACAGAGCAGTATCGTATAGAGGCCATTGCCATAGGCGACGGCACGGCCGGCCGTGAGACGATGGAGTTTGTCGAGCGGTTGAATCTGCCAAAGAGCGTGCAGGTGTTCAGCGTGAATGAAGATGGCGCTTCAATCTATTCGGCATCGAAGATTGCCCGTGAGGAGTTTCCCGATTATGACGTGACCGTGCGCGGCGCCGTCTCTATAGGCCGAAGACTTATGGACCCGCTTGCCGAACTGGTGAAGATTGACCCGTCGTCAATAGGTGTTGGGCAATATCAGAAGGATGTAAACCAGACCGAGCTGAAACGCGCGCTTGACCATACGGTGGTGAGCTGCGTGAACCGTGTGGGGGTAAACGTAAATACGGCCAGCAAGCATCTGCTCACATACATAAGCGGACTGGGACCGCAACTGGCTCAAAATATAGTGAATTACAGGTCTGAAAACGGTCCCTTCAAATTCCGCAAAGAGCTTATGAAAGTACCCCGAATGGGGCCCAAAGCATTTGAGCAGTCAGCCGGATTCTTACGGGTGCCGGGCAGCAGCCAGCCACTCGACAACTCGGCTGTCCACCCTGAAAGCTACCCGATAGTGGAGCGTATGGCAAAGGATCTGGAGTGTACTGTGCAAGAGCTTATGAAATCGGCCGAACTGCGTTCGAAAATCGATTTGAACCGATATGTCACTGAAACAATAGGACTCCCTACACTGACCGATATAATAAAGGAGCTTGAAAAGCCGGGACGAGACCCGCGCGGTCCGCTTAAAAAGTTTAGTTTTTCAAGTGAGGTCAATTCTATCGATGATGTCAAGCCCGGAATGGTATTGCCTGGAATAATCAATAACATAACCAACTTTGGAGCATTTGTCGATATAGGTATCCATACGAAAGGACTTGTACATGTCTCTAAAATATCTCCCGGAAAGTTTATCAAGGATCCCACTCAGGTGCTATCACTCCGGCAGCAGGTTATGGTCAGGGTTCTCGACGTGGATCTGGAGCGACAGCGCATCAGCCTGGCAATGGCACAGGAAGAACAGGAGAAACAAGACAAATGAGTGAGTTATTTTAATCTCATTTAATTGCCCTAAACCATTTTTATGACGTTGATGGTTCTGCCGCACTTGACACCCTCACGGCGTGCTGAAAAGAAGCGGTCGTTGTTGAGGTAGGTGCAGATACCGGCCACATGGATATTCTCTTTACAGACTCCGGCTTCTTCAAGCAGCAATCGGTTGGTAAGCCACAGATCCAGATGAAGCCCTCCGCTCATAGAATTTTGAGATTCTGATGTTATCTCCCCATGGTCTTCCAGAATCTTTTCCATAGGGAATCCCGCCTTTTGAAAAGCATCGGCCACCTCAAAGCCTATCTGATAGCTGTCAGGTCCTATACCTGGTCCGATTACGGCTTTAAGGTCACAGGCAGACGTTCCGTACAGTTCATGCATGACCTCAATGGTTTTTGTACTTATGCGTTGCAACGTGCCGCGCCACCCTGCGTGAACTGCGGCTATAGCCCGATGTACCGGATCATAAAGCAGTATGGGAATACAATCTGCCGTCCGTACGGAGATGGCAATCCCCACTACATTGGTGACAAGGGCATCGACTCCCTTCAGCTCCTCCCGCGAAACAAGCGCATCGGTAACCTCGCGAATCTTACAGCCATGAACCTGATTGGCTTGAACTGCGTGATAGGGCAATTCGGCATTCCGCTCGGTGCTGAATGCCTCCACATGAGGAGCAATGTCATAAGTCAGATAACCGTTGTTCAAGAAACTTTAAAGATGTATCTCGTTTCCAATTTTGTGGGCCCGGACAGGATGGTCCAAATCCAAACCGCAAGCTATCCCTATTTCAACAAGCAGATTCCAGCCTGCACATAGGAATACGTAGGGGTTAAAATCGCCTGCCGACGGAGTCTTGATGGTGGGAAAAGGGGTATCACGGTCGGCAATGGCAATCACATGCACACCTGCACCCTTTATCAGACAATCCTGTATTTTTTCATACTCGTCGAGTATAGGATCTATCCAGAATACCACGTCACCTTTCATCATTACCTCCTCAACTCCGTGAAAAGCATAGGTGCCCTCCAAAAAATCGGATTTGTGGCGTGTAATTTCATTGGCTTTGAGCGTAAGCTCTTCGGCCACACCGTCATTGTAACCTGCAAAATAAATTGTCTCGGCATTCATTGCCAATTTTACCATTTCGGGGGGAATGGGGAGCATAAGGGACTCTTTTATCTGTGCGGGCAAAGCGGCCAGACCGGCTTTGACATCTCTGTTCTGCATGTTCCAGAGAATTGACTCCAAGTAGAGTGTCTGCTCTACAACACTCTTAGTTGCAGCTACAGCATCCTCGGGACCGCAGTTGAGAACGTGAGTTTGGGAACAATATGTAGAGAGAATGGTATCCTCGTTTGAAGTCAATCCAAAACGAAGCGGATTACCCTCTTCCTTTAGTTTTTGAGCAAGCAGAATAACCTCCTTGGTGCGACCGGAGTTCGATACGAAGAAGACGGCATATTTGCTCAAATCGTACTCTCTTGACTGCCATGAACCGTCAGTCTGTATATTAAGGTCCAGCCCCCAACGCTTTGATTTACGCAGGGTGTTTTTTGCCGGAAAAATACGGCTTGAACCCTCACCGGTAAGATAAACATTTCCAACCTTACTTATCTGTTCTGCTATCTGCCTTGTACACTCGGGATTAAATCTCTTTACTGTCTCTACAGTATCCATCATCTCAGTGGTGATTGCATACTGTGAATATTTTTTTTCACTACAATTCATATAGTAATTTCTTATAAAAAATGAAGTGTACTATTTATCTGTTTACAGGAGTCGCAAGTTTTCTATCCTCCAGAATACTTAACGGCTCATAACTTGATTCAGACAACAATCTCTTTTTTATATTTTGAATACTCTCGGTAAATTCCTTGGTCGCCTTGCGCTGCTGAAGTATAAAACTATCCTCGTCAAGTTTACCCCAGGCCGCCAGCATTTCCTCCTCGTTGAGGAAGGTGGCACGACGGAAATAGTTATCGTAATCTTTCTTACGGGTCACATAAACCTGCTCATAGATGTAGTTCTGAACATCTATAGCACGATTGAGCACATCCGTCCAATCATCGACCGTAAATTCATCTATTTCGAGCATATGCTTAAGCGAAAGATAGGCATGGCGCAACTTATCCATGAAATAACGTTTCCAAATCTCATTATATCGGTGATGAATCTCTTTCCAACTGTTCAGAGTGCCGTCTTTAATGTCCGATCTCAACTGGTTGACATCTTCAATTGACATGATTTGACCGCCCAAATTGAACCATACTCTCTTGCGTTCGCCATCAAAGAGCGCTGACAATGACTCAAAATTCTCATTTTCATTTTCCTCAAGGAACTTCACTATATTCTTGACGGCATAAAAGACAATCATATCACCGTAGGCGTGATAAGCTTCGTAAGGACGCAGAATCACTACCTTGCGTTTGGACTTCTCCATATTCTCGCCCAATACCTCAAGCTCTTTTACCACTTCCGGCTTCCCATTCAAAAGTTTTTTTCCGGTCTCTATCAGTCTCTTATCGGTCATGTTCTCGAACGATTTACCCTCCTTGCGCAACCACGCCTTGGCGGTCCATATGCTAAGCAGTTTGCGCGACTCAATAACCTCCTCGATTGAATCCGGAGCAAAAGCTTCAAATTCTATATTTTGTATCTTGAATATACGGGTATCACGGTTGACATATTTCCATTCATTGCGAGCCATAGCATACATGTTGTACAACCATGTGAAGGCCGGCATGACTTGCAGTTCACCTTTCGTCTCATCATTGCTGATCATGGAGAATGGGAACGGATTGATGATTTCAGCAGGATAATCCGCCTTTGTTATCATGGTGAAACATGCAAATTTGCTGGAATGCTTGACACTTGTGCAGAGACCTGACCAAAAACCGCGTCCGGCCTCAATTTCACTGTCATTTGAACGGCTGTTATGATTTGAACCGATAGTGGCGCCGGCAGCCATATTTGACTGTCCCTTGATTACACTGGCTACGAGGAACGAGTTGTTGTGATGTTGTTCGTGAGCGGGGAAGATAAGGTTATTCAGCACCTCACAGCATGATATTGTAGAGTTATCGCCCATGAACGAGTTCATGAGACGGGCGCCGTATTTCAAATTAGAATGGCTCCCTAGCACGAATCTTACAGCTATGACCGAATAGAATATACGACAGCCATAACCGATTATACCGTTTACAAGAACAGTGTTCTCACCGATTTGCGAAGGTTCTTTTTCCGATGAATTTATTGTAAGGTTCTTAAGTTTGCTGGCACCCTTAATATAGGCACAGTTACCTATTTTCACATCTTTGATAATCAACGAATTTTTTACGACAGTACCGTAACCTATGGTACCGTAAAATCCACGCCTGCTGTCAAATGAGTTCTGGGTGATTGTCTTGAGACGGTCCTGAAGCATTTTGTCATCAATGAATTTAGCCCACATATATGCATCGGCAGCTATCATCCCGTCAAACGGAAGCACCTTACGGCAACCGGTCTCGTTCATCAATTCAAGCCAGATACGGACACTCTCTTCTTCACCCTCCTTGATTATTCCGTTTCCGAACTTGGCATGGTCGGTACATGCCATCTCCTGAATGTTGAACAGCATGCAGCGATCCCCGATAATGTAATGTGAAAGGTAATGAACATTATGAATTGCGCAGTCGTCACCAATATCACATGAGTGAATTGAGCTGTTGGTAATTCCGATGGAGAGCCTCAGGTCATGATACTGAAGTCCGTCAGACGAGACTCTGCCTATACGTACAAATCCATAGAATTTATTGTTCTTGATCATCTTTGGATCAAACTCATCGGTAACCATGATATTATCCCAACTCATGGCAGTATTGTCATTCTTGACAAGGGTCTCGATCTCGGAACTGTTCAGATGTCTCCATCCATTTTTGGGAGCACAGACTTGGGTGTTACGAAGATAATACTTGTTTTGTCCGGCAGGAATATACTTTGGATGCAGGAAACTATTGAAAAGCAGGTCCGATGAAAGAACTGTAACTTTTTCCATAATTGGTTGCTTTTAAATTCGGCTACAAAGCTATAACATAATTTTCATACTGCAAAGGATTAAAACATATAAAATATTATTTTATATGAACTGGAAATTTCATTAGATTTGGTTTAAATAATGGATTTTTATTGGAAGAAAAAGGGGTAATACACATAATATCACCCCGCATATTGGTTGTATTATTAACCAAAAATCATGATTATTATTGTTTTCTATGCTATCAAAACCATCTCTTTTTGCGAAAATATATAATCATGCAAAGGAAAACAGAAATAATTACCAACCATATCAGCAGATAGCCGAATTTCCATTGAAGTTCGGGCATGTTCAAAAAATTCATTCCGTAAACACCGGTAATGAAAGTCAAAGGGATAAATATGGTTGCAACGACTGTAAGGGTTTTCATTACCTGATTCATCCGGTGTCCCTGTACCGAAAAAAAGAGATTTGATGCACTTTCAAGTGATGAGAGAATCATATCGCAATTATCTATCAGGGTCAAGCAGAGGTCCTGGATTTCGAAAAAATATTTCAAATGCCTTTTTTCTATAAAATGACACTCCCCCCGCTCTACAATCTGAGTGAATTCTTTTATCGGCAAAATTGATTTCTTAATGAAAAGGACAAACTTTTTATAATTTTCAATGACTTCGAGTACGTTTGGAGACGGCTCTTTTGTAATATCTGTAAAATTAAATTTGCCCGTCTCTTCGTCCACCATCGTGAGAGTTTTAAAATAATTGTCGAGAATTGATTCAATCATTGCATAAAGCAGGTAATCCGAAGTACGTTCTCTTAAAATCCCTATATTTTCCCTTAACCTTACTCTCAAATGTTCAAAATAATCGGCCTTTCTCTCCTGGAAAGAGATCAAATAATTTGGACCGAAAACAAGACTTATCTGCTCTGTTATTATGTCATTTTCGAATGGAACAATTGATTTCAGAGTCAGAAATGAGTAATTATAATATTCCTGAAATTTAGGTCTGTGATTGACATCCAGAATATCTTGAATTACCAGACTGTGAATACCCTGTTTTTCACAAATAGAGGCTATAGCTTCGGTTTTACTTAATCCGTAAATGTTCAGCCAGTAATTGTTTCCATCTTTTTCAAACGTTTTGATATTTTCAGGCAAAATATTTTTTGTCTCTTCACACGCCTCTTTTCCATACTTAAATAGCTGGACATCTAATTCCGTTTCCTTTACTTTTCCCGTAAAGTTGAACTCTTTCGGATCTCTCTTTTTCCGATTGAGCCTCGACATATAAAGAAATGGATTCAGCATATCCTTCGGTTTGTTTTGTTTAATCTGCTTCATATTGTTTTTGAATTATCTTTATAGTTTGTCAGGGCAACATCCAGTCTGCGCGTTCCTTAAACTCTGCCTGAAAATCTTTGCTCCATTTAGAAATCGAAGACGGCCCGATGCCGTCAACGTAATGACTTGTTGATTCAACACGTTTATACTCTCCTCCCCAACCAGGTTGTGTAGGGTCTTCAGGATCATTTATGCCACGGTTTGCACTGATCAAATAGAGAAATGAGGGGGAATCACCCTCAATAACGCCCTCCCCGGCAATTGCCCTTGGAGGATAAATCGCGCCTAAAGGTCCGTGATCATTGATAATATTCGTTTCAGCCCAAGAACGGTTATCTGCTCCAAATATGCCTTGATATGTCCTTTTTGATTCGATAATGAAGAGGTTCGGAAAATTCTCCATAAGCCAGTCATGAGTAGCATCCTGACATGCTATCAGGAAGATACGAAGTTTACCGATAAATTCGTTTAATTCAGCTTTGCTCCGGGTATTTTGAACCTTCCAGATTGCTTGTGCAATTTCACGTGGTCCTCCCCAAACGCAAATATAGATGGGTCTCGGGTCAGGCTTATCGGCTGCTGCTATTATTGCATTTGAAGCTTCACTGTCTCTTCCTTCGCCTATTATTTCGGTCCACGGCTGCTTGTTACAGCCCCATATAATTTTAATATTATGATTGTTACCCAGCCCTTCATAGGTGACCGAACGCAGATATTCGGCTGTAGGATATTTGGCATCTCTTTTTCTTAAGTTTTCATCAACCTGATCATATTTGTCTAGTACTGCCAAAATGTTTTTCTTTTCCGCAACCATACCATATGTTCCGGCCGAAGCAATCAAGCCTTCTACATCAAATTCATTGGTATAAAGTAAAAAACGCACCATTGATTGGACATCGTCCGGATCGCTGTTTGTAACCGGGAAAGGTGGAAAATCGGACGATATTATTACTCTATAGCGTGCAAATGCAGCTTGATTGATCAACAATAACACACAGCCTATAAGCATTAGTTTTATCTTTTTCATTGCTTTTAATTTTTAGATGTTATGATAATTCGGCGATAACTTGTCAATGCCGGTTTTCCGCTGTCTGTTACCTCACAAATAATATGAATTGTACTACCTGCCGAATCATTTGGCAGATCAATTGCGATTTTGTTTGAATTGTGATTTTGTATTGTAACCTCACCCTTATATGTGCCGGCTTCCGGTATTACCCACCATTTGAAATTCAGTTGGTCTCTTTCCGGATCATAACTCTTTGAGGCATCAAACGTTATTGAACTTCCCTGTCTCTTTTCCATATGAATCTGACTGATTCCCTCATCTCCGTCAATCACGACTATCGGGTTTCTGTTTCCTTTTCCTTCGGCTGCCCAGTCCATTCTGGCAGCAAAATTATTGAAGGTTGCAGGATAAAAATAGTTTAGATATTTGTTAGAGATCTCGTTTGCCTTGCCTTTGTGGTTGTTGTAAGCATTAGTGGCATCATCGGGAGAAACACCCCATTCAAAATAACCGCCCCAGCTAACCTGATTGGGGATGAGCGGGTCGTTTAAACCGGTTGGCATCACATAGAGAAATGAAGGAGTATCGCCTTCAACTCCATTTTTATACTTTGGATATACTTTCCCTAAATTTCCATGATTTTGAATGTGATTGGCATACTCATCCCAATTTGACCTTCCTGTACCGTTTTGAAATTTCCATGCAGACTCATCCCAAAGGAACATCAGCTCTTTTTCGAATTCACGTCTCATCCATTGATGCGAACTTATGTCATACGGAGTACCTCCGGCATATGGCCTGTCCTGATCGGTGATTGTATAAGTTTGTGTTTTATGTAAGAATTTATTCAATTCTGCTTTACTCCTGTTTTGCTGAACCTGCCAAATAGATTGTGCCAAGGTGTTTCCGCCTCCCCAAACTAAAATCCAAAGAGGACGTTCATCGTTTTCATCGGCCAGTTTTATAATTAGCTTACTGCCATCGGAAATATTGTCTTTGCCGATTTTATCAATCCCTCTTTTTTTGCTTCCAACAACAGTACGCTGTCTTAAATATTCAACACTTGGCCAATACCCTATAGTTTGCCGGGATTCATCTTTATTGAAACCAACCTGACCGGAGCGTTTCATCAGATTTGGCAAATCTTTTTCATAGGCATCGATGGCATCGTGGATCAGTTGAAAAAAATCGTCCCGAATTACATCCAGACTCCATCCGGTGGTATAAATTATTGCTTCAATCTCTAACATATCGGCATGGACCATAAGTCTGACCAATGATTCGCTGTCGTCGGTTTCCCATGTAGATACATCGGTAAGTACGACAATACGAGGTTTCAATGTTTCCGTTTTTCTCTTTTGTTGGGCAAACAGAGGTATAAACGAAAAGATTAAACCAAGTAATAAAAGCCTCTTTAATTTCATAATCCTCCTAATTTTAGATTAACCCAATTTTGCGTAAGTTAATACATATTATTTGACCTTGCACTTCATGACGAAGGTGGTAACTGAGTTGGGTTTGAGCTTGAAATTAAGCTGCGAGCCGTCAGTTTTTGAAAGTTCAGTCTCGGCCCATTGTTCGCCATCAGCAAACTGACCGCTGGTGCGGATCTGACGTACAGGGCCTTTGATTTTAAAGTCATCAACGCTGAACTCAATACTCTTCTCTTGTTCGGTGGTATTGGTACATACCAGCGTCAGGCTCTTCTTTTTTTTATCTAGCGCTGCCAAAACCCTGCAACCGGAGTTTCTTTCGGTCGGACATTTTATCAGGGTGGAGCCGGGACGGATATGTCTGGTAAACTGTCCGAAAACATAATATTTCTGAGTGAGCAGGATCTCGTCGGTGTCATGGTTGGCACAGGCGGTACCCCAGTAGCCTCCCGATGTGCGCAACGGTCCTCCGTCACGACGTCCTTTGTAACCCTCTTCGGAGATATGGGTATCTATAACCTGCCACAGCACCCAGGCCGATGGCTCCAGAGCCTGTATATCGGAAATAATCTTATCGGCAAGCCATAGTCCGGCTGCCATCTCACCTGCATTCTGTCCTGCAGTGCCGTTGCCGTCCACCTCGCTCATCCAAAGATTGATTTTCTCATCTTTGGCAAGTTGACCCATCTCACGGATACTGTTGGTGCCATAAGTGTGGACGCTGATTCTGTCTATCGAAGCACGGGCCTCGGGAGTGAGCAGACGTATCTCCTCAATCTGCAGACCGGGGTTGGTTTCGTCACTCGTGGTCAAAATAACATCATCAAGCCCATATCTGAGAAGCGCTTGTTTAGTCAGTACCAACAGTTTGGATTGAGACTCACCGGCATCTATATGGCAGCCCTCCTGCTTATAGTTCATGGCCGGCCAAAAGTTGGTGTTAGGCTCATTCATAGGCGACACGCTTTTGACTTTAAGGCCGAGATTATTTGTTATATAACTGGTAACGTGTGCTATATATTCTGCAAAATTACCGTATTCGTCTTCGTGAATATTGTTCTCATCGGACTTAAAATTGCCGGAAGAACAGCCACTGACTGTCATAAAATAGGGAGGCGAATTTGAGAAAAGCTCTATATAGGCTTCTTTTCCTGCAGCTTTTGCGGCAGCACGTAACACGTTAAGCTGACGGGTATCGGCAGAATAGTCATACAGGCGTTCACCGGTGTTAGGCTCTAAATACATCCATCCGGGTACATCGCTGTCGGTACGTGTTATGTGATTGTGCGTCGGGTCATCGCCACCGCCCAGATTATAGCGCATTATATTCAGGCCGAGGCCCTGTTTGGAATCGAAGAAGAGAAGAGATGATTTCTTGGTCAGCGTCTCGTTATAACCCAAACGGTTAGCCCACCAGCAGAGACTGGTACCCCACCCCTCCCAGTGTCCGCCGTTAGTGAGAATGGCATTATCCATTGATACGGTCACTTTGACACTTTGGGCATGGCTAAGAGATGCTACAGCCAACAAGATTACAGATAACAGTCGTTTCATATGCACAAAAATTAGATTGTCAGGAAAAACAAAAGATAAAGGTAAAGACAAAGACGGAATCTACAAAGGGATAATATCCGCAAAAATTGCGTTTACAAATAGAATTTAAAGAGTGACACAAAGGCAAAGCACAGTAAAGATATTAAAAAAGGGACTGAAGCGTCCCTTATTAAAAACTCTGTAATCAGAATTTGTAACTTATGCCTAACCGGAATTTTGGGAACCAATTGGAATAACCCGTCTCGGCAAGTACCGCAATATCGTCAGTAATGAAGAAACGGCATCCGACAAGTTGGTTCCACAGAACAAAGGAGTCGTCATCCTTGCCTTCACTGTTGTTAATGATCCTGACTCCCAGACCTAATCCAAAAGAAGCATGAACCTCAAACACATCGGTAATGTTTAAACCGTAAGTTGCGCGGGGAGTGATGCCAATAGCTTTCCAATCATCCGATGATACACCGAAGTCTATCTCGCCGCCTACAGTGAAATGGCCTTTCCACCATTCATCAACAAACACATAATCCAATGAGACTGAGCTTCCAATGGGAAGTGTGCCGATAACAGCATTACCTATCATTGTACCATTGGACCATTGTGGACGAATTTCGGCCGACACTTTGAAAGAAGTTAATACCAATACAGCAACAATAATTAATTTTCCAACCCTATTCATATTTGAATGTTTATTTAATTGTTTATATTACACCTCATAATATCCGATGATTTTTGTTGTATAACGGTTGTAATCCGTTTAACAACGAAAGCGGATAAACAAATATAAGACAAAAATGGTATTCATTGAAAAAATGAGTTGTGAATTATGAAAATTTTAAATAATCATCGGGGAATTAAAACCTATATTTTTGCCAAGACAATTGAATCCGAAGCATATGATCAAATAGTCAAATTAATTAATTCCGAAGCGTACCAAAATGAGAAAATACGCATTATGCCCGATGTACATGCCGGAAAAGGTTGTACTATAGGGACAACTATGACTATTACCGATAAGGTATCTCCCAATTTGGTCGGTGTGGATATCGGATGTGGAATGCTTACAATAAAATTAAATAATAAAAAAATAGACTTTGAAAAAATAGACGAAACAATCAAGAATAAGATCCCCTTTGGTTTTAATATACACAGAACTCCTCAACAAAGTTTCGATTTTTCAAATCTGCGTTGTCAAAAACATGTTGATTTAAGTCGTGCAAAGCTCTCTATCGGATCGCTTGGCGGCGGAAATCACTTTATCGAAATCGGTGAACTCGAAACGACAAAAGAGCTCTATTTGGTTATACATTCGGGGAGCAGAAAACTTGGTCAGGATGTTTGTAATTATTACCAAAACAAAGCAATTAAAAACTGTACCAAATCAAATAATGCCATCAGGAAACTAATTGAAAAGTTGAAATCGGAAAGCAGAGAAAAAGAGATTGCAACAGAAATAAAACATATCAGCAGATCAATTATAGATAAAGATTTGGCATTTTTAACGGACAACGATTTTGCCGATTACATGAACGATATGACAATTGTTCAAAAATATGCATCGGCAAATCGTGAAACCATGGCTGAAATATTGCTGAAAGATAATGATTTACAAGAGGTTGAACGATTTGAAACAATACACAATTATATTGATTTCAGACGTATGATTTTAAGAAAAGGAGCTGTTTCGGCCGAAAAAGGAGAGAAATTGCTTATCCCAATCAATATGCGCGACGGCTCTCTGTTGTGTGTTGGCAAGGGCAATGAAAATTGGAACTATTCGGCACCTCACGGAGCAGGCAGGATAATGAGTCGTACCAAGGCTAAAAAAAGCCTCTCTTTTGTCGAATATGTAAACTCGATGAGTGACATATTCAGCACCTCAATAAATCGTTCCACTTTAGACGAAGCTCCGCAAGCCTATAAATCAATCGAAGAGATCAAAGCAGCAATTGTAGATACAGTCGATATTATCGGAACAATAAAGCCCTTATATAATTTCAAAGCCAAATAATCAAACCTTTTGGGAAGCTCCCAAAATGAAGTTGGAATAGAGTTAATATTTTTGTCCGATAATTATTAAGAAGCTCCATCTTATTCGATACAGACCTCCATCCTGCATTGGTTGCAGTCGAACTTCAAACGGAAACTGCGGCCATCTGACATAGAGAGATAAAGCGGTTCCTTTACCTTTACCGGCCTCTTAACACTGCCCTGTTCTGTGGATAATCCGACAGACTCTTTAGAACTAAGCCCAATAGACCTGTTGGAAGATATTCCGACGTTCTTTTCAACCGACACCCCGGCAGCCTGTTTAGGACACAGTCCGGCAGCCTGTTTTATACAGTGGCGGCAAAACATTAAACTACCCGTCTCGGGCTGAGTTTTTTCAAAGGCATCATCAATCCGGCTAACTCCGTGGTCTCTGTAAAACTGTCGGGCCCGGGTGTTCATCACATTGCCCAGATATGTCAAATGATCCACGGGGTATTTGAAAGGCGTTGTACACACTGTTCCGGCCGCCGGCCTCTTATACTGCTCTATACGCGTCTCTTCCAACTTTTGCGAGGCTGTGCGACGCAAATCCGACAGCAATGATGACGGAATAAACCGCTCCCCTTCAATTCTGACCTCTATATCAGCGACTTCGAAGCAGGTATTGCCCATCTTTGAGAGCTGTGCCTTTATGTTGCTCTCCTGAGGCGTACGGGCAGTCTCCTTTTGCCACTGCATTGGTGTTGTAACGTTGAAACCGTCTTCATCGGTAAGGCTCAATCGGTAACCTGCAGGAGTCTCCTCAAACAGTATATTCACCCTTATTTTTCTTACAGCCGACTCCTTAGATAACATTTTGTTGAATTCATGGTCAAAATTACGGTACACCACGGCTCCGGGATCGATAACAGGCATATCACCCTCCTCCAGGAAAAGAAATATCCTGCCACCGGCCACACGGTTCACGCGATATCCCTCAAGCTCGCCTTCGCGATTGATGAAACAGAGCCCATCGCCATTGTTGAATGCTTTTGAACCGGCCACGGTAAGCCATCCACGGCCAACCTCCTTAACGGTTCCCATCTTCTCACCGATGGATTTCGGGGTATCAAAGGAATATATGTCGTCAGTGCGGCCATGGAGCAAATAGTCCGTAAAACCGCGATTGAAGCTTTTATGCACGTCGGGCGTAAACATAGGTACGCTCCTGCCCGATGATGTCCTTTGTAAATCATTTCTACGTTCAAGAATTCGCTCCAGAGCCTGATTATAGGCGGCAGTAACGTTTTTAACATACTGCACCTCCTTTAGCCTTCCCTCAATCTTGAATGAGCAGACGCCCGCATCAATCAGCTCCTCAAGGCTCTCCATGCGGTTCATATCCTTAAGAGAGAGAAGATGTTTCCCTTTTATCAGTGTGTTTCCCTCGGCATCATTCAGATCAAACTTAAGACGGCAGAATTGGGCGCATTCGCCGCGATTGGCGCTGCGGCCGAAGCAGTACTCCGATGCGTAACACTGTCCGCTGTAACTGACGCACAGGGCACCGTGAACGAAACATTCTAGTTCCACAGCGGGACATGCCTCATGTATCTCACGTATTTCAGAAAGTGAAAACTCGCGTGCCAGAACGACACGGGTAAAGCCGGAGTCTGCCAAAAAACGGACCTTGTCAACGCTGCGCACATCACACTGCGTGCTGGCATGAAGCGCAATGGGCGGCAGTTTCATACGCAATATCGCCATATCCTGGACGAGTAAAGCATCGACACCGGCATCGTAAAGCTGCCAAATAAGCTTTTCTACATCGGCCAACTCACTCTCCTTGATTATGGTATTGACAGTGGCATAGACCTTTGCTCCATAAAGATGGGCTTGACCGGCCAGCTCCGCAATATCAGCCAGACTGTTACCGGCGGCCTGACGGGCACCAAACCTGTCGGCGCCTATGTAAACAGCATCGGCACCATGTTTAACGGCCTCTATCCCACACTCCAAGTTCTTAGCCGGTGAAAGCAACTCTACTCTTCTGACCTTTTCCATTATTTACCAGATACGCACTCTCTCTTCGGGTGCAATATACATAGAATGTTCTTCCGTTATACCGAATGCCTCATACCATTCATCTATATGAGACAGTACACCGTTCACGCGCAGACGGCTGGGCGAATGCTCATCGCTCTTGACCATCTGCAACACCATCTCGTCACAACAGTTCTCGGCCCACGTAAAAGCGTATGCGATAAAGAAACGTTGCAAAGGGGTGAAACCCTGTTTAATCTCTACGGAATTCTCTTTCATCACATCCCGAAATGCCTCCAGAGCCACAGTCAATCCGCCGTGGTCGGCTATATTCTCACCCAGAGTCAGCTTGCCGTTGGCCTTTATATCGGGCAGGACCTCAATGCCGTTGAACCACTCCTCAAGCACCTTTATACGTCGGTTGAAACGGCGTGTATCCGGCCTGCTCCACCAGTTGCCCAAATTGCCGTTTTTGTCGAACTGACGGCCTTCGTCATCAAACCCGTGTATCATCTCATGTCCCATTATAGTTCCGATGGCTCCATAATTGAAGGCGTCATCGGCATTCATATCAAAAAACGGATACTGCAGTATGCCCGCAGGAAAACATATTTCGTTGATGGATATGTCATAATAGGCGTTTATATCCTGTGGATTCATATACCATTCCGAAGGATCAACCGGTTTTTTGAATTTGCGTTCAACCGTGTCATTCCAAAAAAAACGATTTATCGAAGCATTGTTTTCAACCAAAGATTTGGAGCTGTCAATCTCCATTTTAGAGTAATCGCGCCATTTGTCAGGATAGCCTATCTTGAATTTGAAAGCCTCCAGTTTTTCAAGGGCAAGAGCTTTACTCTTGTCACCCATCCAGTCCTGAACCTCTATGCGGCGTGCAAGCGCCCGTTTCAAGCTGCTGAACATAACTATTATACGCTCCTTTGCCTCAGATGAAAAATATCTCTCTGCATAGAGCCGCCCCAGAGCATCGCCAAGAGTACCGTTTACCGTCGATATGGCGCGTTTCCACATAGGTTTTTGACTCTTCTGTCCGCTCAATATGCGGCCGTAGAAATCAAAATCAGCCTCATCGGCCTCTTTTCCCAAATATGTCCCGTTGGAGTCAATCAACTGCCACTCCATAAGTATCTTCTGATCTTCTATTGGCTCCTCATTCAGCAGTTTTATTGCCTCGGCAATTGCTTCGGGCTGAGCAACATCAACAAAGTCAACCTCATAAAGACCAAGTTTACCAAAGAAACAGTCCCAATTTATACCGGGCAAACGTTCATAAAGCTGCCCTATGGACATCCTGTGATAATTGGTGGCAGGATTACGTAATCGGGTGTTGCTCCTAGAAGCTTTTGCAAGCCTTTTTTCAAGGCGCCATATTGTCCTCATCCTGAAGTTCGCCTCTTTTCGGTTATAGCCGGCAATCATAAGCATACGCACAATATGTCTCTTGAAAGCCCTCCTAATGGTTGCTGTCTGCCTGTCACGGTCCGTATAATACTCTTTGTCACCCAGAGTCAAACCTCCCTGGCTCATTCCAACTATGTTTGACTTGCTCTCTTTAAGGTCAGGACCTATGCTTACGTCAAAATAGCCGGTCACACCATACGGGTCAAGCTCAACCATAGCATCCAACAGCTTTTCCCTGTCATCTATGGCAGCTATGCGTTCCATATAGGGTTTGAGAGGAATCATTCCCTCTGCATCACGACGCTCCGTATCCATAACCATAGCATAGAGGTCGGCAATACGGGCGGCATCACTGCCCGGAGCGTTATCCTGCGTAATGATGTCGCCAATGATCTCCTTCAGCCGGCAACGGTTTTGCTCGGCAAGCTCATCGAATGTTCCGTAGCAGGAAAAGTCATCAGGCAGAGGATTGGCTTCAAGCCAACCCCCGCAGGCAAAACGGTAGAAATCCTCTCCGGGAGAGACGTTCCTGTCCAGATTATCCTCTTTTATGCCTATGCCTGATCCGGAATCCATATCAGGGATTACCAAATAGTAGCTCTCTTCTCCTTGGGAATATAGAGAGCGTCCTCCTCGGTTATATCAAATGCTTCATACCATGCGTCAATGTGCGGCAAGGTGCCGTTTACACGCCAGCAACTCAGGGAATGGGGATCGCTTTTGGTGCGGTTACGGATCTCCTCGTCGCGGATGTTTCCGGCCCACACTCCGGCATAAGCCATAAAGAAACGCTGCTCGGGAGTGAAACCGTTAACAGTCTTGAGCGGAGCGTCCTTAGTGGCATTCTTGAACGCCTGATAAGCCACCATAAGACCGCCGTGGTCGGCAATATTTTCGCCCAGAGTGAGTTGGCCGTTGGCATTAAGATCGGGCAACACCTTTATAGTGTCAAAGTGATCTACTAAAACCTGTACATGCTCCTTGAATTTATCGGCATCGCCGGCAGCCCACCAGTCGTTTAAGTTACCCTCCTTGTCAAACTGACGGCCCTGATCGTCGAATCCGTGAGTCATCTCATGACCTATAACCACTCCTATTGCTCCGTAGTTGAAGGCATCATCGGCACTCATATCAAAGAAGGGATACTGCAATATTCCGGCAGGAAAACAGATCTCGTTTGTAGTGGGATTGTAATAGGCGTTGACCGTCTGCGGAGTCATATACCATTCGGTATTGTCAACCGGCTTCTTGTACTTGCGCTCCAGTATGTCGTTCCAATAGAAAAGACTGATTTCAATACTGTTTTCAAAAAGAGTCTTGCCGGGATCTATGGTCAATTTAGAATAATCCTTCCACTTGTCGGGATAACCTATCTTCACATAAAAGGCATCCAACTTTTCATGAGCACGCGCCTTAGTGACGTCACTCATCCAATCCTGCTCGTCAATACGCTCCCCCAGAGCAACCTTAAGGTTATTGACAAGTGTGAGCATGCGCTCCTTGGCTTCACTCGGGAAATATTTTTCAACATAGAGTTGTCCGATGGCTTCGCCCAGTGTACCGCTTACTGTCGATGTGGCGCGTTTCCACCAGGGTTGCTGTTCCTGACGGCCGCTCAGCACCTTGCCGTAAAAATCGAAATTGGCCTGATCCAACTCCATGGTCAGTATTGAAGCCGAATTGTCAATCAGGCTCCACTCCATATAAGACTTCTGAGCCTCGACAGGGACCTGAGCCAAAATAGCCTCAACCTCATGGATAGGCTCGGGCTGACCGACATCAACCATATCGCAGTCGCCCATGCCCAGTCTGTCGAACATCATCTGCCAGTCAATGCCCTTGTAGTCTTTCTTAAGCTGCTCAAACGTCATCTTGTGATAGTTTGCAACAGGATCACGCCGCTGGACTGCACTGTAGGATTTTTCGGCAATACGGGTCTCAATCATCATCACATCCTCCATCTTCCTCTGAGCTGTCGTCTCATCAAATCCGCAAAGAGTGAACATACGTACTATATGTTTCTTGAAAGCTTCACGGATGGCAACAGTAGCCTCATCGGTATCCAAATAATATTCCCTTTCACCAAGCGACAAACCGCCCTGCCCGATGCTTACCAGATTGTTCTTGCTGTCCATCATATCAGCTCCTATCCCCAAATTGAAATATCCGCCTGCCAAACCGTGCAGATCGAGCTCTACCATCAATGGAAATATCTCCTTGCACTCCCTGACAGCCTCAATCTTATCAATCCAGGGTTTAAGAGGAGCCAACCCCTCATTGTCACGGCGTGCCGTATCAAGCACCAGTTTATAGAGATCGGCTATCTTCTGTGCATTAGTGCCAAACTCATTGTCCGAGGCCACTATGTTGTCAATAAGATCCTTGAGCTGCTTACGATTCTCTTCGGCCAGCTGATCAAAACTGCCAAAACGCGCATACTCGTCAGTTAGCGGATGAGCCGCATTCCAACCTCCGGTAGCATACTGAAAAAAATCATCACCGGGCGCTACTGTAGTATCAAGATTTTCAAGTCTGATACCCATACCCTGCTTAGAATTGTTACATGAAATAATAGCCATTCCTGTAAATACGATTGTTATTAATGTTAGTTTTTTCATAACTTAAAATATTAGTTACATGTTTTTTCTTCCTCAATCATAGCCTCTGCCCAAGAAAGTTCCGCCCGTTCAAGATCGTTTTTGAGTTTTCCGTACATCTCAAACATAGCCGGATCCTCCGCTCCCGTGGGCGTGGCCAACAAAATCTCCATTTCTTTTATCTCATTCGATATACGCTCCACCTCTCTCTCGCACTCCTCGATCCTCTTCTGAATGCGACGTCTGCGACGTTCAAACTCCTTCATGGCATCATATTCCTCCTTTCCTGCCGAAGTTTTCTCCTGAACCGATGTTTGTTCTGTCTGAGTGCCGTTCATCCGACCTATATCCGCCAGATTGCGGATATTCTTTTTACGTAGAAAATCATATATTCCTCCCAAATGTTCTCTGACTCTGCCACCGGCAAACTCGTAAACCTTAGTAACCAACCCATCCAGGAATTCACGGTCGTGGCTGACCACAATTACCGTTCCGTCAAAAGCCTGTATGGCCTCCTTGAGGACATCTTTCGATGCCATATCCAGATGGTTGGTAGGCTCATCCAGAATGAGCAAATTGTTTGGAGTAAGCAGCAAACGTATCATTGCAAGACGCGACCGTTCACCTCCCGATAGCACCTTAACCTTTTTATCCCCCGCCTCACCGCCAAACATGAAAGCGCCCAAAATATCGTTTATCCTGGTACGTATCGGGCCTGTCGCAACATTGTCGATAGTACTATAGACCGTGATCTCCTCGTCGAGAAGCTGAGCCTGGTTTTGCGCATAATAACCTATCTGCACGTTGTGTCCTATTGTCAGGCTCCCGTCAAACGGGATCTCTCCCATAATACATTTTACCAGAGTTGACTTACCTTCGCCGTTCCGACCCACAAAAGCCACTTTCTCTCCACGTTTTATGGTCATATCCACACCGCTGAAGACAAGATGGTCGCCATACTTTTTAGCCACCTCTTCACAGATTACCGGATAGCTGCCGCTCCTTATGGACGGTGGAAACTTAAGATGCATGGTCTTGTTATCCACATCGTCAATCTCAATAGGTACAATCTTCTCGAGTGCCCTTATACGGCTCTGAACCTGCACAGCCTTGGTGGCTTTATAGCGAAAACGTTCTATAAACTCTTTTGTATCGGCAATCTCCTTCTGCTGGTTAGCATACGCTCTGAGTTGCTGTTCACGACGTTCCTTACGAAGTTCAACAAACTCATTGTACTTGACCTTGTAGTCATATATCACTCCGCATGATATCTCTATAGTGCGGGTAGTCACATTGTTTATGAAAGCACGGTCGTGACTTACCAGGATCACCGCATTGGACTGTCTGGACAAAAAATCTTCAAGCCACTGTATGCTCTCGATATCCAGATGATTGGTAGGCTCGTCAAGCAACAGTACGTCTGGATTGCGTAACAACAGTTTGGCAAGCTCTATTCGCATACGCCAGCCGCCGCTGAATTCGGAGGTAGGACGATCAAAATCCTCTCTGTTGAATCCCAAACCCGTCAGGGTGCGTTCCAGCTCTGCCTGGTAATTGCCGCCGCCCATCATCTGATAGCGTTCACTCTCATGCGTGAATCTCTCTATCAGCTCATGGTACTCACGGCTTTCATAGTCTTTACGTTCAATCAGACTTAAATTGAGTCTCTCTAAATTCTCCTGAATTTTCCGGATGTCCTCAAAGGCTTTCTCGGCCTCCTCTCTAACGGTGCCGGTATCAGTCGGTCTCATAACCTGTGGCAAGTAGCCTATGGTCATCTCCCTGGGAATGGAGACCGTACCATCGGTAGGTTGTTGCAACCCTGCTATTATTTTCAGCAGGGTAGATTTTCCGGCACCATTCTTGCCGACAAGTGCAATACGCTCTTTGTCGCCTACTGCAAAACTGATATCACGGAACAGCAGATGTGCTCCGAACTCGACCTTTAGATTCTCGACTGAAAACACTTTTTTAGGCGAACAGCTTTGAGGGATATACGTTATCCTTTACCAGTTCGGCTATCTTCTGCACAACACCCTGACGGTCCTCGGCATAAGTTACACCAAACCACTTGGAAGTAGTATCAAGCACCTTGACTGTGGCAATATTATTATTTATCAGCTCATTCACCATAAGTGGAATGAAAAACTCTGATTTGGGAGTGTCTATATTGGTCTTAAGCCATTTCTTGAAGAAGTCCTCCGAATAATTCATATAATCCGGAGTGAATCCCCACACATTCATCGAGACCGGGGTATTGTCATCAATGACAACCCACTTATCTCCGTCCTTATAGCATATACCGTTTTCACAGCGAATTATCTCCGTACGCTCTACGACCGTTGTCAATTCTCTCCTGTCGTTCACCTCACATACACCGCGTGAGACCTTGCCGTTCTCACTTAAAGTATTGGCAACACGGAATCCGACCATTGAATAGAGATTCTTTGAACCCTCAGGCAGAGAGCTAAGGAATCTGCCCATCACAGCAAAACAGTCACGACCGTAAAAATCATCGGCATTTATCACACAGAAAGGCTCATTTATCACCTCTTTGGCCATCAATACGGCATGATTCGTACCCCAGGGCTTGATCCTATCCTCCGGACATTTGAAACCCTCGGACAGATCATTTATACTCTGAAAAACAACCTCAGTCGGAATATGACCTTCATATTTCTTTAACACCTGACAACGGAAATCATCCTCAAAATCCTTGCGGATTATAAATACCACCTTACCGAATCCCGCTCTGATAGAATCGAATACTGAATAGTCCATGATAGTCTCGCCGCCGGGACCCAGAGCATCAAGCTGCTTGAGACCGCCGTAACGGCTGCCCATGCCGGCAGCCAAAATAACAAGTGTAGGCTTCATTCTGTTAATTTATTTATGTTGTTGCAAAGTTACATTTTTACTACCTTTGTTTCAATTAAAAAATGAAATATATGAAAACTCGGATTTTAGGATTATCAGTGACTCTGATCCTTCTCTCCATATTTATTGTCAACTGTAAAGGCGGCAAGAAGGCTGAAACCGTTGAAACAGTCGATGCCGATACAATAATTCTGGACAGGGAGCAGTATGTCCGTTTTGAAACCACCATGGGCAATTTCACGCTCAAACTCTATCGGGAAGCCCCTCTGCACCGCCACAACATGATCAGGAACGCCAGAAAGGGCATATATGACGGACAACTCTTTTTCGGGGTACAAAGAGGTTTCAAGATACAGTGTGGCGATGTTACTTCCAAAAATGCCAAGCCGGGCCAGCAACTGGGTGTAAATGATGAACAGGACACTATCATGTCCGAAATCAATCCATACCTCATGTACCATAAGCGTGGAGCTGTAGGACAGGCCAGCCTGAGACAATTTGACTATTCCACCAGTCAGCAGTTCTATATCTCGCTCGGTTCAAGAACAAACCTTTCTGCATTGGAAAGACAGGAGACTGCCATCAATAAACGTCTTCGTCAGGCAGTCAAAGACTCATTGACACTGCTTCACGCCAGTGACCTGATCAAATGGAGAGAACAGAAGGATAATAATAAGATAAGTATCCTCAACAATACACTTAACAAACAGACCGATGCTATAATGGCCACAAGGAAACCATTCAAGTATTCACCTGCACAAATTGAAGAGTACACTAAAAAAGGAGGCAATCCCAATCTGGACGGTTTTTACACCGTGTTCGGTGAGGTTTATGAAGGTCTTGAAGTGGTTGAAGCTATAAACAGTGTAAATGTGGACGGACATTACCGTCCGCAAAAAGATATCAAGATAATCAAAGCCTACGTTCTCGAAGACGAACAACCGGTCGAATCCGAAAACCAAGCAGGAACTGAACCTGTCGCCAACTGACTACAGACTTTCAACAATCTGTGAAAAACTACGCCACAAGTTATCGTCAGGCAAAGGAGCGTTGACGGAGATTGTTTTATGTGATACGGGATGCTCAAATACGACCTTATAGGCATGCAGTGATATGCTGCCGTCAGGATTTGAACGATCGGCGCCATATTTCAGGTCACCTTTGATGGGCGAACCAATCTTTGAGAGTTGACATCTTATCTGATGATGACGGCCTGTCTCAAGCTCTATTTCAAGCAGATAATAGTTGTCCGAATCAGCCACAAGGCGATATCTCAGCACAGCACGCTTACTGCCGGGTATTTCGTGGTCGTAGGAATATGAGCGGTTCTGTTTCTCATTCTTAATAAGCCATCCTGCCAGTTCACCCTCAATCTGTTGCGGCGGCTTCTTGACAATAGCCAGATATCTCCTCTCAACCTTCCCGTCACGGAACATACCGTTAAGACGTGACAGAGCCTTACCGGTCTTGGCAAAGACCACAACCCCACTTACCGGACGGTCCAGTCTGTGAGTAACTCCAACAAAAACATTTCCCGGTTTTGAATACTTCTGCTTAAGGTATGATGCAACCATTTCGGACAAAGGAACATCGCCGGTTTTGTCTCCCTGAACTATTTCACCGGCCTGCTTGGAAACAATTATGATATGGTTGTCTTCGTAAAGTACCTGCATTACATGCTCATGCCGCCATCAACTTGAATGACTTGACCTGTAATATACGATGACTGGTCCGATACCAGGAACAGTGCAACATTGGCTATCTCCTCGACTGAAGCGCCACGCTGCATCGGAATAGTTTTACACCATTCAGCCAATTTTTCTTCAGGGATCTGCTGTGTCATCTCTGTCATTACAAACCCCGGAGCTATCACATTGGCACGTACGCCACGTGAGGCCAACTCCTTGGCAACCGATTTGGTAAAGCCTATCAGGCCGGCCTTTGAAGCCGAATAATTAGCTTGCCCTGCATTACCATGTACCCCTACCACAGACGATACCGTCAGAATGCATCCGCTGCGCTGGCGCATCATAATCGGTGTACAGGCTTTGGTATAGTTGAATGCAGATTTCAGATTGGTATCTATCACCTCATCCCACTGTTGTTCATTCATTCTCATCAATAATCCATCCCTGGTGATACCGGCATTATTTACCAGTACGTCAATTCGTCCGAACTCCTTAACAACTTCATCCACTGTCTTTTGAGCATCATCAAATAGAGCCACATCGGCTTTGTATCCTTTTGCCTTGATCCCCTTACCGGCAAGTTCCTGTTCCAAAGCAACAGCGCGTTCAACACTGCTCATATATATAAAGGCTACATTAGCCCCCTCGGCTGCAAAAAGTTGCACCATTGCATATCCTATACCTCTTGTGCCACCTGTTACAAGTACTGTCTTTCCACTCAACTGTCCCATATTGATTATTTCTATTTAATTACTACATCCCAAGATCCCAAAGATAAGCTTTTGGGTTTCAAATCTCATCTCTTCACATGTGTTGTTACGCCAGATGGTACCTCTGATATAGGGTGCCTCAAATCCTCTCAAACAATATTGAATGACTTCAGATGTCCTCCAAACGCTTGTCACATCAAAAACGCCTGACTCCTTGCCCTCGCTGATTATTTGCTGTAGAAGTTGCCTCTCCTTCAGGTCAAAATCCTTCCTGAAATGCTCAACTCCAAAAATGTTCCTAAAAAACTCGGACCTCAACGACCCATTACGGTCAACCACCTCTTTTACAATGGCAAAACGGCTATATAAGAATTCTGTGATCTTAAGTTTCGGATTAAGCGGTTTTGAAGCTATCGCTGTAAGCTTTTCTATAACATAGTCTGTTTCGGAGTTAATAACCGCCTGATATATTTCAACCTTACTTTCGAAATAGGTATATAGAGTTCTGCGACTCAAACCTGATTCTATGGCAATATCTGTCATTGTAGTATCATCATACCCTTTCTTTATAAAGAGTTGTTTGGCTGCAACTATCAGCTGATCTCTTGTTTTTAGATTATTCATTACACAGGCAATTCAAGTTGCAAAAATACAAATAATATATAATATGAGGAGATTTATAATGAAAAGCTTTGATTGTATTACAAAATAAACTATCTTTGCACCGCTAAACAAGAAATCGCGGAGTGGAGCAGAGGTAGCTCGTTAGGCTCATAACCTAAAGGTCGAAGGTTCGAATCCTTCCTCCGCAACAAGAAAAAGAGAGGTTCTATTTTTAGAATCTCTCTTTTTCTTGTGTTGCATGTAAACCGAGTAAGACTTTAACCTAGTTGGAGCAAGAACGACACCGGCAACTCTACTTACAATCCGGTAAGAAAACACACCTTTAAACCTGTTGAAAGAACAACACTTACCGGCAACAACACTAGCCGTTCATAATCTTTTCCGGAATTTACCGGAGTATTATGCCCCTAAGTCTGTTGGAGCAATAACCAGCATTGATTCGGTATTTTCGGCAGGAGCTTCAACCGGTATTTTAACCGGTACTTCAACTGCCGACTTATCTTTTATATAATGCAGTTTTTCACTTTTAGTAATTACATAAAGCAAGTTTGTATAGTAGAAAACAGCAAAAACGGCACATAGTAAAATAAGCCATTTTAAAATTTTCTTCCACAATGGAGCCTTGTCGGCAAATGGGTCCGGATCAGCCACAAGCGGCGCACTGCTCACCTCGGTAAGTGTTGAACCGAAGGTAATGTTTACCTTAACGGCAGCATTTATTGCCCAACCATTTGCATTGAGCAACGGTGCAAGATTACGTTTGCGCAATTTAAGCCAGGCAAGGATCATGGCCGGACCCGATATGGCAAGCATAATCACAGCAATTAGCACCAGCCACTGCCAGAAATGGAACACAGCAACCTTTTCAATTATCTTGGCAAGTGCCATTGTCAAGGCTCCTACCGCTAAGCTTAAGGCAGCAAATATACCGGCGAATTTGCCTATATCAAACATCTGCTTCTTCTCTTCAGGCGAACCGGTTACCTTGGCTGTCAGCTCACCAACTGCTTTTTCATCCTTCTCGGCTGCACTCTTCTGAACAGTGTTCTCAATAAATCTGCCTAATTTACGATACGGTGACCAGAAAGCCTGACTTATGCTTATAGGGTTATCAATGATTTTGAAAACCGTAGCATCCCATACCCCGCCATGTCTGTCATAGAACAGACCGTTCTTTCCTTCACGCAAATCGGAAATATCGCCATTGGTAATTACAGCGGCAATGATCATTGTATCGGAACTTATCTTATTTATACAATTGCAATAGACAATAAACATTCCACTCAGTCCGGCACTGGCATTATGCGGTTTCATATCGTTTACCTTGATGCAAAGTTTGCAACAACGTTCGTCTATATACAGTTTGCCGGCCTGAAATATCGCTTTCTCTTCAGGATTATAAAAATCCTTGAACGAGACAAAATTGCACAGGAATGTATAGAAATCACGATACAGATGGAGCAGCTTGTTCACCTCATCGATTGATGCGGCCTCCTGTTCAAGAGCCTTATCTTCATCTATGAGTTTTAACAGATCTGACTTGCGGTCCGACTTGAGAATAGCCTTTACCTCGTCAATTCCCAAAGCTTCAACCCGGCTTCCGGCTTTTTCATTAAGCCATGCCTCATAAGCTCCGAATTTGGCTATAACGGATTTCCATTGCTCCTCGGTTATCTCTTTTGCTCCCTTGAAGTCCTTGTCAAACACCAAAGCCTTAAGCTTCGAAATAGTACTCTGCCATACGGGATTAACCCTCTCATCAATAGGAAGTGTGCCGTCAGCAGTTATACCGGCGAGCGGATATTGTGATATTATCTCATCGCATTCTGACAAATCCTTGTCGCTGATTGTCTCTATACGGCTCGCCGACACATCAAGAGCGGCAGCACTCTCCTTGCTGAATGCAGCAAGCTTACATCGCATAAAGTAGTCCGATACTTTAGCTTTAATGGCATTTACCGTTTCAAATGCTTCGGCAGTCTTTTCACCGTACGGAAAAACCGTCTTCTTATCATCATCAGCCTTTTTCATCCAAGCAGCATAAGCCGATAAAGCTTCGTAGAACGATTCTACAATTTCAACGTCAACTCCTTCAAGGCCGCTCCGGTCAGTTTTTGAACCCATTGAAGAGATACATTTATTAATTGTATCCTTGAGTTCCTCATCGGGAGTTGACTGTTCGGTAATTATTCCGTCACCATTGAATGCGGTCTTTGCAAATATGGCAACACTGTCATCTGTATCAGCTATAGAAATACTGTCTTTTTTCAAACCAAGATTTGAAAGGATCTGTTTAGCCGATGCCAGAAGTCTTTTACCATCGGGATTTTCGGTATTAAATGAAGAGAAGCGGATAAAATCCTCTTTCTTCAGAAGAAGGTCCGGATCATCAATAATAGAGGTAAGCCAATTGGCGGCAGAGATAACCTCATTGACATGGATTCGGCCGTCACCGTTCGCATCCAGCATTTTCAGAGTCTTTTCATTAAACTCCAAACCGGTAACAGGACTGCTCAAAACAGTCCACAACTTCTGATCAAGTTCACCAAGATGTCTGATATCCTCTCCGCTTACAATGTTTACACGGCTCTTTCCGCCGATAGTGGAAAATTTCCAGTCATACTCATTCATAGATACACAATTTTTTAATGTATTGTTTTATTGCCCCAAATTTAGATATTATCTCGTTCCAATAAAAAAAAGTATAGCTAAAAATCACTGTATCCCAAATTTCAGAATCGTTTTCTATCATTTCTATTTTTTATTCATTTTATAACCACTTCGAGGTTTAATTTTTGTTTGAAGCTCGAAAGTGATATTTCGAGGATTGTGTAAAGTTTTGTTAAATCATATTTATTTTTGTAATGTAACATTTTTGTAACAAAAATAAAGTTGATATTTGCACGACTATTTTTTTAGATGATGTTTTTACAAATTCTCACACTTCTAGGAGCATTGGCAATGTTCCTTTACGGAATGATCCTAATGAGTTCCGGAGTTCAAAAAGCGGCAGGAAACCGACTTCGTTCTATTCTTAGTAAAGTAACCTCTAACCCATTTAAAGGGATTTTAACGGGCTTTGGAATTACTTCAATAATTCAGTCCTCAAGTGCAACGACAGTTCTTGTCGTCAGCCTTGTAAGTGCCGGACTGCTTACACTGTCGCAAGCAATCGGTGTAATAATGGGCGCCAATATAGGAACCACCGTTACTGCATGGATCATTTCATTGCTCGGATTCAAATTTGATATATCAAGTCTAGCCATACCACTTTTTCTCGTAGGTTTTTTACTTTCACAATTAAAAAATGAAAGACGTCGTCACACAGGAGAATTCATTATAGGTTTTTCAATTCTATTCCTCGGATTATCTCTTATAAAATCGAGTATGCCTGATCTTAGCAGCAGCCCCGAGACTCTATCATTCATACAAAAATGGGGCAGTTACGGAATCGGCAGCACACTGCTTTTTGTTCTTTTTGGCACAGTACTTACATTGATACTGCAATCATCCAGCGCTACAATGGCTTTAACACTGGTAATGGTAAATCAGGGATGGATCTCCTTTGAGATGGGTGCAGCAATGGTGTTAGGTGAGAATATAGGAACAACTATAACCGCTAACATAGCCGCTGCTGTTGGAGATGTTAACGGAAAGCGCGCAGCGATTGCTCATACTCTGTTCAATACTTTTGGTGTAATCTGGGTACTCATTCTATTCAATCCGTTCCTTCTCCTTAACCGTACACTCACAGAACTTTTAGGAGAATTCAATCCCCTTATAGGACTGTCGATGTTTCATTCGCTCTTCAATGCCACAAATACCATGGTATTGGTTTGGTTCATACCCATGATAGAGCGTATGGTTACTAAAATAATTCCTGACAGAACAACTAAGCGGGATAAGACACGCTTACGCTATATTAGCGGCGGACCCGTTGCAACACCCGAACTAGGTGCATCGCAAGCTCTCCTTGAGACTATACATTTTGCCCAAGTATCAAGAAATGAGATTACATTAATAGATAATGCCGTACAAAATCTCAATACACCCGATTTTGAAGAGCACAGGAACCAACTTGTACGCTATGAGGAGATTGCAGACAATATAGAAAAAGAGATATCTGCATTTTTGAACAAACTCACGGAGTATGAAACAAGTCTGGAGACATCAAAGATGATAAATGCGCTGTATAGAATCATTTCAGAAATAGAAAGGCTTGGAGACAGCGGAGAGAGTATAAGTCGAATCCTGGCGCGTATGAAGACGCGTAACATAGTACTGTCGGAAGAACGCAAACAAGGAATATCAAAAATGCTTAATGCATTACAAGATGCATATGACACCATGATTTCCAACCTCCGTTCAGCCACACGCCCAAATATGGATAACTTTGACGGAGAAGCAGCAATTGAAAATGAAATGGCTATTAATATTCTGCGTAATCGCCTGCGTGATGAAGAGTTTGCACGCTTGGAAGAAAACGGAATAACTGATTATGTTGCCAGCAATCTCTACCTTGACGTTATTGTAGAAATTGAAAGGATGGGAGACTTTATCATCAACATTTCACAAGCTCTGGAAGAATAATAATTTTAACATCAATACTCGTTTTGCAGTATCACAAAAAATCGTGTCGTATCTGAATGAGTACTAGAACATGCGGACAACTATCTGCGCATATATTCTCAATTTTTATTGACATTATTGTCACTACCTTTTTCTATCGTCATTTTACTTTGAATTTAAGGATAACAGGATTCCCTTCGTTATTTTCAATCTGTTCGAATATCCGAACTTATATCATCAAGCTCTACTTGAGTAATATTGTTGGACAACTGAATATAGCTGTGTTCATTTTTACAACTGCAGACCAGCACTCCGGTAATTGCTAATAAAAAATGGAAGGATCTCATGGACTTATTAATTAAATAGTAGAATTTTCCTTACAATATAACAAAATAAATATTGGAATTATTACTTGATAAGCAAATTATATATTTCAATGTTTTTTATGAACATCGTCAGAAATCTTACAATATAAAATGAACCAAATTGAATGATTTTCTGATTGTGTGTCCAAAACATGGTCTCCTTGAATAAACGGTCAAATTTAAACGTTTTAGTTCGCATTACAAAAATAAAAAAAAAGCGCCTCGGACTGTCTATTCAGTCTGAGGCGCTTTATAAAAGAAGGCAGCTACCTACTCTCCCACTTACGCAGTACCATCGGCGTTGTCAGGCTTAACTTCTCTGTTCGGAATGGGAAGAGGTGGAACCCTGACGCTATAGCCA
>FZPS01000193.1_pt26 | contig 39143 bp, 36 predicted proteins | sample 1817821 | NCBI WGS metagenome assembly FZPS01 (sample SAMEA104158645, study PRJEB21678) | metagenome | place: Germany | collected 2015-04-21 | reverse complement strand
GCCTATGGGGGCGTAGTCCCTGAGGTTGCCAGTCGTCATCATATTGAAAAAATAACATATGTAATGGATGCAGCAATTAAAAAAGCTAACCTTACTTTTGAGGATATTGATTTGATTGCTGTGACAGGGAATCCCGGATTAGTTGGATCCCTTATGGTGGGGATTAATGCGGCAAAAGCTGTGGCATTGGCTTATAATAAACCAATTGTCTTTGTCAATCACATCCATGGTCATATATATGCCAATTATATTGAGGATGACTTTTTATTCCCATTGTTAGCTTTGGTTGTTTCTGGTGGACACACTGAACTAATTTTAATGAGAGATCATTTTCAGTTTGAAATCTTAGGAGAAACCTTAGACGATGCTGTAGGTGAAGCTTATGATAAAGTGGCTCGAGTGGTTGGGGCCGGTTATCCAGGTGGACCAATAATTGATAAGATGGCTAAACAAGGCGAGGCTAGTTATGCTCTCCCTAAGATAATGCTTGATAAAGATAGTTTGAATTTTAGTTTTTCCGGCTTAAAGTCAGCGGTTATTAATTTGGTTAATAAGCACAAAATGAAAAACGAAGAGATTAATCCGAATGATCTTGCTGCAAGCTTCCAAGAAGCAGCGATCTCAGTTTTAGTGGAAAAAACCATCAAAGCCGCTACCGAACACGAAGTCAAACAAGTGGTGGTTGCTGGAGGCGTCGCCGCAAACTCTCACTTGCGTGAAGAAATGGCTCAAGCAATTAGTGCTTTGCCGGGTGTAAAACTATCAATTCCTAAAATGAAATATTGTACCGATAACGCCGCAATGATTGCAGTTGCTGGTTATTTTCAATATTTGCATGAACATAAACACTAATTTATTCTGACAGCCCTTAGTCGCTGTCTTTTTTTATTTTTCCAAGTGTTATTTTCTTGTTAACTAATCGCTTAATTAAATTGAAATAATATGCTCCTTATGTTATAATAAAATAAATAAAGGGGATGGGGGAAAGCAAAAATGGAGAAAAATGAGAAGATTTCACAAAGATTGATTAGTCACTAAGGGGTAGGGGCAAATGACTAGCAATCTTAAATTTAATAAAGAAGCACGCGAATCAATGGTTCAAGGGATAAAAAAAATCTATGATGCAGTGAGGATAACCTTTGGTCCTAAGGGACGCAATGTTATTATTGATGAAGCCTATGGTCCACCGCTCATCATCAATGATGGTGCTACCATTGCACGCTCAATAAACCTGTCTAATAGATGGGAAAACTTAGGTTCTAGTTTAATTATCGAAGCAGCTTCCAAAACGAATGAATTGGTTGGTGATGGAACGACTACGGCCATCATATTAGCATCTGTCTTGATCTTTGAAGGATTGAAGAAAGTTGAAAAGGGAGTTAATCCAGTTCATTTGAAAAACGGACTTGATTACTTGTTACCACTTATCATTCAGATGATTGATGATCAAAAGATTATGCTGAGTAGTAGGGATGAGTTGCTTAATATAGCGATTAACTCATCGAATGACCAAGATATCAGCAAGTTAATTCTTCAAGCATTAGATGAAGTAGGAGCTGACGGATTAATTAATATTTTAGAATCGAATGATGCTTGGACTCATCTAGAAATAACCAAAGGATATCGATTTGACCGAAGTTATGTGTCACCTTATATGGCTAGTGATCAAGAAAAGATGCAAACTATTCTGGAACGCCCCCTAATCTTAATTACTAATAAAAAGATTAGTTTACTAACAGATATTTTGTGGGCATTAGAAACAGCAGTGGAAAAGGGATATCCTTTACTGATAATTTGTGATGACATTGAGCAAGAAGTAATAAGTTCCATAATTATAAATAACTTAAATGGTGTGTTTAATGTTGTAGTAGTGAAAGCTCCAAGTTTTGGTGAATATCGTGATGCTCTGCTTCAAGACCTCAGCATCTTAACAGGTGCTGCGTTTCTCAATGAAAACTCGCTGGGTTCAGCTCAAAAAGTAATCATTCAAAAAGAACACACTACCATCATTGATGGATGTGGTCTTGATGAAGAACTTGAAACACACCTTCGCTCACTAAAACATCAATTAGATTATGCTAATCAATTGGAAAAAGGGAAAATAAAAACTCGGATTGCTAAACTGACAAGTGGAATTGCTTTAATAAAAGTAGGCGCAGCAACAGATATAGAACTTCAAGAAAAAAAGTTAAAATATGAAGATGCCTTAAATGCCACCAAATCTGCTCTTAAAGATGGAATTGTTGAAGGTGCTGGGAAGGTCTTTTATCTCATAGGTAAGAGGCTAGACAACCTACATATTAATTCTGATTATCAAGATGCTAAAGCAATTATGTCAGTGGCTTTAAAAGCACCCTTTCATCAAATTGTTGAAAATGGTGGTTATCATCTGGATGCCATCATCCACGATCTAACTGATGAATTATGGTTTGATGCCTTGACCGGTGAAAAATGTTTGCTGAGGGATCGAGGAATCATCGACCCAGTTCAAGTCCTCAAAACATCTTTAATGAATGCGGTTAGCATTGCTTCAATGTTTTTAACTACCGAATGCGCAATAATCCTTAAAAATATAGATAAAACCATAGATAAAACAATCAATGAGGAGAATCTGCTATAATGAATTATGTCGTTGATATTTTAGTTGTTATCTTTTTACTTTTCATCGTTCTATATGCCTTGAAACAAAGGACCTCTAAATATTTGGTAGTCTTTATCACTTACTTTTTACCGATGGTTGTGGTGTTTCTTTTGGGGAGCCCACTATACCTTAATTGGATAAGTAAGTCTTCGGTTAGTTCAAAGTTTCAAGATATATTTGCGAGTAGTTATTATTTAAGTGGTTATATAACAACTGAAATAATCTTCTATATAATTTTAGTTATTGTTTTAAAGTTTACTGTTTATCTTTTTAAAAAAACTAGTTTAATTGCTGATGTAACAAAAGCAAAGAAAAAGAAAATATATGTCAATTTAATATTGGCATTAATTCTGGGATATTTTTATGCCGCCGTCTTAGTCGGGGCATTATATCCACTTGGGTTAACGAGTGAAAATACTCTTCTAGAAAATATATATCAAAATACAATCTTAATTGACCTCAATGAAACAAATCAGTTAAATCAATACATCCAAGTCTATGAGTCGATTGTAGAGATTAAAGAGATCTTAGCCTTAGATGAAGATGATCCAAACTTTATCAAAATCGTAAGTGAATATGCGAAAGACCAAGGTCCCAGACTTCAAAGACGCGTCCAAGTCTTCTTGGAAGCATGCGAGGGATCTAGTGGGTCACCATTAAACTATTTTGTTGAACAAAAGATTATTAAACCATACTCAAAATTTATCGTAAAAAAACAAGTAGTACGCAATGTGATCAGTGAACGGGTTATTGAAGATGATTTGTTTAGCGAAATCATTTTTAAAAACTGGGTTCAAAAATATCAGATTGATTTAAGGAATATCAGTGACAATGATCAAAGCAATTTAGATAGCGCCCTTCAGAAGTTAAAACTAACTAAGGAGGCAGCTGAAAAACTAGGAGCGTATTGGAAGTAACGAGGTGAGCTTATGGATCGTGAAATCGATTTAACCCAAATAAGTAAGTTTTCTCAAAAAGTTAAAAAGTCAGTAATTGTCGATAAAGAGATAATTGCTGATGAAGTGATGGTTGATAAGGTCCATCAATTTAGTGAGGAGAAATATGATCAAATCACCCAAACCCTCAAAGTGAATCCTTTCATGCCTAAAGAAGGAACCACTGAATTTGAGGTCATTAGTATTGATGAATACTATTTTACTTATAAAAATGAAACAATGAACCTTAGAGGGGTTATTACAAATAATAACTTAACTAAAGGGGAAAAGAAAAAAATAATCAAGTATGTCTTTAAAAATTGGATTAAAGATTATCGAAAACTCGAACGAGAATCAACCATTTCTATTAAAGAACAGTTGAGTTTGTTAGAGGATGTGAAATATAAAAGATTTTCAATTTTGTTAATCCTTTTATTTGTGATAATCTTTTTCATCAATACTTTGTTATTCTTTTCTAATAACTTACTTATTGATTCACCCATCTTCCTAAAAGCAAATATGAGAATTAATGAGACACTAACTAATAATCCTGTCTTAGAAAAGTTAACTGCTGTTATGTTGGTCTTGAACTTTTTGATGATTGCTTTTGGGATTTATCACAATAAGGTGTTAAAAGAATACCGTAAGCAATATTTGCTTTCCAAACAAAATGTTAATGAACTGTATACCAATATGAAAAGAGCTTTTTTGGGGAAAGCCCGAAAAGCACGCCGTTATTACTTAAGAGCTTATAAGAAGAAAAACTATAAGCCTTATCCGATTAAAAAAATTGATTTAGAAGAATATAGTATTGATAATGTCTTAAAATATGCACAGGTAGCAACCATTCACACTGCTCATTTTAAGAAAATATCAAGTCGTTTTAAAGGGGTTCGCATGGCACTTCTATGGGGAGGAAGTGGCATGATAATAGCATATTATATCTATCTGATGATTTCAATCTTTCTATAAGGAGGGGCCAAGATGGAAAATTCAAACTTAAACCGTCAAAGGGAATTAGAAGAAGCGCTAGCCCGAAAGGAACAAGAACTAAAGAAACTAGAAACTCGGGTTAATGAATTAGAAAGTAAGTTGTTAAATAAGGGGGCAAATACTGACGACTTACTAAAGTATTATCTTAACAAATATGATAGTTACTATGATGAAATAATCCAACTATGCGAAGAAGAGCGGGCACAAAGCAAAAAGAAATTAGAAAAAGAAATTGAAGAATTACAAAAAGCAAAAAGCGAAGCAGAGAACTTACTTAAGAAAAACGAAGTTCATCAACAAAACATTGAAAAATTAACTAACCAAAATACAGAAGTTAAAAATAAGATTACTGCTGCTATGGATCAGAAAAATCAAGCGGTTGATGAGTTTTTAAAAGATATTAATCAAATGAATTTTGAGACTGATCAGATGTATCTAAATGTGCTTTCTCAGTTTAATGATGCTATTAATAGTCGAATAAGTTTTGATGAATTATTTGAACATTTAGACCTTTACCAAACTTATTTAGAAACAAAAGGTTTTGACAAGGCACAGGAAATCAAAAAGTGTCATGAGAAATTAAAGGAAAGTCAGATCGAAATTGATCAAGAAATTGAAAAGCTAGAGGACAAACTAGAAAGTCTAAAAGTTCAGATTGAACAAGAAAAAACTCAACTAATTGATACTAATCTTTTTGATATCGAAGATCAGTTGTTTAATAAACAGTCAACCTATCAAGATTTTGATAAGCAGAGTGATAAAATATGTAATAAGTTTGCTGGTCTTAAAAATAGACATCACAATAATTTTAAGGATGTTTTATACAAGTTAAAGTTATACAACTACGCCCCAGCAGAAATAGGCCGTGAGTTTGAGAAACTACTTGACTTGTTTGTTCAAGAACTCAATATGGTTGATGGTGATGATTATGAATTGCGTCAGCGTGAGATAGCGTCATTGAAAGAACGGATTGATCAAATCGAAAAAGAAAAAGTGGAGCTTCCAGCGCTTGAAGAAGAACTCAAAGAACTTCAGAGCACCTATAGTAAAGCCCATGCTGAGATTACAGAAATGGAACGCTATATCGCCAAATGTAATCCGTTAATTGAACCATCATCAAGATATTATGAGTGGTATGTATCGTTAAAAGCGTTACAGGATAAGATGAATAGACTGGCTGAAGAAAAAGAAGAACAAACAAATTATATTAAAGAATTATATCGCGAACGAAAAAAACTTGTTTATGATCCGTTTGCTAAGGATAGTTTAAAAAGCTTAGATGAAAAGATTTTATCTGAAGAGGCTAAACTACAGACAATTATGACCTCAATTGATGATACGATGACTGTTTGGAAGACGATTGATAACAATCCTGAACAAGCTCGTTTTAAGAGTATCATTAATCAGAAAACAAAATTTGAGGATCGTTTGCCTGTCCTTTATCAAAGCCTCAATGAGTTAAAACAAGTTATTGATGAAAAATATAATAAAGTTACCGAAATTAAAGAAAGAGTGGTAACTTTAGATCGATTATATGAGGAGATAGGAAATTTAGAAAATGAAGATAATAATTGACCAACAAATTAAAGCGTTAGTTCCCGAATTTAATATTATAGCTCATGAAATGGATGTCGTGGTTACCAAGACTGAAGCAGTTCAAGAACTGATTAAGGAAACCGAAAAAGAGTTACAAGTAAAATATACGATTGAAGATGTCATCCATATCCCTACTATCAAAGAAGGTCGGGATGGCTATAAAAAGTTTGGGAAAGACCCAAGTCGATATCGGTTGGCAGTTGAGTCACTGTATCGACGGATTGTGAAAAACTATAATTTGTACTCAATTAATGACGTCGTTGATATTGGTAATATCTTATCGATTCGAACAATGAGAAGTACTGCCATCCTTGATTATAATCAAATCATGGGTGACGTCTTAGTGCGACTGGGCACTGCCGATGATGACTATGAAGGAATCAACCGGGGAAAAATTAATGTGGAAAACATTCCTGTTTATGTTGATGATCTAGGTCCTTTTGGTAGTACCACCAGTGACACCATCAGAACTAGTATTACTGATGAGACAACTAAAATCTTAGTGTTAATAATTTGCTTTAGTAATAAAAATATCGAATCAAATATTAATGAAATGACTGAATTATACACAAAATATTGTAATGCACAAAATATTAGACGGATAGAAGTCAAAAGCGAGGAATAGAAAATGATTGAAACTTCAAACTTTATTAAGACAATTGTAAAAAATGATCTTGAGTCAGGAAAGGTAGAAAAAGTAATTACTCGTTTTCCACCTGAGCCCAATGCTTACCTCCATATTGGACATGCTAGGGCGATAATCAATAATTTTGAAATAGCTAAAGAGTTTAATGGTTATACCAACTTAAGATATGATGATACCAATCCAGCTCAAGAAGATGTGGAATTTGTCGAAGCAATTGAGCGAGATATTAGATGGCTAGGTTATGAACCAAAGAATATCTTTCATGGTTCTGACTATTTTGAAAAGACATATGAAAAGGCTGTATTACTAATTAAAAAAGGATTGGCTTACGTTGATGATTTAAGTCAAGAAGAAATTAGTAAATACCGCGGAACTTTAACAGAACCGGGCAAGAACTCACCTTACCGTGATCGTAGTGTTGAAGAAAATTTAAGGCTTTTTGAAGCAATGCGAAATGGTGAATTCAAAGAAGGGGAAAAAGTTCTTCGTGCTAAAATTGATATGGCCAGCCCAAATATGAATATGCGCGATCCAGTCTTATATCGTATTATGTACATCAGTCACCACCAAACAAAAGACAAGTGGTGTATATATCCGATGTATGACTTAGCTCATCCATTACAAGATGCCTTCGAAGGAATTACTCATTCTCTTTGTAGTTTGGAATATGAAGATCACCGCCCACTTTATGATTGGGTAGTCGAACATTGTGAGACTGAACATAAGCCACAACAAATCGAATTTGGTCGCTTAAGTATTACTAATACGATTATGAGTAAACGCTACTTAAGAAAATTAGTTAATGAAAATCATGTTAAAGGTTATGATGATCCACGCATGCCAACTTTAGTTGGACTTAGACGTCGTGGCTTTACTCCTGAATCCATCAAAGCATTTATTTTATCAACAGGTTTATCAAAAACTAATTCAGTGGTAGATTATGCGATGCTTGAGCATTTCTTAAGAGAAGACCTTAAACTAAAGGCAGAACGCCGTATGGCGGTACTTGATCCACTAAAAGTAGTAATTACAAATTATCCAGAAGGACAAATTGAATATTTAGACGCTGAAAACAATTCGGAAAATAGAGAATTGGGTACACGTAAAATTGCTTTCTCAAGAAATATTTATATCGAACGAGAAGACTTCTTACCAGAAAAACCAAATAAACATTGGAAACGTCTTTCTAAAGATATTGAAGTTCGTTTATACAATGCTTACTTTATTAAATGTACCGAAGTCTTTTATGATGAAAATGGAGAAATTACTCACATTCATGCTACTTATGATCCGGAAACTAAGAGTGGTAGTGGCTTTAATGCTAGAAAACCTAATGGAACTATTCACTTTGTTGAATGTTCAACCGCAGTTCCGGCGACATTCAACTTATTTGAACCATTAATTTTAGGTGATGACATTACTCCAGAAAACTTCATCGAAAACCTTAATCCAAACTCATGGAGTGTTCAAAAAGGTTTTGTGGAAGCAAGCTTAGCTAAGGTTAAACCAGAAGAAAGATTCCAATTTTTACGAAATGGTTATTATATTTGTGATAATGATTCAACTGAAAATAATTTAATTTTTAATCGGACTGTTGGTTTAAAGTCTTCCTTTAAGGTGTAGGTGCAAGATGATTAACGAAAATATCTTAGCCGGCCTTAATCCCCAACAAATTGAAGCGGTTACTCATAAAGATGGACCGATTATGGTGTTTGCGGGGGCGGGTACCGGCAAAACTAAAACCTTAACTTCTCGAGTTGCTTATTTGATTAAAAATGAAGGTATTAATCCTTGGAACATCTTAGCGATAACCTTCACTAAGAAAGCAACCAAAGAGATGAAAGACCGATTAGAAAAAATGCTAGGGTTTTCATCTAACCTAAATATCGATACAATTCATGCGATGTGTGCCAAGATTTTACGGAGGCATATTGATCGTTTAGGATATAGTCGATCCTTCATTATCATTGATGAAGATGAATCATTAAAAATTATTAATCAAATCTATAAAGATAAAAATATTGATCGAAAAAGATTAACTCCAAAAACTTCTCTAAATATGATAGGGGCTTTTAAAAACAATCAAAGTGAGTTAATTGGTCAAGTAAAAGATATTTATGATTGGTATCAAGAAGAATTACAATTTCAAAATTTAGTTGATTTTGATGATTTACTTATCTTAACGGAAAAACTCTTTGTTGAGCATCCAGATGTGCTAAAGTATTATCAAGATCGTTTCCACTATATCTTAGTTGATGAATTTCAAGATACCAATGTAGTTCAATACAATATTATTAAAATGCTAGCAAGTGACTCACGTAACTTATTTGTGGTGGGCGATGATGACCAAAGTATTTATCGTTTTCGGGGTGCTACGGTTGAAAATATGTTTCAATTTGAAAAAGACTTTCCGGAAAGAAAAAAGGTCGTGTTAGAACAAAACTATCGCTCATCTAATACGATTCTAAAAGGCGCCAATCGATTAATCAATAATAACCAAAAGCGTCAAACTAAAGAATTGTATAGTAGCATTGAAGGTCAAGTAAGTGATGTTGTTTATGTTGATAACTATAATCAAGATGAAGAAGCACGGTATGTTGCTGGAGAAATTAAGCGATTAGTTAAATCAGGTTATCAATATGAAGATATTGCTGTCCTATATCGAACCAACGTTATAAGTCGCATCTTTGAGCTTTGTTTCATTGAAGAACGTATTCCTTATCATCTTTATGGAGGGTTCTCCTACTTAAAGCGCAAAGAAATCAAAGATATCATTAGTTATTTTGGTTTTATTATTGATCCAACTAGTGTCTATCACTTCAGTCGAATCATTAATCAACCAAGTCGTGGTATTGGTGAAAAGACAGTAAATAAAATAGTTGAACATGCCAAGAAAAACTTTATAAATATTTTTGATGCGATTGTTGATTTACAAGATACTTTCCCTCAAGGGAAAAAAGAAGAACTCTTTAATTTCAAAAGTATGATTGAAGACTTCCAAGTTAAAATTGAAGAAATGACTCTTCCTGAGTTCTTTGATTATATGCTTGAAACCAGTGGTTATTTAGCAGTCTTAATCAGTGAAGATCAAGCTGAAGTAAACCGAGTAGAAAATGTTAAGGAGTTTAAATCAATCTTAGTCCAAATTGATGAAGAATATGATGGGTATAGTCAGACTGAAAAAATAAAGTTTGGCTTTGATGAGTTAATCTTAAGTGATACCAATCAGGTTGACGAAGATAAGAAAAATCAAAAAGGGGTTGTCTTATCAACCGTCCATTCCGTCAAAGGACTAGAATTTAAAGTTGTTTTTGTGGTAGCCTTAGAAGAAGGAATTTTCCCTAATCATCTATCGTCTACTGAACCAGAAGAATTAGAAGAAGAACGTCGGGTTGCTTATGTTGCTTTTACCCGTGCTAAAGAAAAAATATACTTATCTTGTGCTTATAGACGTTTAATCTATGGGCGCTATCTAAACAATAAAAAATCACGCTTCTTCTTAGAATATATCGGCACCATTGATGAAACACCAAAGGTGACTGAAAGACCGGATGAAAAAGAAGAAACTGAGGCAACTGATAATCAACAATTAAAAATTGGTGATCAAGTTGTTCATAAAAACTTTGGTGATGGGATAGTTATTGCTACTGATCCAATGTTTGTTCAAGTTATCTTTTTAAGTGATAAAAAATCAAGAAAATTACTTGCTGGTCATCCAGCCTTAAGAAAAAAGTAATAGGGGATGATATTATTAGAGGCGCATTATTGATCCATGGATATTTAAGTGATCCCGAAGACTTTGGTCAATTACCAAAGGCAATGGAACATTTATATGATGAAATATCAATGCCGCTCTTACCAGGACATGGCCCGAATGCTGATATTCATGACTTTACAATGGAGAAAACTATTGAACTAGTTAAAGAAAAATACATGGAACTAGCTTCAAGATGCGATCAGATTGATGTGTTTGGGATGTCAATGGGAGGGGCACTTGCTACTTGGGTGGCCGGTAATAATCCGGTTAACAAGTTGGTACTACTGGCTCCAGCGAACCACTACTTTAGCCCAAAGTTTGGCTTTAGACGGGTGAAATATCTTTTCCAAGCAACTAAAGAAACTAGAGCAGAAGAAAAGAAAGAAAATCCAAAGGTTCGTGTTATACCTCATTTTGTTGATGTCTTTAAGAAAATGCTCAAAAATGATACGACAGCTTTTAAATATGCCATGAGCATTTATAAAGATCGATTGAATTTTGGTTCTTTTAGAACATTGAGAAAAGTTGTAAGATATTGTAATGATAATCTTCAAAAGATTAGTTGCCCTACTTTGATCTTATGGGGATATCTAGATGAGTTAGTCCCTTTAAGGTCAGTAGAATATTGTCTTGAGTGTTGCACCAATGAAAATAAGGAATTAGTGATAATTCCTGGAGTTGGTCATATGATGCTCAGGGCTGAAAATATGGAAAAGGCAATTGAAAAAATTGTTGCCTTCTTGGAGGAAAACGATGGATGTCAAAAAACGAATGACTGAACTAGTTAACTTACTCAATCAATATAATTATGAATATTATATTTTAGATGCTCCAACGGTTAGTGATATCGAATATGATAGTTTACTTCGAGAATTAGAGCAACTAGAAAAAGAATATCCCAATGAAGTATTAGATAATTCTCCGACTAGAAGAGTTGGAGATTATTTACGAATGGACCTTGAAGAAGTCCATCATAGCGCTCCAATGTTATCACTCGCTAATGCATTTAGTTTTAATGAGTTAATCGAGTTTGATCAAAGAGTTAAAAAAGTAGCCCAGAATGCTACTTATGTTTGTGAATTAAAAATTGATGGTTTAGCTAGTACGGTTCATTATGATCAAGGCTTACTTACGCTTGGTGCCACTAGGGGCAATGGAGTAACCGGTGAAAATGTCACCAAAAACATGTTAACCATAAAAAAATTACCTAAAGTTCTTACTGAACATGTCAGCCTTGAGGTTCGTGGTGAAGTCTTTATGGACTACGCTACCTTTAATGAAATTAATGAAGAACGAGCTAAAAATAATGAACCACTCTTCGCCAATCCCAGAAACTCTGCGGGGGGAAGTTTGCGTCAATTAGACCCCGAGGTTACAAGGAAGCGAAATTTAAATCATTTTGCTTATTCGATTGTTAGTCCAAGCAATTATAATCTTCATACTCATATGGAAATATTAGAATACTTAAAAGTTTTAGGCTTTAATGTTAATCCACACTACCGTCACTGTCAAACGATTGATGAAGTAATTGAATACATCAATGAACTTGATCAGTTAAGGAAAGAAATAGGCTATCCGACTGATGGTATTGTCGTTAAAGTAAATGAATTAGACCTTTATGATTTAATTGGGACAACGGTTAAAAGTCCTAAATATATGATTGCATATAAATTTCCTGCTGAAGAAGTGACAACCAAACTTCGGGATATCGTCTTTACTGTAGGACGAACAGGCATGATTACGCCTAATGCTATCTTAGACCCAGTCATTATCGCGCAAACGACTGTTTCCAAAGCAACCTTAAATAATGAAGACTTTATCAAAAAACGAGACATTCGGATTGGTGATTATGTAGTTGTGAGAAAAGCTGGTGAAATCATTCCTGAGGTTGTTTCCGTTGATTTGTCAAGAAGAAGCCCAGATGCTAAACCTTTTGAAATGATTACCAAGTGTCCTGCTTGTGGATCACAAATCGTGAAAAATGATGGTGAAGCTGAACATTATTGCTTAAATGAAAATTGTGAAGGTCGTAAACTAGAAGCAATAATTCACTTTGCGAGTAGGGAAACGATGGATATTGAAGGTTTAGGAGAAAAACAAATTGAACTCCTTTATCAAAAAGGTTTCCTAAAAGATATTAGTGATATCTATCTTTTGAAAAACTATCAAAGTGAATTACTTGAATTAGAACGCTTTGGGCCAAAAAAGGTTGAAAACTTGCTTAATGCTATTGAGAAAAGTAAAGATTACCCACTTGATAAATTTATCTTTGGATTAGGAATTCGATATGTAGGAAGTAAGATTGCGAAAATCTTAAGTTCAATTTATGAAACAATTACTGAACTGTCAAAAACTACTTATGATGAACTAATTCAAATTGAAGGAATTGGTGAGGTTATTGCCCGCAGCATTATCGAGTTTTTTGAAAACCAACAAAATCTTGAATTGATTGAAAAACTAATTCAGTATGGAGTTAATCCTAAAGGAACAGTTAAAACAGAAACTGCACCAGTGAATTACTTTAATGGAAAAACTGTTGTACTAACCGGAAAACTAACTCGTTTTAGTCGAGACGAGGCTTCCGAACTAATTGAAAAACTTGGCGGTAAAACTACTTCATCCGTCAGCAAGAAAACATCCTTGGTGATTGCTGGGGAAGATGCTGGCAGTAAACTTACCAAAGCCAATGAACTTGGAATAGAAGTAATTGATGAAAATACTTTTCTTCAATTAGTAGAACCTTATATGGATAAATAATATTCATAATAAAGAATCCGATTGTTCACTTAATCGGATTTTTTTATTTGGGAAATATATAATTTTGATGTTTTATTAAAGATAGGATGGGGATTATATGGTATAATAAATAAATGAGGTGATTTTATGGCTGATGATAAAATTATTATAAAAGGGGCTCGAGAGAATAATTTAAAGAATATTGATCTTGAACTACCTAGAGGAAAATTCATCGTTATGACGGGCCTATCGGGCTCAGGCAAAACATCATTAGCTTTTGATACCATTTATGCTGAAGGGCAAAGACGCTATGTGGAAAGCTTATCGGCCTATGCTCGGATGTTTTTAGATAATGTTGATAAACCTGATGTTGATTTAATAGAAGGTTTGTCACCAGCAATTTCTATTGATCAAAAGACTACCAATCGAAATCCTCGATCAACAGTGGGAACTGTTACTGAAATATATGATTATTTAAGATTGTTATATGCTCGAATTGGACATCCAGTTTGTCCGACTCATGGTGTTGAAATATCAAGTCAAACTATTGAACAAATGGTAGACCGGATTTTTAACTATCCGCTTGAATCAAAAGTGGTTATATTAGCACCGGTTGCTGAGAACAGAAAAGGAACTTTTGAGAAGACTTTTGAAATATTAAGAAAAGATGGTTATTCAAAAGTTATGGTTGATGGCGAGATGCTTGATTTGAGTGAAGAGATCAAATTACAAAAAAATCTTAAGCATAATATTCTAGTTGTCATTGACCGTTTCCGTTTACGTGAAGATATTCGTTCTAGGCTTTACGAATCACTTGAAACCGGATTACAATTATCTGATGGTAAAATATATGTAGAAATTGAGGATGAAAGGCTTCTCTTTAGTGAAAAGTTTAGTTGTCCTCATTGCGATTTTACTGTCAGTAAGTTAGAACCTGCGATGTTTTCTTTTAACTCCCCTCTGGGAGCTTGTCCAGAGTGTAAAGGTTTAGGGTTCTTAAGTGCTGTCAGTGAAGACTTACTAGTTCCTGATGATAATTTATGTATCGCTGAGGGGGCTATTCGTTATTTAAAAAATATTATCTTTACCGATAATATTGAATGGCAAATGTATCGAACATTGTTTGAGTATTATAATATTGATTTATATACGCCTTATAAACTTTTATCTGATGAAGAAAAGAAGATAATAATGTATGGTTCATTAGAGCCAATTGATTATCAGATTACATCGTCTGGTGGCGTAACTTTCAAAAGAAATAAACCAATTGAAGGAGTAGCTTCCTTAATTCAAAGACGTTATTATGAGACTAATTCTTCAATGTCAAAAGATTATTATAGTTCCTTCATGAAAGACGTTACTTGTTCAGTTTGTGAAGGAAAGCGATTATCTAGAGAAAGTTTAAGTGTTCAAATAAATGGTAAAAATATTATTGATTTTACCGAAATGTCAATTACCCAAGCATCAGACTTTATTAACAATTTAACGTTATCACCATTAGAAGCACAAATAAGTAGATTAATTGTTAAAGAAATAAAAGAACGATTACAATTCTTAAAGAATGTCGGATTGGATTATTTAACCCTCTCCCGCTCTGCAGCAACCCTTTCGGGTGGTGAGGCTCAAAGGATACGATTAGCTACCCAAATTGGTTCGAGTTTGACTGGGGTACTCTATGTCCTTGATGAACCATCAATTGGCCTTCATCAATCAGATAACAGTAAACTTATCAAAACCTTAAAACAAATGAGAGACCTAGGTAATACCGTTATTGTTGTTGAGCATGATGAAGAGACGATGATGGAAAGTGATTATTTAGTTGATATTGGACCAGGTGCTGGTGTCCATGGTGGTTATGTGGTAGCCGCTGGGACTCCAAGTGAAGTAATGCAAGCCGAAAACTCTATCACTGGTGATTATCTTTCTGGACGAAAGAAAATCGAAGTACCAAAGGTACGCCGTGATGGTAATGGCTTATCACTAAAATTGGTTAATTGTCGGGCCAATAATTTAAAAAATATTGATGTAGAAATTCCATTACAAAAGCTAACGGTTGTTACTGGGGTAAGTGGTAGTGGTAAATCAACCTTAGTTAATGATATCTTATATAATGGTTTAGCTAAAAGACTTTATAAATCCAAAGGTGAGGTTGGGGCTCATGATGAGATTATTGGTAGGGAGTTTATCGAACACCTAGTGAATGTTGACCAAGCACCAATTGGTAGGACTCCACGTTCCAATCCAGCCACTTATACCGGAGTGTTTGATCATATCAGAGATTTGTTTGCTGAGACGATTGAGGCTAAAAAACGAGGCTATACTAAAGGTCGTTTCTCCTTCAATGTTAAAGGTGGAAGATGTGAGTCATGTCGCGGTGATGGTATTATCCGCATAGCAATGCACTTTTTACCAGATGTATATGTGCCTTGTGATGCATGTAAAGGTAAACGATATAATCGTGAGACCTTGGAAGTTAAATATCGAGGGTTAACAATATCTGATGTTTTAAATCTAACAGTTGAAGAAGCTTGTGAATTCTTCGAAAATATTCCGAGTATTTATAACAAACTAAAAACTTTGAATGATGTTGGTTTAAGTTATATTAAACTTGGTCAAAGTTCCACAACTCTATCTGGTGGTGAAGCTCAAAGGGTGAAACTAGCCAGTGAACTTCATAAACGGGTAACCGAAGCGTCCCTCTTCATCTTTGATGAACCAACGACTGGACTTCATACCGAAGACATCAAGAAACTTCTGGCTGTGATCAATCGCATTGTCGATATGGGGGCAACTGTAGTAATTATTGAGCATAATTTAGATGTTATTAAATCAGCTGACCACATTATTGACCTTGGACCACGTGGTGGTGACTTTGGCGGTGAGGTTATTTGTGTCGGCACACCAGAAGAAGTAAGCCAATGTGAAGCATCATTGACGGGACAATATTTAAAAAAAGTTTTATAAATAAATTATTAATTTAATAGTATTTTACATAAGATAATATTAATAGCCTAATCAAAAATTTGGCTTTTATAATTAACGATATGATATAATAGGGTTATAAATATGAAAAAAATACTATTAAAAAGTTTGGGTTATGGATTTTTATATTTGGTAGTCTTACTACTTTTATTACAAATACAGGGTAACTTTGTTATCCTTACCCCTTTTACTAGTGTTATCTTTAGTGCGATAATTGTAATTAATATCTATGCATTCATTAATTATTCGATAAGTAAAAGTACCGATAATTTAATACTATTGTTATTTGCTTATTTATCATTAGTGCTTGGGGTGCTGTTTTTAAGAAATCCTGCCCTAGAATTTCAATATACATTAAAGTGGTATTTGCCGAAGTGGTTTAAGTATCTTTTTACCAATCGAATAGTCTTTCTTAATGTAATTGGTAACATTTTGTTATTTGTACCACTTGGACTAATCGTTAGATTACTGTATAAGACTTTATGGCGATACCTCTTATGTTTAATCGCAATCTTTCTTTTTGAAGGTATTCAATTTATAACGAAATTGGGGGTATTCGATTTAACCGATGTCATTTTAAATTATCTTGGCATTTTAATCGGATTTGCCCTTTATCATATTAGAAAGGGGGTTTCTTATGAAAAAGTATAGAAGAGATCCTATCGATGATGAGTTAGTTGAAATCGAAACTGAAGAAGAAAATGATGAATCAACCGATGAAGAGTTATTTGATCCCGAACAACTAGATTTTGATTCACTAGAAGATTTGATGAATCAATTTGAAAAACTCTCTGGTGATAATCAACGTCCAAAAAACGTCAAGGTGATCAATTTCCCTCAACGATTATCAAATAATATTTATTTAAATAGTTTATATGTCATGTTGATTAATATCGTGATTATCTTTTCTTTCCTTGGTTATACCAAGGTCGTCTACTATCAATCGATTCTTGATGTCTTATTGTACGCACTAATTTTTAGTGTGGTTGAAATATTTATCAAAGAAGTTACTTATTATTATTTTCCAATGATCATTTTTAAGTCACTCGGTTCCATTCTCTTAGCAATGACCGTCCTTTCGTTTTTGGTGGCCGATGTCGCCCTAAAAAATATTACCTTTATTTCAACGAGTGCATTAGTGTTTTTTATTGTGGTCTTCTTAGTCATTAGATCAACAATAACAAACATAATCGCCAGCAAAAGAATAGAAAAATTAATATTTGGGAGGAAGAAAAGATAATGTCTGAAGGAAAAATGTCTCTATTTGATCTAAAAAATGAATTAGGATTTGAAGTAATTTGGGGAAACGAGTATCTTAATCGTACTGTTTCTCGCGCAATGACTTCTCGACCAGGTGTTGAACTCTACTCAGATTATTTCAATTATTATGAATATGAGCGGATTCAAATCATCGGTAGTAAAGAATTAGCATTATTTAATATGCTTGAAAATGAAGATAAAATAGCAAGAACGGAAAAACTATTTAGCTTTAATCCACCAGCGTTTATCTTTTCTAAAAATGTTGATGCTCCAAAAGAATTTATTCAAGCAGCAATCAAGTTTAGAATTCCAATTTTTAAGAGTCACTTTACCACATCAATCTTAATTAGCAATATTACTGCCGTATTAAATGAAGGTTTAGCGGAACGTAAAAGTGTCCATGGCGTCATGCTTGACGTTAATGGAGTTGGGGTAATTATTACTGGTAAGAGTGGAATCGGTAAAAGTGAAACTGCTCTTGAATTAATTAAAAGGGGACATTTATTGATTGCTGATGACCGAGTTGATATTTATCAAAAGGAACCAGGTACAATCATTGGTGAAGCACCAAAAGTAACTGAAAAGTTAATGGAGATTAGAGGTATTGGAATCGTTAATGTTGTTGATCTTTTTGGCGTTGGCTCCTTCAGAGATAAAAAGAGATTAATGATGGTAGCCGAATTTGTGAAATGGGAAGATGCTAAAACAACGGATCGAATTGGACTCCGAACAGAAACAATCAAGTACTTTGATACTGAACTTCCTAAAATCACTATTCCGGTTCAACCGGGACGTAACATGACAACACTCGTTGAAGTAGCCGCATTAAATTGGCGGTTAAAATCAATGGGTATCAATGCTGCTGAAGCTTTTGCTAAGAGAATCTCAGAATTAGTTGAGGGAGGAAAGAAATAATGTTTTTAGTTGATTATCCATTACAAAATTGGGCCTTTGAAATTTTCGGGCAAAGAATATATTGGTATGCAATCTTTATTTTAACAGGAGCCTTACTAGCTTTTGCTTTAGGTTTCCACTTCGGCAAAAAGACAGGTATTTCCTTTGATACTGCTTTTGAAGGGTTTACTTGGGGGTTAATAGTTGGTGTACTTGGTGCTCGAATCTATTATGTCTTATTTGACCCTAATGGTAGTATTTCTACCATCTGGGAGTTTTTCAATATTAGAGGTGGTGGCTTAGCCATCCATGGGGCCGTAATTGCGACTGCTATTTATGCACCACTTTACTGTAAGTTGAAAAAGATTAATATCTTAGTAGTTATAGAATGTGTTGCGCCAGGCTTCTTACTTGCGCAAGCAGTTGGGCGTTGGGGTAACTTCTTTAATCAAGAAGCTCATGGTGGACTAGTTCCTGGAGCTACCCTAGCTGAACAAAGAGCATACTTAGAAGGTCTGCACCTTCCAGAATTTATTATAAATCAGATGTTGATTCAAGGTGGTAGTAGTACGGCACCGGTAACTGGTTATTATCATCCAACTTTCTTATATGAATCGCTGTTAAATATTTTAGGTCTAATCATTTATATGGTTGCTCGAAGATTTATTAAGAAACTTTACCTTGGTGATTCAGTTGCCTTCTATCTAGTGTGGTATGGTGGAGTTCGTTTCTTTATTGAAGGAATGAGAACTGACCCACTTTATATTGGTGATATTAAAGTTGCTCGTCTTATTTCAATTCTCTTTATCATTGTTGGTGTTGCGATTTTTGTTTTAAGAAGAGTCTTTAAGTTTGCTTTAATTTCTAACTACGATACATTTTATAAAGCACGGGATATAGAAGTGAGTAATTCATAATGCAGTACAATACGATTATTTTTGATTGTGACGGAACTTTATTAAACACCTATGATTTAATCGCGCATACTGTAGTTAAGACCTTTGAGGAATGTTTTCCTAATATAAAACTTTCTGATGAAGAAGTAGATGCATTTTTCGGACCGCTTCTTGAAGATAGTTTTGCTAAGTATACTAGTGATGAAGAACTGTTTAATAAAGCTATTGATACTTATCATAAATACAATTTACAGTTACACTCCGAGTATGTATATGCATACCCTAATGTTAAAGAGGTCTTAAAAACTCTAAAAGAAAAGAATTATAATTTAGTGATTGTTTCCAATAAACTAACCGCTACCATTAAATATGGTTTAGAAATAGCGGGAATTAATCAGTTTATTGATAAGATTATTGGGAGTGATATCATGAAGGCTCCTAAGCCTGATCCAGATGGCATCAAGCAGGCCTTAAATGGTATTGAAAATCCCCAAGCACTTATGGTTGGTGATACTGCCTTTGATATTTTAGCAGCAAAAAATGCTGGAATACAAAGTGTGGGCGTTACTTGGTGCCAAACCAAAAGAGCAGATTTTGAAAAAATTGGTGCCGATCATATCATTGATGATATGATGGAATTATTGAATATATTGGAGTGATAAAAATGATCTATGATGTTTTGATTGTCGGGGCTGGGCCAGCGGGAATGACCGCTGCTATCTATGCTAGCCGTGGCAATTTAAAAGTAGGTTTAATTGAAAGAAATGTTCCTGGTGGTCAAATCGTTTATACCCAAGTAGTAGAGAACTATCCTGGATTTAAATCAATCAATGGGGTAGACCTAGCTATGGTGATGATGGAACAAACGGCAGAAAAAGATGTTGACTTTATTTATGAAGATGTAACAAGCATTAAGAAAGAAGATAATCTTTTCACAGTGACCACTAATGAAAATGAATATAAGGCAAAGGCTGTTATCATTGCTACAGGTCAAGCTAATCGAAAGTTATCAGTTCCTGGTGAGAACCGCCTGATCGGTAGAGGAATTAGTTTTTGTGCCCTATGTGATGGTTCCCTTTACAAAGATAAAGACGTCTTAGTCGTTGGTGGCGGTAACTCCGCAGTTGAAGAAAGTTTATATTTAGCTGGTGTTTGTAAGAGTGTAACAATCGTTCATCAACGTGATGAATTCCGAGCAGACCCAGAAGCAGTGGATAAAATTAAAGATAAAGATAATGTACATATTATTTTAGATAGTACAGTTCAACGCTTTATGGGTACAGATAAACTTGAAGCAGTGGAAATTGTTAATCTAAAAACAGGTGATGTACAAGAAATGAAATTTTCCGCAGCCTTCTTATATGCTGGTCACTTACCAGCAACCAGCTTCTTAAAAGACTTGGGTATTTTAGATGAACGTGGATATATCATTACTGATCAAAACTTAATGACAAGCATCCCGGGATTATATGCTGCTGGCGATTGTGTAATTAAAGACGTTCGTCAAATTGCGACTGCCGTTTCTGATGGATCAATTAGCGCTACTCATGCGGTTAAATATGTCCGTTCATTAAAGTAGGGATTTAAATGTCGTTTGCGAGTGAAGTAAAGAAAGAATTATTTTCAATTCCGAATCAGCCTTGTTGTGAAAAGGCCCAACTGATGGGCATCTTGAGATGCCTTTCAGAAATTGTCATTGTTAAAAACCAGATGAAAATTAAAGTGACAACCAAACTGTCTTCAGTGTTAAGACACATCGTGCCCCTTCTTCGAAAACATTATCAGGCTGAAGGAGATTTATCATATCAAGATAATCTTTCAATGGATAAAAAAAGATCATATGGAGTAATGATTTCTAGTAACGCTGATAAAGTTATCAAAGAATTATCATTACTACCATATGAAGAAGTTGATTTAAATCATCCATTATTGAAGAAAGAATGTTGTCAAACTGCTTTCATCAGAGGTAACTTTATTGCTAGGGGTTCAATTAACGATCCCAAGAAAAGCAATTATCATTTAGAGATACTTTATAAAAATGAAAGCGATGCTCTCTTAGCTATTACGATACTAGCTAAAAACTATATGAATGCACGAATATCAGAAAGAAAGAATGGCACCTTAATGTATATAAAAAAAGCCGAAGAAATTAGCAATTTCTTGGCCTTTATTGGTGCAGCAAACGGTATCTTCTATTTTGAAGATTCACGGATTTTAAGAGACTTAAATAATTCGGTCAATCGAATTATGAATTGTGATATTGCTAACTCTAATAAGTCGCTTCAAACATGTCAATATCAGTTAGAAGCCATTAAGTATTTAGAAGATGAAGGCATCGTTGATAAATTGACGCCTAGACTAAGAGATGCCATTAATCTTCGCAAGGAATATCCCGATAGTTCATTAAAGGAATTAAGTGAATATTCTTATAATGTTTTGGGAAAAGAGATGTCTCGTTCAGGAATTAATCATTGCTTAAGAGAAATAGTTAGCATATATGAAAAAAGAAAACAACCCTTAAAAGAGTTGAATGATTAATCAGAATATTCTAAATCGCTAAAATCAAATAGGTCTCTCGGGTTGATGTTAAGCGAATAACAAATCTTTTCGATATTTTTGATGGAAATGTTTTTTTCGGCCCGTTCGATTTGTCCGACATAGGTGCGATGGAGACCTACTTCAAAAGCAAAAGCTTCTTGACTCATTCCCAAATTAGTACGTATTTGACGAATCTTTCGTCCTAAAAGTACGGGAATTGGTTCATTATTAAGAAACGTAGAATTGTTAATTGTATTCCTTTTTTCCATGTTACAAAACCTCATCCTATATAATACACTAAAAAATGGGATAAATCTACAGCCTATAAGTAGCAGGTGATATAATGATAAAAAAAATTGGGATTGATATAGTTGCGAATAAGCGGATAAAAAAGCTGCTTAAAAATGAAAAGTTTATTAAACGCATTCTGTCAGATGAGGAACTAGCGACATTTAATACTTTCACTTTGGAAAAAAGGAAGGTTGAATATTTAGCTGGAAGATTCGCCGCAAAAGAAGCTTTAGTTAAAGCAATCGGAAGTCAAGATGGAGAGTTTAATTTTAATCGCGTTAGTGTTTTGAATGATGCCGACGGGACACCAATAGTCAAACACTGTTTTGATAATTTAATAATTCATGTCTCAATTAGTCATGAAAATGAATATACGGTGTCTATGGTCATTATTGAAAAAACTAATAAAACTTGACATATTTCGTATTTAATATTGGTATAATACTTTTAGTGCTATGCCAATATTTAAAGAACAGATAGCACTGTTGTTAAGTGCTATTTTTTTATAGGAGAATAGATTATGTTTGAACAAAAATCAATTTTAGAGTGTCTAAAAGAGTTAGACACTAATTTAGAACAAGGATTAACGGAAAGTGAAGCCCAAAGAAGATTAAAAGAATATGGGAAAAACGCGCTAGAAACAGATGGGAAAAAGAGTATCTGGAAGATTTTCTTTTCCCAAATAAATGAGCCAATGATCTATATCTTATTAGCGGCAGCAGCTATCTCTTTGTTGCTCGGGGAGATTGCTGATGCGGTGATTATTTTAATTGTGGTGCTTTTGAATGCGATTATTGGCACCGTCCAAGAGGCCAAAGCTGAAAAAGTATTAGAATCACTTAAAAAACTATCTTCTCCAACCGCAACCGTCAAACGCGATGGCATTTTAAAAGAAATTAAAGCAGAAGATGTAGTGCCAGGTGACATTATGCATTTGGAAGCCGGACGCTATGTCAGTGCTGATTTACGTTTAGTTGAAGCAATTAACTTAAAGATTGAAGAATCTTCATTGACCGGAGAATCATTACCAGTATTGAAAAATGCTAATATGGTCCTAAAAGAAAACACACCAATTGGTGATAGGTTAAATCTGGCCTATATGTCCACCAGTGTGGTCTATGGCCGAGGTGTTGGTATTGTTTGTGGTACTGGTATGAGTACCGAGATTGGTAGGATTGCTGAACTTATAAATAAGGAAGAGGGCGAACCAACGCCATTACAAAAACGACTTGGTGACCTCGGTAAACTCTTAGGAATAGTGACTATCATAATTTCAGTGGTTCTTTTCATTCTCGCAATTATCCAAAAACGTGATCCACTAGCAATGCTAATCACAGCAATCTCGCTTGCGGTAGCGGCCATTCCGGAAGGACTACCAGCCGTTGTTACTATTGTACTAGCACTTGGGGTACAACGAATGGTAAAGGTAAATACCATTGTCAGAAAACTCCATAGTGTTGAAACCTTAGGTGCTGTAAGTGTTGTCTGTAGCGATAAAACCGGAACCCTAACTGAAAATAAGATGACGGTCACTAAAGTATACTATAATTTTAATACTCATGATGTTGAAGAACTTGATAAACAAGTATTGCTTAATGAGGCTAGTTTACTCGTAACGGGGATGGCACTTTGTAATGATGCTAGTATTGAAGGAGAAAACAGAATCGGTGATCCGACTGAAATTGCTTTAATAGATCTTGCTTATGAGTTTAAACTAAAAAAAGATGATTTGCAAAAGAAATATCCTCGGGTTGATGAAATACCTTTTGATTCAAATCGCAAGATGATGACAACTGTTCATCTTTCCAATAATAAAAGGGTCTCTTATACTAAAGGAGCCCTAGATCAAATCTTAAATAAAACAACCGGTATTAGCATTAATGGAATAATTAAGCCAATTACCGAAAAAGACATTATCCGGATTCAAGAAGCAGCTGCTTTAATGGCTAAGGGGGCCCTAAGAGTTTTGGCGTTTGCTTATAAAGAAGATGTCCAAATGGCATCAGAAGATAACTTAATCTTTGTTGGGTTTGTGGGAATGATTGACCCAGCTAGAAAAGAAGCAGCACCAGCGGTACAGTCATTAAAAGAAGCAGGGATAAAAACAGTTATGATTACTGGTGACCATAAAGATACCGCCCTAGCGATTGCTAAAGACTTAAAGATTGCCTACAGTGAAGCAGAATGTATGAGCGGTGAGGAACTCAACTTGATGACGCAAGAAGAGTTGAATAGTAAGGTTATGGATGTTTCCGTTTATGCTCGGGTTTCACCAGAACATAAAGTTATGATTGTAAAAGCCTTTAAGAGTCATGATTTGATTGTGGCGATGACGGGTGACGGAGTAAATGATGCTCCTAGTTTAAAAGCAGCAGACATTGGGATTTCCATGGGGATTACTGGAACAGACGTTGCTAAGGGAGCTTCGGATATGACCCTTAGTGATGATAACTTTGCATCAATTGAAAAGGCAGTTCGTGAAGGTCGCGGAATCTATTCCAATATAAAAAAATCAGTTTTGTTTTTGCTTTCAAGTAATTTTGGTGAAGTAGCAATTATGTTCTTAGGAATATTATTGTTCTTCCCAGTACCTCTCCTACCAATTCATATTTTATGGGTGAACTTGATTACCGACTCCTTACCTGCCCTTGCCTTAGGTGCAGATAATATTGATGATGACATTATGAAAGAAAAACCACGAAAGTCAACTGAAAATTTATTTGCGCATGGTGGTTTAAAACTTACTTTATTCTATGGTATCCTAATTGCTTTGATTTCATTTGCGATGTTCTTAAGTGTACCAATTCAAGCCCTTATAAATCAAAACCTTCCGATTACCATAACTAATCTCACTCAAATGTTTAAAGATGATCCAGACAGGTTGATTCTATCAAGAACTTTAGCCTTTTCAACTTTAGCCGTTTGTCAGTTATTCCATGCCTTTGGGATGCGAAATGTTAAGAAATCTATCTTTGACCCTAAGATTTTTGGCAAAAATAGACTAATGTTTTTTTCCTTTATTTTTGGAATGTTATTACAGGTTGCGGTGACGGAAGTGCCATTTTTAGTCACATTCTTTAAGACAAGTAGCTTGAGTATTAACTATTGGATTGTCATTTTATCAGTGGCTTTAATCCCGGTAACAATGCATGAGATTATATTTGTGTTAAATTATTATCGTGAAAAAAGAAAAAAAGTGAAAGAGTATTAAAAAAAGTCTCGAATATCGAGACTTTTATCTATCCTAGCGGGCGGCAATTCGTCTTTCGTAACGATCAGAAGTTGCTAAGGCTGCAATACTTATAATTCCTGCAACCCCCACAATGGCATAGATAATTCGAGAAATAATAGTACTGTAACCATCAAATAGGAAACTAACGAGATTAAAATTAAATAATCCCACTAACCCCCAATTGAGAGCACCTATTATGACAATTACCAAAGCAATTTTTTGTAATGTGCTCATAAAATACCTCCTTAATTTCTCGTTATTATTTTGACATATTATATTAAAAATATACATTATCGCCCTTGATAAATAATTGTTTTGTTAATCATTTATAGAATAATTTTATATAATTGTCATATTATTTATTGAAAGTCAAGAGGTGGAGTATGAAAAAAATAATTCTTTCTTTTGGATTGGTTATATTTTGTGCATTAATCTTAGTGGGATGTGCCAAAGATAAAGCGATAACGCAAGCATTTCCGAAAAAGGTGCAGGAATTAGATAGTTATGTTTTAAGGGGTCGTTTAGAATCTTTCTATCCAACCGGACGTAAAGAAAGTGAAGTGACGGTGAAATACAAAAAACCGGATCTTTATCGGGTTGAGATAAAGATGTTAGGACTTGATGAGAGTCAACTCATAATTAAAAACAATGATGGGGTTTATGTTTTGATACCACGCATCAATAAAACTTTTAAGATTGATGGTAATTGGCCACTCAACTCATCGACATCTTATCTTCTCCAATCTTTAGCTAAAGATATTATCAATGATGAAAACATTAGGATAACGGAAGAAAAAGATGCTATTTATGTTGAAGTAAAAGCCCATATGTTCAATGATGCCAATCCGACTAAACAAAAAATTGTTTTTGATAAAAAAACTAAATTGCCTTCTGAGGTATTAGTTTATGATGAAAATGAAAACTTAATGCAACGACTTACCATTAATACAATTGAACTTAATCCAAGTCTAAGCAATGATGTTTTTAAAGTCAAAGTAGCTAATGATGAAGTAAGAGAAGAGTATGGCAATGAAAGCCCAACTTATTCTGATCGAACCTTTGTCTATCCAACTTATTTTCCTCCAGGAACAGCTCGTGAACAAGAAGTAATTAGCGGCGAAGGTGAAAACCTCATGGCCATTATTAAGTTCCGTGGCGAAGATGTTAGTTATAACATTATTGAAACCTATGTCAATGATCAAGAAGTTCTAACAACAACCTATGTTACGGGTGAAATTTTAAGTGTCACCAGTAATGTTGCCATCTATACTAACAATCAATTAATCTTTTATGAAAATGGTATTGAATTTACCATTGCATCAAATAATTTGGCACTTGATGAAATTCATAAAATGGCAGTCTCGATGATTGCAGCAAACGAAAAATAAATTTAAAGTTAGCCTTATTGAATGTTCTTTCAATAAGGTTTTCTTTTCTCATACATTATTAATTGAAAAACCTACGATAATATAGTATAATGTTTTATATCAAAAATTATTCGGAGGTTTTAAAGTGGCAAATAATAGTCGTAAATTTTATCAAGGAAATGCTTTTTTAATAAGTGTTATTGCACTTACAGTTATCTTTTTAGTAATTGTTATTTTTTTAATATGGAATCCATTTAAAATTAGAAGTTATAAAGGAATGAAAGATATTGAAGCAAGAGATATCTTTACTATTGCTCAAGAAAAAGAAATTGATAACTATTATGTATTCTTTTATAAATCACAATCTAATTGTGTTGCTTGTGCCGAAGCTGAACCGTTTGTGGTTGAATATGCTGAACTAGCTAGATCAAATAAGGATGCTAAACTAAAACCTATTTTTGTAGTTGATCTTTCTGCTCCTGGAAATAAACGAGTGATTGCTGGTGAAGGCGATACATCAAATTTAAAGAATGTTACTATCTATACTGATCTTAAAGTATTATATACTCCAACCTTAATTGAAATCTCCAAAGGGAAAGTAACTAATGCCTGGGAATCAAAAATGACAGTATTGAAAGAACTAAATAATCAAATTACTAAGGTAACTAATACTGGTCTTAATCTCTTACCAGCTGAAGTGATTGATTTCAGGAGAAAAGATTATGCTTTCAATTAAAGGCGTATCTAAAAGTTTTAAAGAAGTTCAAGCAGTAAATAACATAAGTTTAGATATTGGGCCTGGACGAATCTTTGGCTTATTAGGTGCCAATGGTGCAGGTAAAACTACCCTATTTCGAATGATTTTAAACATTATTACTCCTGATGAAGGTAGTATTACCTATAATGATAAACCACTTACTATTGAAAACTCTTCATTGATTGGCTATCTACCAGAAGAAAGAAGTCTTTACCAAAGAGAAAAGGTTGGCAATCAAGTTGTCTATTTAGCCAAGATTAAAGGTCTGACCACAAAAGAGGCAGAAAAAAGACTTGACTTTTACTTAGAACGCTTTGGTATTACTGAATATAAAAATCGAAAATTAAGAGAACTTTCTAAAGGTAATCAACAAAAGGTAGCCTTAATTGTTGCTTTAATCCATGACCCTGAGATTGTAATCCTCGATGAACCTTTTAGTGGCCTTGACCCAGTCAATGCAAAATTATTTAAAGACTGGATCGTTGAGATCGCAAGAAAAGGAAAAACAATAATCTTCTCAAGTCACCGAATGGATGTCATTGAAGAACTATGTGAAGAAATGGCCCTTTTAAAAAAAGGGAAAATAGTATTAGGTGGAAGACTAAAGGAAATCAAAGGATCATACCGAAAGAAGAACATCTTTATTCAAGGTGAAAACTTAACTCTTGACCACTTTAATAACATTCCTGGCATTAACAAAGTGGAATGTGTAAATGATGAGTTTATTGTTTCTCTTGATGATAAAGAAGTCATTCCGGACCTAATAAAAGCTTTAAATGAAAAAGTAATCATCACGAAATTCATTCAAGAAGAACCAACTTTGGATGAAATCTTCATCGAAAAGATGGGTGAAAAATATGAAGGCTAAAGAATTACTGTCGGTTGTACTATATAGCTATAAGAAAAAGGTCCTCAGCAAAGGCTTCATTATTATGCACTTGGCCTTCATTGGTATCTTCTTAATTACGATGGGAATCGGAATCGCAATTGGTTTTTCCATCGGATCAAGTGGTGTGACCAAGGATTCAATTATTGTTATCATTGATGATAAAGATCATCAAGATTTGTTTAAAACGATGATTAAAGAAAATCCTAGTTTTAAAAAATACGATATAAAAAGTAAGGCTTTTTATGATACAGCGGTTGATGAAGTCAAAAATAAAGATAAACAAGCAATAATTGAAATTATAAAAGAAGGCAGTGTTCCCACTTATAATATTATAACTAATGACTATTCAAATACTAATCTGATTAATGAAATTAAAGGTGATCTGTTACTATTCAATCAAAAACTATTCTTACTTGAGAACGATATTGATGAAGGTGAGTTTTATACACCACAGATTACCCAAGGAATCTTAGATCCAAATGCTCAAACTCAAGGTGAAGTTCAAATAGCAACCATTGTTTCAATGGCAATCATTATCTTGATATCGATTATTTGTTTCCCAGCCTTGACAGTTGTGTCCAATGATATAATATATGAAAAATCGGACCGAACAATAGAACTAATTGTGTCATCAGTATCCACTAAAAACCTCTACATATCAAAAATACTGGTTGGACTCATGATGGTTCTAACGGAAGTATTAATCATTGTTGTATTTGGATTAATCGGAATTGGCACGATATCTGCCTTTAGTCAATTAGAAACCTTTAGTGCAATATTATCAATTATTAATGTTGCAAGCCTAATAAGTAATATATTAGTATTTGGATTATATGTATCCCTGATGTTATTACTATACTTATTATTAGTAATTATTGTTTCTAGTTTAACTACTGATATTGAAACAGCGGGTTATTTATTACTAATCCCGTTATTACCAATGACAATCTTTAGTTACATGGCTCTATCGGTTCCATACAATCCAAGCAATTCACCATTCTCATTGATAATGACATACATGCCTTTTTCAAGTGGATTTGCTTTACCAGTAAAAATAATGTATGGCTTAACCAATCCGACTGAACTAGTGATTAGCACAGCGATATTATTATTGACGATTGTTGTTATCTATCTAGTTGGTCAAAGAATCTTTTCAAGTAACATTATAAAATATTCATTTAAGAAGAAGAAAAAGTTAAAGGAAAATAAATCTAATAGCAAATAGAAAAGACAGATTCAGCTGAATCTGTCTTTTTTTAAGGTTATTAAATTTAAAGATAGTTATGAACAGCATCTCTTAATATTTGGGCAAGTCCTTCTCCGTGCTGATCATAATAGTTTTTAAAGCGTTCATCTTGAAGATACATATCTACAACATTCAAGTGAATTTGTTTATCATAAGATCCCCAAGCAATGGTGATCCATTGTTGATGAAGTTTGGCCACTTCTTTTTTTAACGATTCATTTTGAGGATTTGCTTTTATTTCTTTTAAGTCTTCTATTATTCTTTCAGCAAGACCTTGAAAATGATTAAATTCAGCTTCACTTAAATTTTTGAATTGTTGTTTAGACTCTTGATAGGCATTACTTCCCCAACGAGTTATTACTTCATCTTTGAAGTCTTCTTCATTTTTTCTAATTAACTCATCCTTTAAACCTTCAAATTTTTCTTTGTCACTCATCATTAACTCTCCTTTTAACGATTTGATGGTGTTTTGAACATTTCGAACTAGTGCATCAAGCTTTCTTTGTCTAATATGTAATTCATCTAGATGTTTAACTAAGATTTCAATTCTTTTTTCTTTATTAAGAGTTTTCATTATTTTTTTAATCTTTTCTAATTCAAAACCCATTTCTTTAAAGAAAAGGATTTGTTGTAGGGTATCAACATCTGATTCATCATAATAGCGATAATTAGATTCCGCATCTCTTTTTGGTTTTAACAGTCCAATCTCATCATAATATCGTAAGGTTCGGCTGCTAATTCCAGCCAGACTGGCTAGTTCTGATGTTTTGTATTTCATAATTTCACCACCAATAGTAGTATAAACTATTACGGAGCGTTAATGTCAAGAGTTTTGAGATAAATATTTTTCTCTTTTTAAAGAGTAATGATCATCTTGAAAGGAATAGTCATCCCAGGACCTAGTTCTGATAGTGCTATCCTTATATTCAAAGCCAAACTTTAAACAAAGGTTTTTTGATCTTTCGTTATGGCTCATACAACCATAGATAAATTCATTAGCACCAAGTTTATTAAAGGCAAGGTCTAAAAGTAAACTCAAGATTTCTTTTCCAAACCCAAGTCCTTGGCATTTCTGGGCAATGCAAATCCCGGCATCACCATAGACACCTGGTTCAATTTCTTTAATCCCTGCAAACCCAATGGCTTCATCGGTTTCCTTTTCGGCGACAAAATAGAAGTAGTTGGCCTTTTGGAATTCTATAATGTTTTCTAATCGCATTTGGGCTTCGGCCATCGTATAAATTGGTTTCCACGCCATAAACTTAAAGATTTCTTCATCGCTCCAAATGTTGTTTAACATTGGTTCTAAATCTTTGAGTTCAGCTTTTCTTAAAAGGATATTCTTTGATATCAATTTATCCATTTGTTTGGTTCCTTACCATCATTAAATTCAAAGACAAATCTTTCGATATGTAATACAAAATGATCGTCTTTAATATTGGTATTTGGATGATTATCTGATTTGGTTATGACAAATTCATCAAAATTGATTTTGTCCTCTTCTCCCCAATTACCAAAGATGACGTATTGAACGGATAAGTAAATGATGTGATTATCATCGTTAATCCACGAAGTATCAAAAGGTTTGTTAATATCCGCTCCGATACTTTCTAAAAAATCTTTTAAGTTAGGAAACTTTTCAGCAACATTTTCGGTATAGTATTTACAGGCATTACAATCACAAACATCATCATAATTATCATAATAGTGCTTTGTCTTTTCAATATCAACTTTCATAATATCACCTTTTATTTAATAATAGTTTTAAGACTTCAGCTTCTCTTAAAATAAACTTTTCTTGATAGTTTTTTCCTAGACAGATATTGGTTTTATAAGCTGTATCGAGTTCGGTCCATTCTAATTTAAAGCCAAGATCAATTTCATATTGTTCAGGATGGGCATTGCCTTTCTCCTTCTCCACTTCAGCAAAATAATAATATGACTTTTGGTCAAATATTTCTCGCGGATAGTGGGATTTTCTAATCTCGTGAATCATTCCCAATTCTTTAATGGAGTCAGGAATAATCTGCAAGCCTGTTTCTTCACTGGTTTCCCGAATCAAAGTTTCTAGGTGGGATTCACCATTTTTGATGCCGCCACCAGGGAATTTATAATACCCTTCTTTTTCACACTTGACCAAAGCAATTCGGTTATTTTTTATAATAACAGCACGAACTGCCCGTCTGGTGAAACGACTCCAGTTTTCATCATAATCTTTATCATCAAAAACTGCGATTACTTTCATAATGAATTACCTCTTTCGTCTTCAATCCATTATAGCACATTATAAAAATAAAAAAAGGCGACATATAAAATAAAAAAGGTTTGACCTAGATCAAACCATTATTTTCAGATGGTGACTCGTACGGGATTCGAACCCGTGTATGCATGCGTGAAAGGCATGTGAGTTAAACCGCTTCTCCAACGAGCCAGATGGCGGAGCAGGAGAGATTTGAACTCTCGCACCAGTTTCCCGGTCTACTCCCTTAGCAGGGGAGCCTCTTCAGCCACTTGAGTACTACTCCGTTTTTGTGTCACCTTGGTAACACGCTCTAATATAATACACTATTTTTATAAAAAAGTCAAGAAAAGATTATCTATTTTTGTAAAAATAATTATCCTGTTTTTATTATAGATTAAATATTAAAGATAATACCTAAAATTTGTATACTTAAAGTATAGAAGGTAAAAATAATAAAAAAGAAAGGAGTAAACTATGGCTAAGATTACTTGTGAAGTTGTTAATTGTGCTTATAATAAAAGTAGAAAATGTTTAAAATCGATGATTGATGTTGAAGGTCCATTTGCGAGGTATCGTGATGATACTAGTTGTGAGAGTTTTATTGAAGGAGAATTACCTTCCTTCAACTATGAGTTTGCTGAAAGCGAGGGCAGTGGACTAAGAGATACGGAAGTTGCTTGCAATGTTGCAAGTTGTGTCTTTATGGAAAGAGGAAAATGTATCGCTGAGAAAATTAAAATTATTGGTCGTAATGCAAAAGAATCACATGAAACCGATTGTGAGACATTTCATTGTCGATAAATTTAAGTGGTTCTGTAAAAAGTTTTTTTGTGCTTTTTATGGGGCCATTTTTTAACACTTAACTTGCTTTTTAGTACAATTTTATGTAAAATACATATATACTATTGATAGGAGTATTTTTCAACAAAGACAGACAAATTTTTTCACTTTTAATTATCAATTTTTGAAGTCGGGAGGTAGCAAAATGGCCAAGAAAATTATTGAATTACGCAATATTACCAAGCAATTTGATGATGAAGTTGCTGTTAATAATATTAATTTATACATCAATGAGAACGAATTTATTACATTATTAGGACCATCTGGTTGTGGAAAAACAACAACCCTTAGGATGATTGGCGGTTTTGAAAGGCCTGACTCAGGGGAAATAATCATGGATGGACAAGTAGTCAATGACTTACCAGCTCATGAAAGACCCATCAATACGGTATTTCAGCGATATGCTTTATTTCCTCATTTAGATGTTTATGATAATGTGGCGTTTGGACTATATAACAAAACCCACGAAGATTTAATTAGAGTCTTTGGTGAAGAAAAAGTACATGAAGTAATTATTAAGAATCGATTATCGAAATTAGAAAAGCGTAAGGCCAAAGCAGAAAAGAAATATAAGAAATTAGAGATTAGTAAGCTTGAAGCTGAAAAAGCTAAAGATGAAAATGAATATCGTGAATATATGGATCGACCTTATAGTTTGTCAGAATACAAAAAGGCTTTTAAAACTCTAATTGATATTAGAGTTAAGGATTCCTTAAGACTGGTTAAACTAGAAGGATTTGAGAGTCGTAAAGTTACTTATTTAAGTGGCGGTCAACAGCAACGAATTGCGATTGCAAGAGCAATCATTAATAAACCACGTATCTTATTGCTTGATGAACCATTAGCTGCTCTTGACTTAAAACTACGTCAAAACATGCAATATGAATTGAAAGAAATGCAACGACAACTTGGTATCACCTTTATCTATGTTACCCATGACCAAGAAGAAGCCTTAACTATGAGTGATACCGTAGTCGTAATGAATCAGGGGGTTATTCAACAAATTGGTACCCCTGAAGATATCTACAATGAGCCAAAGAATTCCTTTGTGGCTAATTTCATTGGCGAAAGCAACATTATTCCAGCCATTTATAAAGGTAATAAAGTGGTGGAATTTATGGATGCTGAGTTTGACTGTGTCGATGAAAACTTCGTAGCAGGCGAACCATGCAATGTTGTTATTCGTCCAGAAGACTTTGATGTCGTGCCACTAGAAAAGGCAAAGATTGTTGGGATTGTGGATTCCTCTGTCTTTAAAGGGGTTCATTATGAACTATGTGTTTTAGTTAATGGTAAAGAATTAGTATTGCATACTTATGAAACGGCTCCAATTGGTTCTAAAATAGGATTAAGTGTTGATCCTTATGAAATACATTGTATGAAGGTAGATAGCCATGAAGAAGTTTGGTAAGTTTGCGATACCATACCTCGTATGGATGGGAATCTTAGTTGTCATTCCCCTCGCCATAATGGTAGGGCTAGCATTTCTAAAAACAGATGGTGTAAGCTTAAAAGGAGCCCAATTTACTTTTGAAAACTTTAGTCGTTTATTCGACCATGCAATCATAGTCGGATTATCAAATTCATTAAAGTTTTCTATTATAACAACCATCGCTTGTTTATTATTAGGATATCCAGTTGCGTATATTATTTCCAAAGCAAATATAAAAAACCGTTTTTTGGTAATGGCAATATTGATATTACCAATGTGGTCTAATATGTTACTTAGAACCACCGCTTTAAGAAATATCTTTTCGCCCAATAATATAATCACTGATCTTTTAGGAATTGAAGGAATTAATATTATTGGAACCGAACTAGCGGTTATTTTGGGAATGATCTCTACGTATCTACCATTTATGATCTTACCTATTTATACCGTCTTAGAAAAAATCGAGCCTTCATTACTGGAAGCAAGTAATGACTTAGGTGCCAATAACTTTCGGACCTTTTGGAAAGTTGTCTTTCCAATATCCTTAAAAGGAGTGGCTTCCGGGGTTATTTTAGTCTTACTGCCAAGTGCTACAGGCTTTGCGATACCTAGGATTTTAGGTGAAGGTAACTATGTATTAATCGGATCAATTATTGAAAATAGCTTTGACAATATGAACTATAATTTTGGATCTTTATTATCATTAATTATTATCATTATTATTATGGGCGCGCTCCTCATTATATCTAAGATTGACAAGGAAGGAGAAACGCTCCTATGAGTAAATTACGTAGCATATTAAAGATCCAAGAAAAAACAAAAAAGGTACTAGCAACAATTGTTAAGGCTATAATAGTATTAGTTGTGTTCTTAGTCCTTTACATTCCAATATTTGTGATTGGTTTGCAATCATTAAATGATTCCAAAACAGTCTATAATTTTGGGGGATTAACCTTAAGGTGGTATATCGCACTATTTAATAAAGGTAGTCCTGATTATGCCCCACACTTGATTCAGATAATAAGTAACACGTTAATCGTGACGGTGATTGCGACTATCGTGTCAACTGTATTAGGAACTTTCATTGCGATTGGAATTAATTCATATACAACAAAGAAACGTCAAAAAATCATTATGTTAAATAATATTCCAATCTTAAATGCTGATGTTGTAACTGGTATGAGTTTAATGTTAATATTTTCAACTCTCTTACCAATATTCCCAAATATTTTTGGTTTTCAAACAATGGTAATTGCCCACATCTTTTTTTGTCTTCCTTATGTCATTTTGAGTGTTTTACCGAAACTAAAGGAAATAGACTCCAATTTGTTTGATGCGGCGGTTGATTTAGGCTGCTCACCATTTAGAGCCCTGATAAAAGTTATCATTCCGTCAGTCAAATCTGGGATTTTATCAGGAATGTTACTAGCTTTTACAATGAGTATTGATGATTTTGTTATCAGTTTCTTTACAGCTGGTAGTTTCAATAACATTTCGATTTGGGTTTATTCATCTTATAGAAAAACCCTATCGCCGGCAGTATATGCCTATAATACTTTAATCACTATCGGTACTTTAGTTGTATTACTAGCTATTAACTTCCGTAGTTATGCTAAAGATAAAAAGATAAAAAAATTTAATTTAAGGAGTGTAAGTTATGCGAAAAAAGATTTTTAGTTTCGTTTTACTTTTAGGTTTGGGTTTAATATTTTCAGCATGTTCCCGCAAACCAACCCTTTATATCCTCAACTGGGGAGACTACATTGATGAGAGTTTGTTTGCTGAGTTTGAAAAGGAATTTGACTGTAAAGTAGATATCGCTTATGCGGATTCAAATGAAAGAATGTACGCAAAAATAAAATCACGACAAGTAGCATTTGACATTGTAATACCTTCTGATTATATGGTAGAAAAACTATATAAAGAAGGACTATTAAATGAAATTGATTTTAGCAAACTTGAAAATTTCCATGAAGGTATCTTCTTTGATGATTTAGAAGAATATCGTGATGGATATTTTGAAAATAACCAAAAATATGCGATCCCTTATTTTTGGGGAACATTAGGTATAATGTACCGCACCAATGATAGCCAATTAGAAACGGCTATTAAAACACATGGATGGAGTATCTTCTTTAATCCATCATTACTTCCAGCAGGCAAAAAGATTGGAATGTATGACAATCCACGTGATGCGGTTGCTGTGGCAGAATTATATTTAGGCAAAAGTTTAAACACAACCAATGCTGCTGATTTACAAGAAGTTGAAAACACTCTTAAAGCTCAAAAGCAAGCCTTCTCTTCCCTAATGTGGGGAACAGATAACTTAAGAACTGAAATTTCTGCAGGAAACTTGGATGTGGCCGTTGTTTATTCTGGTGACTTCTTTGATCAATATTATATTGCTGATGAAGAAGGATTACCAAAGAACTTCGATCTATTTGTGCCTAACTATACAAACATCTGGTTTGATGCTATGGTTATACCAACCACATCAAAACAAACAGATCTAGCACATAAGTTTATTGACTATTTCTTAAGAACAGATGTTGCTACCCAAAATGCTGATACTGTAGGTTATTGTCCAACTCATGTAGCCGCATATAATGCACTACTTGAAGATGAAACATGGGCAGAACTAAGTGCAAATTATCCATTCTATCCTATTCCTGATTCAGAAAACTTCCATGGTGAGATTTATAAAGATTTAGGAAATGACATTTATAATCGTTTTGCGAGTATCTTGGATAATGCAAAAGCATAATTAAATTTACCAAAATAATGTAATTAAATATACTTGCCTTTTTATTTAGAATTTGATATAATAGTAAGGCAAGTATGTAAGGGGTATAGTTCAATGGTAGAACAGCGGTCTCCAAAACCGTCGATGTGAGTTCGACTCTTACTACCCCTGCCATGGCGAATGTGGCGAAGTGGTTAACGCATCGGATTGTGGCTCCGACATTCGTGGGTTCGATTCCCATCATTCGCCCCATATTAGATAATGACACCCTTAGCGAGAGCTAGGGGTTTTATTTTTTTTGTACAGACTATATTTCAAATGAAATGTTTATCTATCATATTGATGATCTATTTGATAACAATAATTATGATTAAATATATTTAAATCGATAATTATTACATAGATGATTTGTTATTATTATACTTGACAGAATTATACTGATCGGCTAAAATAAAGTGTAACTTTATATTAGCCATGTTGGAGGTGTGTTATGTATATTCAAAGATCGATTGAAGAAAGATTGGCTAAAGTTTCAAAAATGTTTTATGTTGTTTTGGTAACTGGTCCAAGGCAAGTTGGTAAATCTACTTTATTGAAATACAATTTCCCAAATATAAACTATATTACTTTTGATGATCCATTATTATTAAGTACAGCTAATCAAGAGCCAGGGTTGTTTTTCAGAAATTATGAAACTCCGATTATTATTGATGAAATTCAATATGCGAAAGATATTCTCCCTTACATTAAAATGATTGCTGATAAATCAAATGAATATGGAATATTTTATCTAACAGGATCGCAACAATTTCATTTAATGAAAAATATAAGTGAAAGTTTGGCGGGCAGAGTGAGTATATTGGAATTACAAGGTCTATCTGCTCGGGAAATTTTTAATGTCAAATTTAACAAGCATTTCATACCAACCGATGAATATATAAATGAGAGAAAAAAAGATTTAAAAGAGTATACAAATATCTGGAATATTATACACAAAGGTTCATATCCAGCTATGTACAAGTCGGAAGTAGATTGGACAGAATTTTATTCATCATATGTCAAAACATACTTGCAAAGAGACATTAATGATCTAATTAATGTAAAGGATCAAATTGTATTTATGAATTTTTTGACTGCACTTGCTGCAAGAACTGGTGAAATACTTAATTATGAAAATATAGCTAGTGAAGTGGGGGTTAGCTCTCCAACCATTAAGAATTGGATTTCCATTCTTGAAACTTCAGGAATTATTTATTTATTGCAACCATATACTCCAAGTGCACTTAAGAGAGCAATCAAAGCACCAAAAATATATTTTAGAGATACTGGTTTAGTATGTTATCTAACAAAATGGATGACACCAGAAACGCTAAAGGTTGGTGCAAAAAGTGGTAATATCTTTGAAACATTTGTTATCTCGGAAATAATTAAGTCATATACAAATGAAGGTGTTGATTATCGTGGTAGTATATTTTATTATCGAGGGAAAGATAAAACAAGAAGAGTACGTGATGGTGAGCATATTGAATTAGAATCAGAAATTGATTTGATAATTGAAGAAAATAATACTGTATATCCTATAGAAATAAAAATGACCGCAAATCCCAAAATTGAAATGGCAAAAAGCTTTAATGTGCTTGATAAAATTGGGTCTAAAATAAGAGGAACTGGTGCAATTATTTGTTTATATGATAAGGTTCTATACCTGAAAGAGGATTTAGTAGTTTTACCAATTGAATTTATTTAATCCTTATATTAAATAAACAAAAGTAAATAAGATCATCTAAATAATTTGTAATCGAAATAGGGGTACTAATATGAATAAACATAGTTGTTCCAATAACTTGCAACTATTTTACGGTTAATTCCCATAATGGATGCTACTTCTCAATTAGAAGTTTTAATTTGATAAGAGTATTTTTTCTATCAATTTTAACATTCCTCTCACCCCCAAGCAAATTATATCATTAATTCTTGGAAATAATAAAAACAGTGGCCCAGATTTCAACCTATTACAGTTGATTTTTGGGCCACCATTATTTTAACATAACACTATTCTTTGCATTTATAATTTTTTATATACATATTTGAATTTTCTGTATTGAAAGTGTGAGTAATAAACAAAGTAGTCAATAGGCTATTTTTACTCGGTGATTTTACTAGAAAACGGAAGGATTGTTGCATAAATAGAAAATTGGTTTTTATATTTATATTTTAAGCCCAAAATAAA
>FZPS01000164.1_pt89 | contig 39174 bp, 30 predicted proteins | sample 1817821 | NCBI WGS metagenome assembly FZPS01 (sample SAMEA104158645, study PRJEB21678) | metagenome | place: Germany | collected 2015-04-21 | reverse complement strand
GTCCTGATTCTTTCAGTTCATCACTTGTATTATAAATTTTGGCTGGAGTTTGACTGAAATCAACAATAAGCAAACAAACTTTTTCGTATTTATAAAAATTCTTCTCTGTTCCTTTTCTATTGTTTATTGCCTGAAATGATTTAATGTATTTCAATACTGTTGCTTGATTAGGCTTTTTAAAAACAATTTTATTGTTTTTGACTTCTTTATCATCATATTCAGGGACGGCAATCATATAAACTTCACCTAAAACCATTTTAGGACAACGGTCGTGCAAATTAATAGCTTCCGAAGTTGTTCTTTCATAAAGCGTGTCAAAGTTTTTCTGAATACTGCTTATTTGACTTCTGATATTTATAGAAATTGTTCTTTCTGTAAACTTTTCGCCATATTCATCCACAACATCTTGCAACAATCCTTCTTCTAATATTTCCTCAGCTTTATCAAGATTTTAAACGACACAAACATCTTGATTTTTCTGTTTACGAGAACCTGCAAGTTTTAATTCGGGAGTTCGGCTGTTTAAAGGTGGAAAAATTAAATCTTCATTAATCCCAGCTTCAACCAACTCAACTTTTACAGCTTCGTGAATATTTAAAATTGGACGAGAAGACCTAATCATAGCTTCTTTTCCTTTTGCACCGTTCTCAATTATTGAAGTTTCTATTAACTCTTTAAAATTTTCTATTGCTTTTTGTATGTTTTTCAAACTCATTATTATTAAAAAATTCTTTGAGCGTTACATTTAACGCATTGGCAATCTTTTCAATATTGACAATAGAAACATTACGCTGTCCATTTTCAATACTTGCGATATAACTTCTATCCAAATCAGCAGTATAAGCCAAGTCTTTTTGAGACATTTCGGCTTTTTCTCTCAATTCTTTTATTCGCTGACCTATTTTTAGTTTTATATCCACGTTGCAAAAGTGAGAATATCTTGACTATAAATCAAAGACTATAAGTAACAATTGAAAATAATTTTGACTAATAACAATAAACGACAGAACTAGGGGCAGCCTATAACAAGGTATTGCCAAAAGCGGGGCTGAAGAAATCATTTTGAACTTTTTGCTATATTTGAACATTGGTATTTCTATTGAAGCTCGGTGTTAAAATTCCCCGCCTTCGGCAATACCCGAAACGTAATACTCAACTCTTCACTCTCGACTTCTGATACTACCTGTAGCTTAAACGATAAGCTGTAGTCTCTTTGAGTGCGTTTTACATAAAACAAATCATCTTCTTTTTTCATAAGTTCTTTTTTTATGTAACGGTATAGTAGGACGAGACATTTTATATATAATAAAAGAGGTCATCCGCAAGAAAACTTGGGATGACCTCTTTTTTGGATTATAATTTACTCATACCTCGGTCTTATCTTCCTTATATAATAATGTGGAGGCACTGGACTTAGTAAGGGCTTGGTAAACCCCTTATAACTATAAAGTAGGTATGTAATATTATTTGAAAAACATAAAAGCATAAATGAGTGCAAAAAGCAACAAAAAATCTGATTATGAGGTTGATCATAATGTTTTTATTCTTATCTTTGCAGCCCAAATAGAAAGGAGGTTATTGCAACACTCAGATAAACAGAGAACAGGGAAAAAATTTTAAAACAGTATTATTATAGATAATCAGGTATAGCAAACGATTATACTGATATTTCTATAAATCCCATTTGCAATAATATTCACAAACTAATAAACTAACAAATTTCAAATAAAATGATAATTGTACCGTTAAAAGAAGGCGAAAACATTGAAAGAGCCTTGAAAAAATTTAAACGCAAATATGAAAAAACAGGTGTAGTTAAAGAGCTTCGCAGACGTCAGGCATACATTAAACCTTCTGTGAAGAATCGTAAACAAAAACAACACGCTGTTTACGTTCAGAAAATGCAAGAAAACGAAGAATAAAATTTCCGAATTCTGAATATATTCTTTAACTTCGTAGTTCAAATGTTTTCATTGAGGGCTACTGAATGTGGAAAGAAAAATTTACAGAATATCTCCGTTATGAGAAGAACTACTCTTCTCAGACGGAGATTTCTTATTTAATAGATCTCACTCAGTTCAAAGATTTTGTTGTAGAAGAGACTGGTAGTTTCAATCCATCTGAAATCGACAGCGATATTGTAAGAATATGGATGAGCAGGCTAATGGAACAGGGAATGAAACCTTCATCCGTGAACAGGAAGCTAAGCTCATTAAAAACGTTCTTTAATTTTTTAGAGAGAAAAGAGTTAATAGGAAAAAATCCGGTTAAGCTTGTCTCAGGATTAAAAACCTCAAAGAGGCTTCCTGTCTTTGTTAACAACAGAGATATGACACGTATTCTGGATAGTCCGGATAATTATTCTGACGATTTTACAGGCTGCCGGGATCGTTTTTTAATTGAACTGCTATATGTAACAGGAATGCGACGTGCAGAGGTTATTTCATTAAAAGACAGCGACATTGATTTCAGCTCTTCCAGTCTTAAAGTGACAGGAAAAGGAAACAAACAGCGCTTTATACCATTTTCTGATGATACAAAGAGTAAAATTCTAAAATATATAGAAGTAAGAGACAAAGAAATTAAGAACAAATCTCCTTTTTTGATTGTTAAAGAAAATGGAGAGCCATTAAGTCCTGTACAAGTTTATAATATTATTCGGAACCATTTGAACGACATCCCTACTCTTTCAAAAAGGAGTCCACATGTGATACGTCATTCATTTGCTACCGAAATGATGAACAATGGTGCAGAAATTAATGCTGTTAAGGAATTGCTGGGACATGTTAGTCTCTCTTCGACGGAAATCTATACTCATGTCACATTTGAAGAAATGAAAAAAACTTATCAAAAAGCTCATCCCAGAGCAAAAAAATAGAGGAGGTAAATTTATGGAACTAACGATTCAATCTGTAAACTTTGATGCAACTGAACAATTGAAAGCATTTACTGAGAAAAAGGTTAAAAAGCTTCAGCGTTTTTCTGATGATATTATTCAGGCAGAAGTAATCCTGAAAGTAATCAAACCTGAATCGGCAAAAAACAAAGATGCAGCAATTAAGATAAATATCAAACAAAAAGATGCATTCGCAAATAAAACTGCAGATACTTTCGAAGAGGCTATCGACCTGTGTATTATGGCAATTGAGAAACAAATCATAAAAACTAAAGAAAAAACTAAGGAGAACTTTTGAAAAAAAACAAACAAATGTTTTGTCATCAATAAAAATATCACTACCTTTGCGACCGTTTCACTCCTAAAAACGTTTAGGAACGGTTAAAATCAAGCATACAAGCCTCTTTAGCTCAGTTGGCCAGAGCACGTGATTTGTAATCTCGGGGTCGTTGGTTCGAATCCGACAAGAGGCTCAGAATTTTTGGGCAGTTACCAGAGTGGCCAAATGGGGCTGACTGTAACTCAGCTGGCTTACGCCTTCGGTGGTTCGAATCCATCACTGCCCACTTTTCTAGATTTAGTGATACTTTATTGAATCAATAAATCATTTTTGCGGAAGTAGCTCAGTTGATAGAGCATTAGCCTTCCAAGCTGAGGGTCGCGGGTTTGAGTCCCGTCTTCCGCTCTTTTAAATTATGTCGCAGTGCTGCACGGGACTAAAAGTTAAGTCCGAAGTAAATCGGTATGTTCCGTCTTCTACTCTTTTGCCTATGTAGCTCAGCGGTAGAGCACTTCCTTGGTAAGGAAGAGGTCGCGGGTTCAATTCCCGCCATCGGCTCGACAATTTATGGAACGACATTAGGATCAAGATTAGGGGCAGAAGTGCCGAGTGTCTTGAGTTTCACTGTTTATAGACGTAAATACAAAGAATACATATATTATTTAAACTAATTAATAGGACATTTTATGGCAAAAGAACATTTTAACCGGACGAAGCCGCATGTGAATATCGGTACTATCGGTCACGTTGACCACGGTAAAACTACTCTAACGGCTGCTATCACCACCGTCTTAGGAAAAAAAGGATTCTCACAGGTTCGCTCATTCGATTCAATCGACAACGCTCCGGAAGAAAAAGAAAGAGGTATTACAATCAATACTTCACACGTTGAATATGAAACTGCAGAACGTCACTATGCACACGTTGACTGTCCGGGTCACGCTGACTATGTAAAGAACATGGTTACTGGTGCTGCTCAGATGGACGGTGCTATTATAGTTGTTGCTTCAACTGATGGTCCAATGCCTCAGACACGTGAACACATTCTTCTTGCACGTCAGGTAAACGTTCCAAGGCTGGTTGTTTTCATGAATAAGGTTGACTTGGTTGACGACGAAGAGATGCTAGAATTAGTAGAAATGGAAATGCGTGAATTGCTTTCATTCTACAACTTCGATGGTGACAACACTCCGGTTATTCAAGGTTCTGCTCTTGGTGCACTTAACGGTGAGCCAAAATGGGAAGAAAAAATTATGGAGCTTATGAATGCTGTTGATACTTGGATTCCACTGCCTCCACGTGATGTTGACAAACCATTCTTGATGCCTATAGAAGACGTATTCTCAATTACTGGTCGTGGTACTGTTGCTACAGGTCGTATCGAAACAGGTATCATCAAAACTGGTGAAGAAGTACAGATCATCGGTCTAGGAGCTGAAGGCAAGAAATCAGTTGTTACAGGAGTTGAAATGTTCCGTAAGATCCTTGACGAAGGTCAGGCTGGTGATAACGTAGGACTTTTACTACGTGGTATCGACAAAGATGAAATCAAACGCGGTATGGTTATTTCTCACCCAGGTAAAGTTAAACCTCACTCTAAATTCAAAGCAGAGGTTTATATCCTGAAGAAAGAAGAAGGTGGACGTCACACTCCATTCCATAACAAATACCGTCCTCAGTTCTACATCCGTACACTTGACGTTACCGGTGAAATTTCTCTACCAGAAGGCGTAGAAATGGTTATGCCAGGTGACAACGTTACAATTGACGTTGAACTTATCTACCCAGTAGCATGTAACGTAGGTCTTCGTTTCGCGATCCGTGAAGGTGGACGTACAGTTGGTGCCGGACAGATTACTGAGCTGATTGACTAATAATACCGAAATCATTTGTCTTTACTGACAAAGATTAAAGTATAATCAATATTGACCCTCCGAACCTTCTTCTTTATGAAGAAATAAGGAGGGTAACTTTACGGGTCTAGCTCAGTTGGTAGAGCACTGGTCTCCAAAACCAGGTGTCGGGAGTTCGAGTCTCTCGACCCGTGCTAGAAATGATCTGAAATAGATGAAAAAAATAGTTGCATATATAAAGGATTCTTATACAGAATTAGTTCATAAGGTATCCTGGCCATCCAAAGAAGAACTATCCGGCAGTACGGTGATTGTTTTAATTGCTTCCATAATAATTGCCTTAGTAGTATTTGGAATAGATTCTTTATTTGAGTGGATATTAAAAATCCTCTACGGTATTTTATAATCCTGAATTAGAGACACAATGACTGAAGAGAGAAAAAAATGGTACGTTTTGCGTTCCGTTAGTGGTAAGGAAAATAAGGTCAAAGAATATCTTGAGTCAGAGATAAAAAAAACCGATTTGGGGAAATATATTTCTCAAGTCTTAATCCCTACAGAGAAAACTTTTACGGTGCGAAACGGGAAAAAAGTGATGAAAGAACGCGCTTATCTTCCCGGCTATGTACTTATTGAAGCTGAACTGACAGGGGAGGTTATTCACGAACTTAAGAATATCAATTTTGTAGCCGGTTTTCTGCCTAATACAACTAACCCCCAACCTTTAAAAGAGTCGGAGGTTAAGCGTATTCTTGGCACAATGGATGAATTGGAAGAAGCTGGCGAAGATATGGATATGAAATACTATGTTGGAGAAAATGTTAAAGTGATCAGCGGTCCTTTCAGCAGTTTCTCTGGTGTGGTTGAAGAGGTGAATGACGAGAGAAAGAAACTCAAAGTGATGGTTAAAATTTTCGGTAGAAAACAGCTGCTGGAATTAAGTTATATGCAAGTAGAGAAAGAATAATCAGATATTTGGTTACGCAGATTCTGTAAATTCTTCAAAGTGTTTCGAAAAATCCCAATTAATTAAAATCAAGAAAATGGCTAAAGAAGTTGCCGGACAACTAAAATTACAAATTAAAGGAGGAGCTGCAAATCCATCACCTCCCGTAGGACCTGCATTAGGTTCGAAAGGACTAAATATTATGGATTTCTGCAAGCAATTCAATGCCAGGACTCAGGACAAAGCCGGTAAGATATTACCAGTGGTAATTACATACTATGCCGACAAGTCGTTTGATTTTATTGTTAAAACACCACCGGTTGCAGTACAACTGTTAGAAGCAAGTAAAGCAAAGGGAGGTTCAGCTGAACCTAATCGCTTAAAAATAGCTGCAATTACCTGGGAACAGGTTGAAGCTATTGCACGCGAGAAAATGACCGACTTAAACTGTTTCACACTGGAGTCTGCAATGAGAATGGTAGCTGGTACGGCCCGAAGCATGGGTATTACAGTAAAAGGGAAATTTCCTCAGAATATTAATATTTAAAACTTCAATTGAGACATGAGTAAACTTACAAAAAATCAAAAGTTAGCTTTAAGTAAAATTGAAGTGGGGAAAGCCTATTCACTAAAAGAGGCAGCAGTTCTGGTTAAAGAAATTACTACAACTAAATTTGATGCTTCTGTTGATATCGATGTACGCCTAGGCGTGGATCCACGTAAAGCTAACCAAATGGTAAGAGGTGTTGCATCTCTTCCACACGGAACAGGAAAACAAGTAAGAGTTCTTGTATTGTGTTCTCCGGAGGTCGAAGCCCAAGCTAAAGAAGCTGGTGCCGACTACGTAGGACTGGATGAATATATCGAAAAAATTAAGGGTGGTTGGACAGATATTGATGTTATAATCACTCAACCGCAAATTATGGGTAAAATAGGTGCACTTGGCCGTATATTAGGTCCACGTGGTCTTATGCCTAACCCAAAGAGCGGTACTGTAACTCCCGACGTAGCAACTGCTGTGAAGGAAGTTAAACAGGGTAAAATCGACTTTAAAGTTGATAAAGCCGGTATTATTCATACTTCTATAGGAAAAGTATCATTTACGCCGGAACAGATTCGAGACAACGCTAGAGAATTTATCCAAACGTTGATCAAATTGAAACCGTCAGCAGCAAAAGGTACTTATATTAAGAGCGTTTATCTTTCTAGTACAATGAGTCCCGGTATTAAACTGGATACAAAATCATTAGAAGAAACCAATTAAAAAAGGAAATCAATGAAAAAGGAAGATAAAAAACGAATAATAGAGCAAATATCAGCTGATCTGCAGAAATACGAAAACTTCTATCTCACAGACATTGCAACATTAAATGCAGAGAAAACGAGTATATTAAGAAGAGAATGTAACACTGAAGATATTAAGCTGGTAGTTGTTAAGAATACCTTATTGCAAAAAGCATTCGAATCATTAGATAAGAACTATGAAGAACTGTATCCTGTATTAAAAGGAAATACAGCTATTATGTTCTCTGATGTAGCAAATGCTCCTGCTAAGCTAATTGATAAACATAAGGCAGATAAGATACCTGTATTTAAAGGTGCTTACGTTCAGGAAAGCTTCTTTATTGGAGCAAACACACTGAAAGACCTTGTAAACATCAAGAGCAAAACAGAGCTTATTGGAGATGTTATTGGATTATTACAATCTCCTGCTAAGAATGTTATCTCAGCACTCCAATCCGGCGGTAATACTATACACGGAGTTCTGAAAACTCTGTCGGAAAGAGAATCTTAATTAAAGATCCGAATAATTTATTGAAAATAAATTTTTCAGACAACAAACAGAATTAGTAATCAATTTAAACAAATACAAAAAATGGCAGACTTAAAAAAATTTGCTGAAGACCTGGTTAACTTAACTGTAAAAGAGGTTAATGAACTAGCCGAAATTTTAAAAACTGAGTACGGTATTGAACCAGCTGCTGCAGCTGTTGCTGTTGCTGCAGGACCTGTAGGTGGTGAAGAAGCCGCTGCTGAAGAAAAGAATTCATTCGATGTAATTCTTAAGAGCGCTGGCTCTGCAAAACTTGCTGTTGTTAAAGCGGTTAAAGAACTTACCGGACTAGGGCTTAAAGAAGCTAAAGATCTAGTTGACGCTGCTCCAAGTGAATTGAAAAAAGGTGTAACAAAAGACGAAGCTGACGCTTTGAAAAAACAACTTGAAGAGGCTGGAGCAGAAGTTGAACTTAAATAGCATATACCTATATTAGGTTTATTCGGTTAGGAATCTTCAGCACTGAAGGTTCTTAACCTTTTCTGTCAATATATATTAGGTTCATAAATTCATCCCCATGTCTTCAAACAAAGCTAATCAAAGAATAAATTTTGCGTCGATTAAAAATCCGCTTGACTTCCCAGACTTTTTGGAAGTTCAGTTACAATCATTTCAGGATTTTATCCAACTCGACACACCCCCGGAAAGCAGAAAAAAGGAAGGATTGTATAAGGTTTTCACGGAAAATTTCCCAATCACAGATACCCGAAACAATTTTGTACTTGAGTTTTTAGATTACTATGTTGATCCTCCACGCTATTCTATAGATGAGTGCGTTGACAGAGGACTGACTTATAGTGTGCCACTAAAAGCAAAACTATATCTGTACTGTACTGACCCTGACCACGAGGATTTTACACCGGTCATTCAAGATGTTTATCTGGGAACTATACCCTATATGACCGAGAAGGGTACATTTGTTATTAACGGTGCGGAACGTGTTATCGTTTCACAGCTTCACCGTTCGCCGGGCGTGTTCTTTGGACAGAGCCTTCATGCGAATGGAAGTGTTCTGTATTCTGCCCGTGTTATTCCTTTTAGAGGATCATGGATAGAATTTGCAACGGATATCAACAACGTAATGTACGCCTATATAGATAGGAAAAAGAAATTACCTGTTACTACTCTTTTACGTGCCATTGGGTTTGAGAATGATAAAGATATTCTTGAAATATTTGATCTTGCTGAAGAGGTAAAAGCAAATAAAACAAACCTGAAGAAAGTTTTAGGCCGTAAACTAGCTGCACGTGTCTTGAAATCCTGGATGGAAGATTTTGTGGATGAAGATACGGGTGAAGTTACTTCAATCGAAAGAAATGAGGTAATCATTGAACGTGAAACAATTCTTGAACAAGAGCATATAGATGAAATTATTGAATCTGGTGTATCTTATATTCTTCTACATAAAGAGGCATCCAATTCAATTGACTACTCTATAATTTATAATACTCTGCAGAAAGACCCGAGCAACTCGGAAATTGATGCTATTAAACACATTTATCGTCTATTACGTAGCGCTGAGCCAGCAGATGATTCAAGTGCACGAGAAGTTATAAACAACCTATTCTTCTCCGAAAAGAGATATGACTTAGGCGATGTGGGACGATACAGAATAAATAAGAAACTCAATCTTAATATCGCAGATGATATTCGTGTACTCACGAAAGAAGATATTATTGAGATTATAAAATACCTTATCGAATTAATTAACTCTAAAGCGGTTGTAGATGATATTGACCACTTAAGCAACAGACGTGTAAGAACTGTTGGTGAGCAGTTATATACTCAATTCGGTATAGGTTTAACTCGTATGGCACGTATTATCCGTGAAAGGATGAACGTAAGGGATAACGAGGTGTTTACACCTATTGATCTAATTAATGCGAAAACAATTTCTTCCGTAATTAATACATTCTTCGGAACAAATGCTTTATCGCAGTTTATGGATCAAACGAATCCTCTTGCCGAAATTACACACAAAAGACGTTTATCAGCACTAGGGCCAGGCGGTTTATCACGTGAGCGTGCCGGTTTTGAAGTGCGTGACGTTCATTTTACTCACTATGGCCGTCTCTGTCCTATTGAAACTCCTGAAGGTCCAAATATCGGACTTATTTCATCACTTTGCGTTTATGCAAAAATTAATGATCTTGGTTTCATTGAGACTCCATATCGTAAAGCTGAGAATGGTGTCGTAAATATAAATAATGAAGATATCATTTATTTAGCAGCGGAAGAGGAAGAAGAAAAAATTATTGCACAGGGTAATGCTCCACTTGATGAAAATGGCCGTTTTATAAATCCAAGGGTTAAATCAAGACAAGATGCAGACTACCCGGTAGTTGCACCTGAAGAGGTGGATCTGATGGATGTATCTCCAATGCAGATTGCATCTATAGCCGCATCACTTATTCCATTCCTTGAACATGATGATGCTAACCGTGCTCTCATGGGTTCAAATATGATGCGCCAGGCTGTTCCACTTATTCGTACTGAAGCCCCGATCGTGGGAACTGGTATTGAAGGAAATGTAATTAAAGACTCCAGAACCCAGATAGTAGCTGAAGGTAATGGGGTTATTACATATGTTGATGCAACAACTATTAAGATTAAATATGAGAGAACTGAAGAAGAAGAATTCACCAGCTTCGAAGATTCAGAAAAGACTTATAATATACCTAAATTCCGTAAGACAAACCAGAATACAACTGTTGACCTCCGTCCTATTTGCAGTGTAGGTCAGCAAGTTAAAGCTGGAGAGATTCTAACAGAAGGTTATGCTACTGAAAATGGTGAACTGGCATTAGGTAAGAACCTTAAAGTGGCTTTCATGCCTTGGAAAGGTTATAACTTTGAGGATGCTATTGTACTTAACGAGAGAATGGTTAGTGAAGATGTATTTACATCTGTTCACGTTGAGGAGTTCTCACTCGAGGTTCGTGAAACCAAGAGAGGTATGGAAGAACTTACTTCGGACATTCCAAACGTAAGTGAAGAGGCAACCAAAGATCTTGATGAGAGAGGAATCGTAAGAGTTGGTGCCAGAATTAAACCTGGTGATATTCTTATTGGTAAGATTACTCCTAAAGGTGAATCAGATCCATCTCCGGAAGAGAAATTACTTCGTGCTATATTCGGTGATAAGGCAGGTGATGTTAAAGATGCATCACTAAAAGCATCTCCTTCTCTTAAAGGGGTAGTTATTCATACAAATCTATTCTCTAAAGCATCCAAGAAAGGCAAGACTAAACTTTCAAATAAAGCTATACTCCCAAAACTGGATGAAGAGTATGAGGCAAAATTTGAAGAGTTAAGAAAAATTCTGATAGAAAAGCTTATTAAGCTGACTGATGGCAAAACTTCTGCCGGAGTGAAAGATTACACCAATATTGATATCGTTCCTAAAGGTGCTAAATTTACTCCAAAGATTTTATCTGACATAGATTATCAATCTGTTCAGTTAAATAAATGGACTACAGACACTCATAAGAATACACTTATACGTGCAACGGTCATCAATTATTTGCGCAGGTTTAAAGAACTTGATGCAGAACTTAAACGTAAGCGTTTTGACCTGACAATTGGAGACGAATTGCCTTCAGGTATTATGCAAAGTGCTAAAGTGTATGTTGCTAAAAAGCGCAAAATACAGGTGGGAGATAAAATGGCGGGCCGACACGGTAATAAAGGTATCGTATCAAAAATTGTTCGCCAGGAAGATATGCCTTTCTTAGCAGACGGAACACCTGTTGATATCGTTTTAAATCCTCTAGGTGTACCATCACGTATGAACCTTGGACAGATTTTTGAAACTGTATTAGGCTGGTCAGGAAAACAGCTGGGAGTTAAATTTGCTACCCCAATTTTTGATGGCGCTCAATTGGAAGACATGAATGAGTGGACAGATAAAGCTGGTATTCCTGCATATGGAAAAACTTATTTGTATGACGGTGGAACAGGTGAAAGATTTGACCAGCCGGCTACAGTAGGAATTATTTATATGCTTAAGCTTGGTCATATGGTTGAAGATAAAATGCATGCACGTTCTATTGGACCATATTCACTTATTACACAGCAGCCGTTGGGTGGTAAAGCTCAGTTCGGAGGTCAGCGTTTTGGTGAGATGGAGGTGTGGGCACTTGAAGCATTTGGAGCTTCTCACATTCTTCAGGAAATTCTTACTGTTAAATCGGATGATGTTGTTGGACGTTCCAAAGCATATGAAGCAATAGTTAAGGGTGAGGCAATGCCTCAGCCGGGTATACCTGAGTCGCTCAATGTACTTATTCATGAGCTTCAGGGATTGGGACTAGACATCTCTCTCGATTAATTTTTCACCGATGGATGATTATTGCAGTTTATCTGCATAATCATCTTCAGGAGATTCAAACAAAAAAATTATAACTCTTTATAAAGGTTATTATGGCATATAGAAAAGAGAATAAAATAAAGAGTAACTTTTCAAAAATTACGATCAGTCTGGCTTCACCGGAAAAAGTTCTTGAAAACTCTTATGGCGAAGTTTTAAAGCCGGAAACAATTAACTACCGTACATACAAACCTGAACGTGACGGATTATTTTGCGAACGTATATTCGGTCCAGTAAAAGATTACGAATGTCACTGCGGAAAATATAAAAGAATTCGTTATAAGGGTATCGTGTGTGATCGTTGCGGTGTAGAAGTTACAGAAAAAAAGGTGCGTCGCGAACGTACGGGACATATCCATCTGGTAGTTCCTGTTGCTCATATATGGTATTTTAGATCATTACCTAATAAAATAGGTTATCTGTTAGGTATACCAACAAAAAAACTGGATACAATTATTTATTACGAAAGATATGTCGTAATCCAGCCTGGTATTCTTGAGGACAAATTGTCGGAAAAAGATCTTTTGACAGAAGATGAATATCTTGAATATCTGGACTCAATTCCAAAGGAGAATCAACTTCTAGAAGATTCCGATCCAAATAAATTTATTGCTAAGATGGGTGCAGAAGCACTGTTGAGCCTGCTTGAAAGAATAAATCTTGACAAACTGGCAAATCAACTGCGTCACAAAGCAAATACTGAAACTTCTCAGCAACGTAAGAATGAAGCACTTAAGCAACTACAGGTAGTAGAGGCCTTCCGTGGTTCAAAAAATATTAATAAGCCTGAGTGGATGATAATGAAGGTAATTCCTGTTATTCCACCCGATCTCAGGCCACTGGTTCCTCTTGATGGAGGAAGATTTGCCACATCAGACTTGAATGACCTTTATCGCAGGGTTATCATACGTAATAATCGTCTGAAAAGGTTGATCGATATTAAGGCTCCTGATGTGATCCTCAGAAATGAGAAACGTATGCTTCAGGAATCGGTAGATTCATTATTTGACAACTCTCGTAAATCGAGTGCAATTAAAACTGAATCAAACCGTCCGTTGAAATCTCTATCTGACAGTTTAAAAGGAAAACAGGGGCGTTTCCGTCAAAACTTACTTGGAAAACGTGTGGACTACTCTGCCCGTTCGGTTATTGTGGTTGGTCCGGAGCTTAAGATGCATGAATGTGGTCTTCCTAAGGACATGGCAGCTGAATTATACAAACCGTTTATTATCCGTAAGTTAATAGAAAGAGGTATTGTTAAAACAGTTAAGTCTGCTAAAAAGATTGTTGACAGGAAAGAGCCTGTTGTTTACGATATACTTGAATATGTGATGAAAGGACACCCGGTTCTTCTGAACCGTGCCCCTACCCTTCACAGATTGGGTATTCAGGCTTTCCAGCCAAAACTTATCGAGGGTAAAGCAATTCAGTTGCACCCACTTGCATGTACTGCGTTTAACGCGGACTTTGATGGTGACCAGATGGCTGTTCACCTTCCTCTTGGAAATGAAGCAATTCTTGAAGCTCAGCTATTGATGCTTGCTTCTCATAATATTCTTAATCCGGCTAACGGTGCACCAATTACAGTTCCTTCACAGGACATGGTTCTCGGACTATACTACATTACAAAAATACGTCCGGGGGCTAAAGGAGAAGGAATGATTTTCTATGGTGAAGAAGAAGCTATAATTGCTTATAACGAAGGAGCAGTAGATATTCATGCTCTTGTTAAAGTAATTGTTGATGATATTGACGAAGAAGGAAATCCGATTCGTAAAATGCACGAAACTACTGTAGGCCGTGTTATTACAAATGAGGCTATTCCAAAAGAGGTGGGATATGTAAACGAACTGCTTTCTAAAAAATCTCTTCGCGATATTATTGGAAAGGTTATAAAAACTTGTGGTGTTGCACGTACTGCTCAGTATCTTGATGATATTAAGGACCTCGGTTATAAAATGGCATTCAAGGGAGGATTATCATTCAATCTTGAAGATGTAATTATACCAAAAGAGAAAGAATCTCTTATTCAGCAAGGTTACGACGAGGTTGAGCAGATTCTTGAGAACTACAATATGGGATTCATTACCTATAATGAACGTTATAACCAGATTATTGACACATGGACGCATATTAACTCCAAGCTGTCGAATATTCTGATGAAACAATTATCTGAAGATGACCAGGGATTCAACTCTGTTTACATGATGCTTGATTCTGGAGCGCGTGGTTCGCGTGAACAGATCAGACAGTTATCAGGTATGCGTGGATTGATGGCGAAACCTCAAAAAAGTGGTGCTGAAGGTTCTCAGATTATTGAAAACCCAATTCTCGCTAACTTTAAAGAAGGTCTGTCGGTTCTTGAGTATTTCATCTCTACTCACGGTGCTCGTAAAGGTCTTGCGGATACAGCTCTTAAAACAGCTGACGCTGGTTATCTGACACGCCGTCTGGTTGATGTATCTCAGGATGTTATTGTAAATGAAGTTGACTGTGGCACTTTAAGAGGTTTAACAGCAACAGCTATTAAGAATAACGAAGAGGTAATTGCTTCTCTGTATGAACGTATTCTTGGTCGTGTCTCTGTACATGATGTACAGCATCCTAACACTGGAGAAATTATCGTAAATTCAGGTGAAGAAATTACTGAAGAGATTGCTAAGAAAATAGAAGAATCTCCGATTGAACGTGTTGAAATAAGATCAGTTCTGACTTGTGAATCATCACATGGAGTATGTGCTAAATGTTATGGTAGAAACCTTGCAACCGGTCATATGGTTCAAAAAGGTGAAGCTGTTGGTGTTATTGCTGCTCAGTCAATTGGTGAGCCGGGAACTCAGCTTACACTTAGAACATTCCACGTTGGGGGTATCGCATCTAACATAGCTGCAGAAAGTAGAATAATAGCAAAATATGATGGTATTGTTGAGTTTGAAGAACTACGCTTTGTAGAAACAACTGACTCAGAAGGCAAACCATATAAAGTTGTTGTAAGCCGTTTGATGGAAATGAGAATTATCGATCCAAATACAAAAATTGTATTACTTTCTCATAACGTACCTTACGGTTCTAAACTCTACTTCAATCAGGGTGACAAAATTAAAAAAGGTGATCTGATATGTGAATGGGATCCATTCAATGCAGTAATTGTATCTGAAGCATCTGGTAGAATCCGTTTCGAAAACTTTACCGAAAACCTTACTTATAAGGTTGAATCTGACGAACAGACAGGGTTGAAAGAAAAGGTAATTATTGAATCTAGGGATAAAACAAAAGCTCCATCTGCACATATTGTAGATGAGAACGATGATATTTTAAGAACATATACACTACCTTTAGGTTCTCACATTGTTAAAAATGAGAATGATGTTATTAAAGCTGGTGATACGTTAGTAAAAATACCTCGTGCAGTTGGAAAGTCTGGTGACATCACCGGAGGTTTACCACGAGTTACTGAGTTATTTGAAGCACGTAATCCTTCTAACCCTGCTGTTGTAACCGAAATTGATGGTGAGGTATCTTTTGGTAAGATCAAGAGAGGTAATCAGGAAATTTCAGTTACTTCAAAAACAGGTGAAGTTAAAAAATATCTTGTTCCATTGTCCAAGCAGATACTTGTTCAGGAAAATGACTATATCCGTGCTGGTATGCCTCTTTCAGAAGGCGCAATTACTCCGGCTGATATACTGGCAATTAAAGGGCCTACGGCTGTACAGGAGTATATTGTGAACGAAGTTCAGGATGTTTATCGTCTGCAAGGTGTTAAGATTAATGATAAGCACTTTGAAGTAATAGTACGACAGATGATGCGTAAAGTTGAGGTTGTTGATCCGGGTGATACTCGTTTCTTAGAACAGCAACTGGTTGACAAACTCGAAATTATGGAAGAAAATGACCGCACTTGGGGTAAGAAAGTAATTACTGATGCGGGTGATTCTCAAATATTCGAACCAGGCCAGATTGTTACAGTTCGTAAACTACGTGATGAGAACAGTTCTCTGAAACGTCGTGACTTGAAACTAGTGGAAGCACGTGATGCAGTTCCTGCAACAGCTAATCAGGTATTACAGGGTATTACCCGTGCAGCTCTTCAAACAACCAGCTTTATGTCTGCCGCTTCATTCCAGGAAACAACAAAAGTACTTAACGATGCAGCTATTCATGGTAAAGTTGATACTTTGGATGGACTTAAAGAGAACGTTATTGTTGGGCATCTTATACCTGCCGGTACCGGTCAGAGAGAGTTTGACAAGCTTGTTGTTGGATCTCGTGAAGATTTTGAGAAAATCAATGCAAACAAAAGAAGTAATCTGTTCCAGGAAGCAATTTCTCAGGAATAAATTAACTGATATAATATTTAAAAACCCGGAGCTAATTATAAGTTCCGGGTTTTTTTATATAATAATTATTGGATTTCAAACCTTAGATTGAGATATTTTATCTGATAAGATTATTTTCCGGTGGATCTTTTCAGATATTCATAAATAGCTTTTTGTGCTCGTACAGAAGGTTTATTATCATGTTTAAATACATTGTTTAGATTTTCATCTACCCATACTGCACTTTTATTATCAGCAAGCTGAATTCTCAGAATATCTATTATCTGTTTTTTCAGAGATACAGTATAGATTGGGAAAGCAACTTCTATGCGTCGGTGCAAATTTCTCTGCATCCAGTCTGCTGAAGTAAGATAAACATTCTCTTCTCCTTCATTAAAGAAATACCACACTCTCGCATGTTCAAGATATGCACCTACTATTCTTGTTACAGTTATATTTTTACTATAGGGCTGATTAGGAATCAGACAACATATTCCTCTGACAATCAGATCTATTTTTACACCTGCTTCACTTGCGCGATATAGTGCATCTATCATACCTTTATCCTCAAGACTATTCATCTTGAGAATAATATAGCCTATACCACCTTTTTTCACATTCTCAATTTCCCGTTCTATCATACGATGAATCTCGGATAGCATGTTGAACTGTGTTACCAGCAGGTGTTTAAAATTGTGCATATGAGGTTTTCCTTCAAGTACCCGGAATACTTCGTCAATATCTTTTATAAATTCCTTATTAGATGTAAGTAATCCTTTATCTGAGTATATCCGGGCTGTTTTTTCATTAAAATTTCCAGTTCCCAAATATGCATATCCTTTAATCGGCTCATCAGGATCATTGCTGCGTTTACGAACATATGCCAGTTTTGCATGTACTTTTAATCCTGGAAGGCTGTAAATAATTTTTACTCCTGCCTGTTGCATCAGTTCAGATGAAATATAGTTGTTTTCTTCATCGAAACGAGCTTTAAGTTCAACGAAAACCGTCACCTTTTTCCCATTCTTTGCAGCGCTGATTAAACTGTTTATAACAGCTGAGTTTTCTGCAACTCTATACTGAGTAACCTTAATTTCTAAAACTTTAGGGTCAAATGCTGCTTGTAACAGAAATCTAAGCAGGTAGTCAAAAGATTGATAAGGAAAATGCAGCAAAACATCCTGCTTTCTTAATACACGTAATACAGAGTTGTGAGATTCCAGCTCAGGTACTCTTAATGGTTGTGGAAGTTGTTGCTTTAATGCATTTCCAACAGGATTTGGCAGTTGTGCAAGATCGGACAAATTTAGGTATTGACCTGAGGGAAGTAGCTCTTCTTCTTCTATTTCATATGCCTCGCATAGATAATTAAGAAAATAATCAGGCATATTCTTATCGTATTGAAAACGAGTTACAGCTCCTATCTTACGTTTGCGTACTTTTTTCAATATCTCTTCAGCTATATCTTTCTGATCTTCATCTTCGAGTGAGAAATCAGCATCACGCGAAATCTTTATACTAAAACAGTCCATAATTTCATACCCGGGGAAAACACTTTTCAGGTTTGCTTTAATTACATCATCAATAAACATAATGTAATAATTACCACCATAAGAGGGCAATTCAATAAACCTGGGTATCTTGGTATATGGAATCTTCATTATAGCGTAAGTGTAATTTGAAGGATCATCTTCAATCTTTTTTTTCTTTTTAAGCAGACTGATTGTTTGATATATACGACCATCCTGAATGAATGAGTGAATATCATCTTTTTGAATGATCATTGGCTGTAGATATGGAAAAACTTCTTCATTGAAATATTTCTCTACATAGCTCTTATGAAAGGATTTTACTTCGTGAGTTTGATATAGTACAATACTATTCCTTTTCAGTTCAGGAAGAATCATATTATTAAATATATTATAATACTCTTTTTCCTGTGAAGTTACTTCGTTGTTAATCTGAACTATTGTTTTTAGCGCCTCTTCAACTGATTCATCGCGATTAATTCTTTCAAGTAGAGAACTATGATAACCGCTTACTCTGATTTTATAGAACTCCTCTAAATTTGAGGAGTAAATTGATAAGAATTTTATTCGCTCATAAACCGGCAGCCGCTCATCTTTAGCTTCAAGCAGAACACGATAGTTAAAAGACAGCCAGCTTATATCACGTTTAAAATACGAGTATTGATGATTTTTCATTGTAAAGGGGTTGTAACTGTTTATTTATACTCAAAAATACGAAGTTTGTTTGAATAAAAGACATTTTGACAATATTTAGGATTGAAAATAATAGTACAAATGATTGAATCAGTTGTTTTCTTTTTAAAAATCTATCTTTGTTGTCAAGAAACAATGTAATTTATATGAAGAAAATTGGGTTGCTGTCTGATACCCACGGATATTGGGACAATAAATTTGAGTTGTATTTCAAGGATTGTGATGAAATATGGCATGCGGGAGATATCGGAACAGTAGAGCTTGCCGAAAGGTTTGAGAATTTTAAACCTTTCAGGGCTGTTTATGGAAATATTGATGACAATATACTAAGAGCTCAATACCCTGATATATTGCGGTTTAACGTAGAGAATATTGATGTCTTGATGACTCATATAGGAGGATATCCGGGTAGATATGATCCTTCTATACGCTCACAGTTACTTGCTAACCCACCGAAATTATTTATAAGTGGTCACTCTCATATACTTAAGGTTATGTATGATAAAAAAATTGAATGCCTTCATATGAATCCGGGAGCTGCTGGTATATACGGTTTTCATAAAGTTCGCACAATTCTGCGATTTATCCTTGATAATGGTAATATCAGAGACTTAGAGGTTATCGAAATAAAGTAGATTTTTAATTCTTTAAAGGCTCTCGAAAAGATAATCCAAGTATCAAATCAGACAAAATGATTATTCTAACTGATTATATCACTCTTTTTTGGTAACTTTGTCTTTTAATTCTATATATAAATCGATCAAAAACTGAGATATGATTTCTTTTTTCAAAACTCCCTCTAATAGTATTATAGCAGTAGAAACAGGAAAAACATTTACTCCTGAAACACTGCGTAAACTAAAATGGTTATTTGGTGAAGCTGAGTTGCTTGATACAGATATAATAGAAAAGCAATATGTTGGACCTCGCCGTGAAATGATTACTCCCTGGAGTACATGTGCTGTAGAAATTACCAGAAATATGGGAATAGATGGTATAACTCGAATAGAAGAATATACCCCTTTTTCAGATAATGGAGATTCATATTTTGATCCAATGCTTCAACGTATATATAAGAAGCTGGATCAGTCAGTTTTCACGATCGACAAAAAGCCTGAAGATATTATTTACATTGATGATATAGAGGCTTACAACCAATCTGAAGGATTGGCCATGAGTGTTGATGAAATAAACTATTTAAACAGTGTTAGCAAAAAGATGGGACGAAAACTCACAGATAGTGAAGTATTTGGGTTCTCTCAAGTTAACTCTGAGCACTGTCGTCACAAAATATTCAATGGAAAATTCATTATAGATGGTGAAGAAAAAGAGATGTCACTGTTTCAGATGATTAAAAAGACCTCTTCTGTCAATCCAAACTCTCTTATTTCAGCATATAAAGATAATGTTGCATTTATACAAGGACCAGTAATTGAACAGTTTGTACCAGCCAGTGGAGATAAACCAGACTATTTTATTACTAAAGAGATTGAGAGTGTATTATCTCTTAAAGCAGAAACTCATAACTTCCCAACAACTGTAGAGCCATTTAATGGAGCATCCACCGGAACTGGTGGTGAAATACGTGACAGACTTGCAGGTGGTAAAGGATCATTACCTATAGCAGGTACTGCAGTTTATATGACTTCATACCCTCGTCTTGAAAGTGATCGCCCCTGGGAACAAACACTCTCCCCTCGAAACTGGTTGTATCAAACACCTGAGCAGATCTTAATTAAGGCTTCAAACGGAGCTTCTGACTTTGGCAACAAATATGGACAGCCTCTGATTTGTGGCTCAGTTCTTACATTTGAGCACACTGAGAACAATAAAAAGTTTGGTTTCGATAAGGTTATCATGCTTGCAGGAGGTGTAGGATATGCAAATAAACGCGATGCAAAGAAAGGCATTCCTGAAAAAGGAGAAAAAATTGTAGTTTTAGGTGGAGATAATTATAGAATTGGAATGGGTGGTGGAGCTGTATCATCAGTTAACACCGGAGAGTATTCTGAAGGTATAGAACTTAATGCTATACAAAGAGCTAATCCTGAAATGCAAAAACGTGTATCTAACGTAATCCGCTCACTTGCAGAGTCTGAAGACAACCCAATTGTTTCAATTCATGATCACGGAGCGGGAGGTCATCTAAACTGCCTATCTGAAATAGTAGAAAGCACAGGTGGCATTATTGAAGTTGATAAACTGCCAGTTGGTGACAAAACTCTTTCTGCCAAAGAGATAATTGGCAACGAGAGTCAGGAACGAATGGGTCTTCTGATGAGTCAAAAAGATATAGAAAGAGTAGAGCGGATAGCATCAAGAGAACAGGCACCACTTTATGTTGTTGGTGAAACTACCGGTGATATGAGATTAACATTCACACAATCTAATGGAGTAAAACCTATTGATATGGAGTTGGATGACTTCTTTGGTAAAACGCCAGAAACTGTGATGAATGACACTACAATAATAGAGGAATACACTAAACCTGAATATGATATACAGAATCTGGAGGAGTATGTAGAAAATGTACTCAAGCTTGAGTCAGTAGCATGTAAGGATTGGCTAACAAATAAGGTAGATAGGTCTGTAACAGGTAAAATAGCTCGTCAGCAATGTCAGGGTGAAATTCAGTTACCTTTAAGCGATTGTGGTGCCGTGGCGCTTGACTACAGAGGACATGCCGGTATTGCTACATCAATAGGACATGCACCTCAAGTAGCTATGATTGATCCTGCTGCTGGATCTGTAATGGCAGTTGCTGAGTCTTTGACAAACATTGTATTTGCTCCACTGGCAAATGGGCTCCAGAGTGTTTCTCTAAGTGCTAACTGGATGTGGCCTTGTAAAAATCCGGGTGAAGATGCAAGACTCTACAAAGCTGTAGAAGCATGCTCCGATTTTGTTTGTGATTTGGGTATCAACATTCCTACAGGAAAAGATTCTCTCTCCATGACACAACAGTATGGAGAAGATAAAATTTACTCTCCGGGAACAGTAATTATTTCTGCAGCAGCAGAGGTTAGCAATATTCGCAAGATTGTATCTCCTGTGTTAGCATATATAAAAGGCACATATATTTATTATATAGATTTCTCATTCGATACATTTAAGCTTGGTGGCTCTGCATTTGCTCAGACTATGAGCAAAATTGGAGATGAGGCTCCAAGTGTAACAGATGCTGAATATTTTAAAAATGCATTTGCAGCGGTACAGGAACTGGTTAACAGAGGCTTAGTTTTATCTGGGCATGATGTTTCAGCCGGAGGTATGATCACAGCAATGCTGGAGATGTGCTTTGCTAATCCAAAAGGGGGACTCGAGTCAAGACTTGATAAAATACGTAATTCAGATCTTATTAAAATACTTTTTTCTGAAAATCCTGGAGTATTGATTCAGGTTAAACATCATAGACTAGTTGAGAAGATTCTTCAGGACTATGGTTTAGGTTTTGCAATAGTAGCCCGACCGATAGAAGATCGTAAACTTGTAATTGCTAAAGACGAATTTGTTAAAGAGTTTGATATTGATAAACTGAGAAATATATGGTACAAGACATCTTATCTGCTTGATAAGAAACAAAGTGGACCTGAACATGCAGAACTAAGATTCAAAAATTATAGTCAACAACCTCTTCAGTTTGAAATCAAACCTGAATTTACCGGTAAAATGGAAGATATGGGACTTAACCCAAATCGTAAAGTAAAATCAGGATTGACTGCAGCAATTATTCGTGAAAAAGGAACTAATGGTGAACGTGAAATGGCATATTCACTATTTCTTGCAGGTTTCGATGTAAAAGATGTTCATATGACTGATCTTACATCTGGAAGAGAAACTTTGGAAGATGTTCAATTAGCAGTTTTCTGTGGAGGATTCTCTAACTCAGACGTTCTTGGTTCCGCAAAAGGCTGGGCAGGTGGATTTAAGTACAATGAGAAAGCTAAAGCAGCTCTTCGTAATTTCTTTGCAAGAGAAGATACATTAAGTCTGGGTGTATGTAATGGATGCCAGTTATTAATGGAAATGGGACTTATTTTCCCTGAACTTGGTGAACAACACCCAAAAATGCAGCACAACACTTCAAACAAGTTCGAATCTACATTTGTAAGTCTTGTAATACCTAAGAATGAATCAGTAATGCTTAAGTCACTTGAAGGAACTAAGTTAGGCATATGGGTTGCACACGGAGAAGGACGCTTCGAATTACCAGGTAATGAAAGTGATTATAATATTGCTGCAAAATACCTTTATGATGAGTATCCTGGTAATCCAAATGGATCCGACTATTCTGCAGCTGCAGTATGCTCAAAAGATGGTCGCCATTTAGCAATGATGCCTCACTTGGAAAGAACAATATTCCCATGGCAAAATGCTTACTATCCTTTTGCTTACAGAAAACATGAGGTTACTCCATGGATGGAAGCATTTGTTAATGCAAGAGAATGGTTATCTGCGCGATAAACGATCAAAGTTGTCCATATTTGTGATAATTGTGAAATCTATTTAACTTAGAAAAAAGATAAAAAGTGACTGAACCTATATTTGAGTGGGAGTTGAAAGTACGCGATTATGAGTGCGATGTACAGGGTCATGTAAACAATGCCAATTACCAACACTATTTTGAAGTAACACGTCATGAGTTTCTTGAAAAAGCAGGACTCAATTTTTATGACCTTCACTCACAAGGCATTGACGCAGTTGTTTCAAGCGTACAAATAAGATATAAAGTACCACTACTTGGAATGAACAAATTTAAGTGTACAATAACAAGACTGGAAAAAGTAAATGTGAAATATATATTTCATCAAGAAATAATAAGAATACCTGATAATGTTATTTGTGCAAAAGCAAAAATTGAAGTCGTAAATCTTATTAATGGTAAACTTTCTAAACCCGATATTTTTGACAAGGCGTTTGCACAATTTATTTAGCTGATCAGCAAGAAAGACATCAAATAAAGTGAGAAGTATTGATTGATCAGATTTAAAAATAGTTTAAACAAGAAATTGACAAATAAATCGTTATACCAAATTGCACTCACACAAATTAAAGGTGTGGGTGTTGCTCATGCCCGTAATTTAATGGAGTTTATGGGTGATGAAGAGGAGATTTTTAAAGGCAGCATATCAAAACTGGAAGCAATACCTCGTATATCAAAACGACTTATATCTGAAATACGCAATCCGGAGGTATTAAGAAAGGCTGAAAAAGAGTTAGAGTTCGTAATTAAAAACAACCTTCATCTTATCTTTTATACAGATGAAAAATATCCACAGAGACTGAATAATTGTGTCGATGCACCCATTCTAATGTATGCAAAAGGGGATGTAGATTTTAATCGTGAAAAAGTTATCAGTATAGTTGGAACACGCAATTCCACAAGATATGGAAATGATTTTAGCAGGGAGTTTATAAAAGAGTTATCACTAAAGTTCCCAGATGTTCAAATTATTAGTGGATTAGCATACGGAATTGATATCTGTGCTCACAGAGCAGCTCTGGAAAATGGACTTTCAACTGTGGCTGTTCTGGGACACGGTCTGGACCGTATTTATCCATATGTTCATCGCCAAACTGCCATAGAAATTACTAAAAACGGGGCACTATTGACAGAATATCCAAGTGAAACTAATCCCGATGGACACAATTTTGTAAGACGCAACCGTATTGTAGCGGGTATGGCAGATGCAACAATAGTGATGGAATCAGGAACAAAAGGAGGTTCACTTATTACTGCAGATATTGCCAATTCATATTTCAGAGAGGTCTTTGCTCTACCTGGTCGTATACATGATAAAATGTCTTACGGGTGCAATAAACTGATTTCAGAAAATAAAGCATTATTACTTCAAAATACCGAGAATTTCATTTCTCAGATGGGATGGGAAATGGATGAGAGAAAGATATTACCAAGGCAAACAGAATTATTTCATGATCTTACACCAGATGAAGAAAAAGTGTATGAAATACTCAAAAAGGATAGCCCAAAACAGCTGAACAATCTTTCAATAGAATTAAATGTTCCACTTACTGAACTTTTAATGACACTTTTAGAGTTAGAAATGAAAAATATTGTAACTGCTCTTCCCGGTGGTATGTATAAAATAGTATGATTTTTTTTCATATCTTTGAGAGGACAATCATGCAGTATTAAATGTTTTGTTCTTCGAATAAATCAAAAGAGTTAAAACTATTTTAGAGGAATAAAAAACAACCTTTTTATTTAAAGTACAGTATTAATTATAAAAAAACAAAAGTATAGAGTTATGGCTGAAGAAAAAGAAAACAAAGTCAACAAGAACACGGAGAAGATTAATGAAAAAAGCAGTGAAAAACTGAAGGCTCTACGTGCAGCAATGGATAAAATAGAAAAGACTTACGGCAAAGGCTCTATCATGAAGATGGGAGATGAGAAAGTTGAAGATATACCTGTAATCTCCTCCGGTTCAATTGGTCTCAATGTTGCACTTGGTGTTGGAGGCTATCCAAGAGGAAGAATTATTGAAATATATGGCCCTGAATCTTCAGGTAAAACTACACTCGCCATTCATGCTATCGCCGAAGCTCAAAAAGCAGGGGGTGTTGCTGCTTTTATAGATGCCGAGAATGCTTTTGATCGTTTCTACGCAGAGAAACTTGGAGCTAACACAGATGAACTTTTAATTTCTCAGCCAAACAGTGGAGAAGAGGCTCTTGAGATAGCAGAACAGCTAATCCGATCAGCTGCTGTGGATATTATTGTAATCGACTCCGTTGCAGCTCTAACCCCTAGAAAAGAACTCGAAGGAGAGATGGGAGATGCCAGCGTTGGTCTGCAGGCACGACTAATGTCACAAGCATTGCGTAAGCTAACATCAGCAATTAGCAAAACAAACACTACATGTATATTCATTAATCAATTACGTGAGAAGATAGGTGTTATGTTTGGCAACCCCGAAACTACTACAGGTGGTAATGCCTTAAAATTTTACGCTTCAGTGCGTTTGGATATTCGCAGTAATGGCACACCTATAAAAGAAGGAGAAAATCAGATAGGCCGACCAACAAGAGTGAGAGTAGTCAAGAATAAAGTTGCTCCTCCCTTTAGAAAAGCTGAATTTGATATTATGTACGGTGAAGGAATCTCTAAAATTGGAGAGATTATAGATATAGGTGTTGAACTTGAAATAATAAAGAAGAGTGGTTCCTGGTATAGCTACAAAGAAACTAAACTCGGTCAAGGTCGTGATGCCGCCAAAATAGCTGTCAGAGACAATCCTGAGCTGGCAGAAGAGATTGAAGGTCTAATATACGAAGCTCTTAAAGAACAAAATAAATAATCTGAGTTTAATTATTCAGATTCCACAAAAGAGGTTTCCTAAAGAAACCTCTTTTTGCTAATTATATTTTTAATAAAGAATTCAGTTATAATTCACCATAATTCAATAACTTCCGTTTTTCATTGAACACCATTGCCTCAGTTTTGTTATAATTTTCCGATCGATAAATTAATTTAAACGTATTTTTAGTTTTCATTGTAGTTATTACAGTTACCTATAAAAATCCTACTATATACAGAACTAAATTTAAAAGAGGGAATAAAATAAATTCGTATTATTGTATAAAAAAACAATCATGACTGAAAGAGCATTAGAACTAATCAAACAGTTTAATCCTAAGCCTGTTGAAATTCCAATTAATAAGTGTGAGCTTGAGGAGATAGTTGAAGTTTTATATACTTCGATGTTCCCTGTTTGTGAATGTAAAAACTCTACCAGCTTTAGAGATGGATTAATAGTCGCTATAGAGAAGCTACACCGTAATATTGAAGGTGTGAAAGATACTGAAACAGCTGATCAAATTATAGAATCTTTTTTGGAAAGTTTACCTGCAATTCATCAAAGGCTTTATGAAGATGCACACTGTTATCTGCAATCAGACCCTGCGGCTAAATCCCTTGAAGAGGTTATCCTTACCTACCCTGGCTTTTTTGCACTCAGTATCCACCGTATAGCACATAAACTACATGAATTAGGTGTACCACTTATTGCCAGACATTTTTCCGAATATGCTCATTCAAAAGTTGGAATTGATATCCACCCTGCAGCTAAAATAGGTAAAAATCTATTTATGGATCATGGCACAGGTATAGTAATTGGTGAAACAACAGAAATTGGTGATAATGTAAAAATCTACCAGGGTGTTACATTAGGAGCCCTTTTTGTTGAAAAGAAATTATCTGATATCAAACGACACCCCACTGTAGAAGACAATGTAGTTATTTATGCTAATGCCACAATATTAGGAGGAAAGACCGTAATTGGCCATAATTCAACCATTGGTGGAGGCTCATGGCTCACTCAAAGTGTCATTCCTTATTCACTGGTTTACAACTCTGTAGATGTAAAAATACGTACTGTTAAGAGCTTTGTAGAACCTCACGATTTCGTTATTTAATTTAAATAACACATTTTACTTTTTTATTAATTACAGTTGTAGTTAAGGCAAAAATCTGAAACAGCAAGAACTTCTTAATCATTAAAAAGAATAGTTTCAAATATGAAATACAATAACATTTTAGAAACAGTAGGAAATACTCCACATGTTCGACTAAACAAGTTATTCCCATACCACGATGTATGGATTAAACTTGAAAAGCAGAATCCTGCAGGCAGTATAAAAGATCGTATAGCACTATCAATGATTGAGGATGCTGAGAGAATGGGAATAATAAAACCTGGAGACACCATTATTGAACCAACTTCTGGTAATACAGGAGTGGGACTTGCATTCTGCGGGGCAGTAAAAGGTTACAATGTTATCATCGTAATGCCTGAGTCTATGTCGGTTGAGAGAAGACAAATTATAAGTCTGTATGGAGCAGAACTAGTTCTCACCCCACGTGAAAAAGGAATGAGAGGAGCGATCGAGAAAGCAGGTGAACTGCAAAATGATATTCCGGGATCATGGATACCACAACAATTTCAGAATTTATCAAATCCAAAAATACATGCAAAAACAACAGCACAGGAGATAATCAAAGATTTTCCTGAAGGGATTGATTACCTGATTACAGGAATTGGAACAGGCGGACATATCACTGGTGTTGGTCGTGAACTTAAAAAGAGATTCTCTGAAATAGAGGTAATTGGAGTTGAGCCTATGGACTCTCCTATAATCTCAGAGGGAAGATCAGGACCGCACTCAATTCAGGGCATAGGAGCCGGTTTTATACCAGATACTCTTGACCTGGATGTTCTGGATGATGTAATAAAAGTAACCAAAGAAGAGGCTTTTGAATCTGCTCGTAAACTAGCTAGAGAAGAAGGAATATTTGGTGGAATCTCCACCGGTGCCTCCATTGCTGCGGTAATTAAAAAGATTGATGATTTAGTAGAGAATAAGCGAATTATAACCTTCAACTATGACACAGGCGAACGCTATTTATCACTTGATGGATTATTCAAATAAAAGGTGGAAGCTAATATAATTCACGTATTAGTTTTTTGTTGAATATAATAAACAAGGTTATTTATATGCTCAATTTTTAGTCAATTCAACTAAAGTTCATACAATCAATTAGATATATTATATCCAGAGATCTCTTCAAGTGTTGCAACAGCAGTCTCTACTGTTTTAACATTATCAATTACAAGAGATCTCTTTTTACCTGCTTCACGTAATTTACAGTTCCGTGGATGAACTTGAACATAATTAAGTAGTTTACCAAATGCAGCAGACTGATAATAAGGCGATTCACTATCTGATACAAGATTTAGCGACATTTTACCATTCTTAAGCATAATTTTTTCAATACCAAGTGGTCTGGCCAAACGCCTCAGTCGCACAATTCGTATAAGCTCCTTACCTTGTTTAGGCATCTTCCCAAACCTATCCTCCATCCTCTCAATGAAATCAAGAATCTCCAGCTCTGTCTCCATATTGTCGAGCTCCCTATAAATCGCAACCCTTTCAGCATCATTAGGAATATATGTAACTGGGAACATAAGCTCGAGGTCACTTTCTACATACACATCATCAACAAAATCCTCATCCTTTGCCTTTTCACTCAATTCCTCATTATACAGATCTGAAAACTCCTCTTTTCTCAATTCCTGAACAGCCTCAGCAAGAATTTTTCTGTAGGTTTCATAACCCAGATCAGCTATAAATCCGCTCTGTTCAGCTCCCAGCAAATTACCGGCACCTCTGATATCCAAGTCCTGCATGGCAATATGCAGACCACTCCCTAGCTCTGAAAAATTCTCGATTGCCTGCAACCTTCTGCGTGAATCACCGCTCAAAGTATAAAGAGGTGGAGCAAGAAGATAACAAAAAGCCTTACGGTTGCTCCTTCCCACCCTTCCACGTAGCTGATGTAAATCGCTCAATCCAAAATTCTGAGCATCAATCACTATAATAGTATTTACGTTAGGCATATCAATACCCGACTCAATAATGGTAGTAGCTATTAAAATATCCTGCTCATGGTTCATAAAATCAGAGATAACACCCTCAAGTTTTTTAGGATCCATCTGACCATGACCAATAGCAATTCGAACATCTCTTATCTCCCTTTTAATTAATTCTGCAAGTTCATAAATATTCTGGATACGATTATTAACAATGAAAACCTGTCCATTACGGCTCAGTTCAAAATTTATAGCATCCCGAATTAACTCTATATCAAAAGTATGCACTTCTGTCTGAATAGGATAACGATTAGGAGGAGGAGTACTTATTGTTGACAAGTCACGTGAACCCATAAGAGAAAACTGCAAAGTACGTGGTATAGGAGTAGCAGTCATAGTCAACGTATCCACATTCACCTTCAACTGTTTAAGTTTCTCTTTTACAGACACCCCAAACTTTTGTTCCTCATCAATTATAAGAAGTCCCAGATCCTTAAATTTAACATCTTTACTTACCAAACGGTGAGTTCCTATTAAAATATCTATCTTCCCTTCATCCAGATCCTTTAGAATATCTTTTTGCTCTTTAGATGTTCTTACTCTGCTTAAATAATCAACTCTGACAGGGAAATTAGCAAGTCGATCTTTAAATGTATTATAGTGCTGAGTAGCCAGCACAGTTGTAGGAACAAGTACAGCCGTCTGTTTTCCATCTGTTGCTGCCTTAAAAGCAGCCCTGACAGCAATTTCAGTTTTCCCAAACCCTACATCTCCGCAAATCAAACGATCCATGGGCTGTTCACTCTGCATATCAGCCTTCACATCGCGAGTTGCTTTTACCTGATCAGGAGTATCTTCATACATAAAAGAAGCCTCCAGCTCTGTTTGCAGATAGGTATCCTTTGAGAATGCAAATCCTTTCTCCTGCTGCCTTTCAGCATAAAGCTTAATTAAGTCGCGCGCAATATCTTTAATCTTCGACTTAGTCTTCGCTTTTACTTTTTCCCATGCTCCGCTTCCAAGTTTATTTAATTTTGGAGATTCACCCTCCTTACCCTTATACTTAGAAATCTTATGCAATGCATGAATTGAAACGAAAACAGAATCATTATTCAGGTAATTAATTTTAATAACCTCCTGAATCTTATCGCCAATGGGCAGACGTACAAGTCCTGAAAACTTACCGATACCATGATCCATATGCACAACATAATCACCCGGCTGCAACTGATTTATCTCCTTAAGAGTAATGGCAATCTTACCCGAACGTGCCCTGTCTGATTTAAGGCTATACTTATGGAATCTGTCAAATATCTGATGATCAGTAAAACAACATATTTTCAGAGTATCTTCTATGAAACCCTCATGCAGAGTTTTATTCACAGGAATAAAAGGAATAGAATCATTACGATCCTCAAAAATATGAAACAGACGTTTCTGCTGTTTCTCACTATCACTTAATATATAGATAGTATATCCATTATCAATATATTGATGCAGTGAGTCGGTCAGCAGATCAAAATTCTTATGATACAAAGGTTGAGCAGAAGTTTTGAAATTAATTACAGCATCAGCTGTTTCCTGCATTTTAGCATCAAACCTAATCTGTTTAAAAGATTTTACAGAGGATAAAAACTCATCTTTTGTCAGAAGATCCGCCTTTACAAATTTAACATCCTGTGGATCAATCTCTATATGCAGATCATCTTCATTAAGTGATTCAATACGACTGATTATCCATCTGATATCTTCAATCCCGATTATTGAAGAAACAGGCAGTAAGTTGAAGATAGATGAATTCTTATTACTATTTCTTCCAAACTCGGGAACAATACGAATAGTATCAAATCTCTCTTTAGAGAGCTGAGTTTCCATATCGAAGTTACGAATTGTCTCAACCTCATCACCAAAGAAATCTATTCTGAATGGAAATTCTGATGCAAAAGAAAACACATCAAGAATACTACCCCTCTGCGCATATTGACCGGGCTCATATACATAGTCCACATACTGAAATCCATAATCGTCAAGAACCTCACTAATGAATGATGAGTCGACCTTCTCCCCCACCGAAACAGTTAATGTCTGTTCTCTCAAATGATCACCCGAAACCGTCTTTTCGGCAAGAGCATCCGGGTAACTCACAATTATCAGCGAGTTATTCTCCTCTTGTAACCTGCTTAATGTTTCAGTTCTCAAAATCTCATTAGCCGCATCAAGCTGTCCAAATTTTGCAGCTCTTTTATATGCAGAAGGGAAGAATAGCACATCTTTTGAACCTACTATCTGTGTCAGGTCATGATAAAAATACCCTGCAGATTCAGCATCATTCAATATATAGAGATAAACGCCTGAATTTTTATTAAAAAGAGCAGATGAAAACAGTGCACGCGACGATCCGTGCAAACCCTTTACCGATATAACATCTGCTTTTTTCAGTATTGAGCCTGCTGCCGAAACCTCAGGTAGCTTTCCAACTAACTGCTGTAGTTCTGTAATGTCTAAAGTTTTAACCATTAATACGAAAGTGCAAAGGTATATTTTTTTTCTTATCTTTGCGATGACAGGAATAGAAAATAGATTATGCAAATAGAGACCAGATTTACACCTGATTATATATTCGAGAGCAGTTGGGAAGTGTGCAATAAAGTTGGAGGAATTTACACAGTACTATCCACACGTGCAAACTCACTTCAAAAGATCCATAAAGATCAGATTTTCTTTATCGGACCTGACATATGGAAAGATAATGAAAGCCCCTGGTTTAAAGCTGATGATTCAATGTTTGCCGAGTGGCGTGACTATGCATTTAAGAGTCAGAACCTCGAAATACGTGCCGGAAGATGGGATGTGCCGGGGGAACCAATTGTTTTCCTTGTAAAGTTTGAACAGTTTCTTAGTCGACAGAACGAACTATATGCCAGAATGTGGCAGGATTACGGCGTTGACTCAATCGCGGCATATGGGGATTATCACGAATCCACAATGTTTGCCTATGCAACAGGAATGCTTATAGAAAACTTCTACAGATTTCATCATCTGGAGTCGTTCAATGTAATAGCACATTTCAACGAGTGGATGTTAGGAGCAGGAGCGCTTTACATAAAGAAATATGTCCCAAAGATTGCGACAATGTTTACAACACATGCAACCTCAATTGGTCGCTCCATCGCCGGTAATAATTTACCGCTTTATGGTCATCTCCATGAGTATAATGGCGATCAGATGGCACGTGAGTTAAATATGGCAGCTAAACACTCAATTGAAAAGAAAGCTGCATTGAATGTGGACTGTTTCACAACGGTCAGTGATATTACTGCAGAAGAGTGTGCACAGCTCCTACAGCGCAGACCAGATGTTATAACACCTAATGGCTTTGAAAAAGACTTCATTCCTAAAGGCAGTAAATACACAAGTAAACATAAAAATGCCCGAAAAACATTACTGGAAGTGGCTGAAAAGACTTTAGGACACCCAGTTCACAGAGACGCACTTCTTGTTGGAATCAGCGGCAGGTATGAGTATAAGAATAAAGGGATTGATCTTTTTATTGATTCCTTAAGGCATCTGAAGGCAATGAAAGAGCTTACACGAGATGTTATTGGCTTCATAATGGTTCCTGCCTGGATAAAAGGCCCCCGCAAAGATCTTCAATTACGGCTCAATAATTTACCTGTTGATGAAAGCTTAAATAAAACAGGTATTGTAGATTGTCCTTTTGTAACCCACGAGCTTATGGATCCTCATCATGATAATGTCATAAATCATATTAAACATGCCGGACTCTGCAATGAACCAAACGATAGAGTAAAAATAATTTTTGTTCCATCATATCTTAATGGAGATGACGGAATATTTAATCTTGATTATTACGATCTGCTTATTGGTCTGGATATGTCAGTATTCCCCTCCTATTACGAACCATGGGGATACACTCCGCACGAGAGCGTTGCATTTTCCATACCAACAATAACAACTACTCTCTCAGGATTTGGAGTCTGGGCTAAAAAGAAGGGGGATCGTAAACCAGGTCTCAATGATGGTGTCGAAGTTATTTACCGTAATGATGACAACTATACTGAAGTATATGAAGAAATCGCATCCATAATATATGATTACACACTAAAAAGTGCCGAACAGATCTCAATCTTAAAAAAGAGTGCAGCAGAACTATCCAATAAAGCAGACTGGGCACACTTCATAAAGTATTACCGTGAAGCTTATGGCAAAGCGTTGCATAATTCATACATAAGATTATCTAAACCTTATAAACTAAGTTCAGAATAAATCAATTATCTTTGCTCTGTTCATCTTTTATTATTAAGAGTTATCACCTAATTTCTAAAGAAAAATAAATAAATAAAACCAACTATAATGATTATAAAATCAAATTATTCAAATAGTCCTGTTTGGAGAGATATTCATGTACACGCTGTTTTACCCCCCGAGCTTCAACCACTGGAAGAGATATCTCATAATCTGTGGTGGGTATGGAACGAAGAAGTAAAAGCCATTCTGGAGACATTAGATACAGAAGAGTGGGAAAAAAGCGGAAAGAATCCAGTCGTCATGTTACAAAATCTTAGATCAGATATAACTGAAAGATTAGTAAATGATAAACCACTGGTTGAACGTATCCAACGTGTTTATGCTCAATTCAAGGAATATATGAATGTTCCTTATAATACGGAAAGACCAAGTATAGCCTATTTCAGTATGGAGTATGGATTATCTCACGTATTAAAAATATATTCCGGGGGATTGGGAGTTCTTGCAGGAGATTACCTAAAAGAAGCAAGTGACAGTAGGGTTGACATGACTGCTGTAGGCTTTCTTTATAAATATGGATACTTCACACAAAGTCTGTCAGTTGACGGGCAACAAATTGCCAACTACGAGGCACAGAGCTTCGGAAATCTCCCAATCAGTCAAGTTATGAATGAAGATGGTACACCTATGATACTTGAGGTGCCTTTTCATGACAGAATAATATATTCATACATCTGGAAAGTAGCTGTCGGTCGCATTAATCTTTACCTGATGGATACTGACTTCGATCATAACAGTCATTATGACCGCTCAATCACTCACCAGCTATATGGAGGTGACTGGGAAAACCGTATGAAACAGGAGTTTTTACTTGGAATTGGAGGAATTCTGCTTCTCAATAAACTTGGGATTAAAAAAGATGTATATCATATGAACGAAGGTCACGCAGCCTTTATAAATGTACAGCGTCTTTTTGATTATGTAGTCGGAGAAAATCTTCCTTTCAACCTGGCTCTCGAGATTGTACGTGCTTCCTCGTTATATACAGTACACACACCTGTACCTGCTGGCCATGACTATTTCGATGAAGCACTTATAGGTAAATACATGACACCTATAATTGAGAAGATAGGTATTCCATGGCAACAATTCATGGATATGGGTAGATCCACTCCCGGCTCAAACGAGAAATTCTCAATGAGTGTATTTGCACTAAATACAGCTCAGGAGGCTAATGGTGTAAGTAAATTACATGGAACCGTTTCACAAAAAATGTTCCAGCCGGTATGGAGCGGTTACTTTCCTGAAGAATTACATGTAAGTTATGTTACCAATGGTGTTCACCTTCCAAGCTGGGCTACTTCGAGTGTGAAAGAGCTTTTTGCAAAACATTTCGGTAGTGATTTCTTTGAAGATCAGTCGAACACCAACCTGTGGAATAACATCTGGAATGTCAGTGATGATGAACTTTGGTCACTGCGTTGTCATCTAAAAAAGAAGCTTGTAGATTATATAAAAGTGGAGTTTACTGATGGTTGGCTAAAGAACCAGGCTGATCCAACAAGAATAATGAACATACTTGAAGAGGTTAATCCAAATGCTTTACTAATAGGTTTCTCCAGAAGATTTGCTACCTATAAGCGTGCGCATCTGCTGTTCACCGATCTTGACAGACTAGCTAAAATTGTAAACAATCCTAAACACCCTGTTCAGTTTATATTTGCCGGTAAGGCTCACCCCGCTGATGGAGGTGGTCAGGGATTAATTAAACAGATTGTTGAAATATCAAGACGTCCGGAGTTTCTAGGAAAGATAATATTCCTCGAGAATTATGATATGAGACTGGCTAAAAGACTGGTTTCAGGTGTTGATATTTGGTTAAATACCCCTACTCGTGCACAGGAGGCCTCAGGAACTTCTGGAGAAAAAGCCGAGATGAATGGTGTGTTAAATCTATCTGTTCTGGATGGATGGTGGTATGAGGGTTATAAAGAAGGTGCAGGCTGGGCTCTTACAGAAAAAAGAACATATGACAATCAGGAGTATCAGGATGAGCTTGATGCATCAACAATATACTCTCTTCTTGAAAATGAAATTATCCCTCTCTATTATGCTCGTAATAGTAATGGTTATTCACATGAGTGGATTCAGTACATTAAGAAATCAATGGCTTTAATAGCTCCAATGTGTACTACAAAAAGAATGATGGATGACTATTTCGATCGTTTTTATAACAAACTTGCAGAACGTTCAAAACTACTGCGATTAAACAATTATGCAAAAGCAAAAGAGATAGTTGAGTGGAAAGAGCATACTGCTTCTAATTGGGATTCATTTGAGGTTAAACATATCGAGTTTAACCCGAATCAGAAAATGAATATCAACAATGATAATAAAGAAATATATGGGAAAGTGGTTATAGATAGGAAGAATCTTAAATGCGACCTCGCTGTTGAATGCGTAGTTGTAGATATAGATCCAACATCTAAAACTCCTCAATTCGTAGAATCATACGATTTTGAACTCGTAAAAACAGAAGGTAGTTTGCTACATTTTGAAAGCAGTAAAGCACTAAACGATCCTGGTTCTCATCAATATGGACTACGTGTTTATCCTAAGAATCCAGACCTGCCACATAGAATGGATTTTGCGTATACAAGATGGATATAATTACTGCATAACTATAAATCAAAAAGCGTATCTTGAACAAGATACGCTTTTTTTATCGGATAAACCGCACAATGTTAAAGTATTATTGAATTGAGATATAAAGATTGTGCTATGCTATATTATTAAAAGGTAGAGGTCAGATAGCATCCAATAATCTGCTTTTATGTGGAGAATTTCCGAAACGTTTACTATAAAGATTCACCAAGTGTGAAACACTTTTAAAATCGTACATCTTTGCAATCTCTGTAATGCTCATGTCAGAATTAAGTACTAGCGACTGAATTTCTTCCATTTTACGGTCAAGCATCCATTGGTAAGGAGTTTGTCCGAAACTCTTCTTAAAATGGCGTGTAAATGTTCTTACGCAGTCGTATTGACAAAGTTCTGCCAGTTCAGTTACGTTTTTTGTAGACATATAGTTCTTGAGAACTTTATCTTCAAATGACTTTGATCTTGTTGTATGAGGAATAAGTTTAACAAGTACAATTTCTTTATCTGAAATGGACTTAACTTTACTAGTCATTCCATCTGAAAATGTAAATGTGCATGACTCAACATCTGTGAGCAAGTACTTACGTACGTTATCTATGTTTTTATTTTCTGTGTCCATATTTTCCCTTATTAAATGTTCCTTTATAAGTAATATCACCTAAAGTAATGCGAATGTTATACTCATCTGCTCCTAAACCTGAAAGGCTTACTATACCAACCCCATTATCAAATACATCAAAGAATGAAGTCTTAGCACCTTTACTTCCATAAATTTCAACGAATACCGGACCGGTATAGTTTTCTACAGTAACGGTTACTTCATTTTTTCCTGAGTAAACTACGACAGCAGGTTCAACTGTAGCCATGAATGACTGAACACCGAATGATTGTCTTGCAATTCGTGTGGTTCCACCCTCTCTGCTTATATCTACAATATCTTCCCAATTATCCTGCACCCTGTTTTCATTCTGTATGTTTGAAGGAAAAGCTAGTGCTATACAAACTGTCATTAAGAATAACACAAATCCTGTTTTTTTCATTTTCTTGAATTTTTAATGCGTTAGAGATTAGTGACACAAAATAACTCACTATTGACACAAAAATCAATACCCTATCACTTTTTTAACGGCATTATTACACTCTTATCATTGATTTACAAATATTTAAGATTGTCCTTTTTAACGGCAATTAATGTCGTTTTAATCATTAAATAGCGAAATATCGAGATTATTTTCGCTCATTTTCTTTTTTAATTGCGATTTTCTAACTCTTACACTTTCCACTGTTGTATTCATAAAAGTTGCGAGCTGACGGTTGTCTGCATCGCATGCGAGAAGCATAAGCATCATTTTTTCATTGGCATTTAAAATACCATTTTCATCTATTAAATGAGTATAGCTATAGAATGTCTCCTCATCAGGCGATAGTGTCCTGTTTATATCACGAAGATCAGTGTCCGTATTCTTCAATATTGTCTGCATCTCTTTATATACCTTGGGCTGAGAGGATACATACCTTTGTGTGAGTTTCTCAAACTCTCCCTGAAGAAATGTAAGCCTGTCCGAAATATTACTATATAATTGGATCAGCCATTTACGCTTACCCTCCTCTTTTCTCATTATCTCAGCCTGAATTTCCTGATGCCTCATTTTCTCTTCTGCTTGCATAAGTTTAATCTGAGTAACTCTCCTGACTTTCCTCGCATACATCAATATAAATATTAATACTATAACCAGAATAAGTGCAAAAATTATAACCCTAAGTGCTTGCTGACGTGCACGAAGCGCTTCGTTTTCTGATTCTGTCAAGTCATACCTCTTCTCAAACTCAGCGATCTGAGTATCAAATCTGTCTTGCGCTGAATTAACATACATTTCAAATGCATCTTTTCTATATTTGTTTGCAAGTGTATAATTTCCCTGCAATTCAGCAATATCAGCTATCTTCATATGATATAGATAATTCTGACTATAAGTGCTATCTTTTATCATATCCAATGCTATCTGAGCATAAAGCATTGCACTATCTAAAAGTTGAAGTCCAACATACCTGCTCGATATATTGTAGTAAACCCTTGATACATCGATGCTCTCATCTTGCGATCTCACAAGTGACAATTTAGCTTTTTCTCTTTCAAGTGCAGTGACAGGATCTCCGATAACATCATAATAAAACGACTGGGCATTGAATATAAAATAGTCTTTTTCCGGCAACAGATTATAAAATGCAGACAAAGAATCAAGGTAATTTTTCCCATTTACAATATTCCTCATCTTCATCTCATTCCAGAAAAATGCAAGATAGGTATCAAACAGATGTACTGAATCTTGCTCTAGTTGAGCAAAATCTTTCGCTTTTTGATAATGCTCATTAGCAGAAATATAGTTCCTGCCATTATAATTTATATTACCTAGAAAATAATTGATTAGATAACCTAGTGATGGATTGGGTTGTGATGTAGCATTCAGTAACCTGCTTGCCTCCCTGAGAGGCTCATAAACAGTACTATCCATAATACCCATACGAGTACGCACAATTCCCTGATAAGCTAATGATCTTATCAGATTAGGATTTTTTGGATCATGAGATTTATAATAATATGTTACTGAATTTATAAGTGAGTCACTCGTAAAATCTACATATGTCTTATCGTCAGATATAGTCTTAAGAAGGTTGTAATATGCTCTGTTAGACCTATTTAATGATTCTACATCCAGCGTTTTTAAACTATCTGACACAAGTCGGGGATTACTATCTATCATAGTATCCCAGTATGAAAGCGTAAGATTAATATCTATGTCCTCTGCTTTCTCAGAACATGAATGACATATTAATATTAAATTAAATACCAGTAATGATATAATAAAACGGACAAAAACCATTTATAAATTTATTAATATAGCGACTGCAAAGATACAAATTTTTATTAATTGACTGCCAATTATTAAGCAAAATTGTTTACGAACACAGCATCTGCTCTATATTGAGAAACCAGTATATTGAACGTGTCCATACTTCGTAATTTTTGTCAGTAAATTTATATATAATATCCTATATAAACCAAAAAAAGAATATACATCGGCCGGAGATCGCTTATACATAGCTTATATAAAGTATAAGCTATGTATAAG
>FZPS01000155.1_pt90 | contig 39224 bp, 36 predicted proteins | sample 1817821 | NCBI WGS metagenome assembly FZPS01 (sample SAMEA104158645, study PRJEB21678) | metagenome | place: Germany | collected 2015-04-21 | reverse complement strand
CCTAAGTGACGTTTTGAAAGAAGAAGATACTGATCTTCATACAACCTGCGTCTATTGCAAATCCTGTGCAAAAAAGTGGCTGGAGAATTGGGGTGTGAACGATGACTGAACGAGAACGAAACATCATCATATCCAGGCGAAGAAACGGTGACCCCATCTCCAGCATCGCTAAAGACCTGAACTTGAATGTTAATACGGTGAAATCTTTTTGCCAGCGCCAAAAAATAACCATTCAAGAGACAGAAAAAGCTCGTTGCCTCTATTGCAACGGTGAGTTGCCTGACTATCAAAGCGGTCGCCCCAGACGCTTTTGTTCCGATGTTTGTCGGCAGGCGTATTGGAATACCCGGCAAAAGCAATACCGAACAGAGCATATTTGCCCAAACTGCGGCAAGGCATTCAATGCAAGAAAGAATCGTAAATACTGCTCCCATTCTTGCTACATAGCCTTTCGTTTTCGTGGTGTAAATGATGTATGAGGCTTGGAAAAAAGAGGCGGAGTATCAGCTGGCAAAGGCAATCCTGAAAAACTGGGCAAAAAAAGGATTGCTAACAGCCTCTGAAACAGATAGCTGTCTGGCCATAATCAGGCAGGATATTAAGCCGCCGATTTCAGGTTTGAAAAGCCCGAAAATACTTGATAATACAGGGTTTTAGAGCAAATATGTGATGGAAAGGAGGGCCTATGAAGGTAAAGAAAATACCCGCAAAAAAGCCATCAGCTTTCAAGCGGAAAAAGGTCGCTGCCTATACGAGAGTATCGACAGCAAGCGAAGCACAGCTTCATTCCCTCGGTGCCCAGATTGATTATTATAAAAAACTCATCCTCTCTCATCCGGAGTGGGAATTTGCCGGCGTATTTATCGATGACGGCATAACGGGCACCAAAAGCAAACGTCCGGGATTAGAAGAACTGTTAAGCACCTGCGATGCAGGAAAAATCGACCTGATTCTTACGAAATCCATTTCTCGTTTTGCAAGGAACACACTCGACCTGTTAAACATCGTGCGAGAACTGAAAGAACAAAGTATTGCGGTCTACTTCGAGCGTGAACGGATCAATACCCTGACCGCTGAAGGAGAGCTTCTTCTCACTCTCCTTGCCTCTTTTGCTCAAGAGGAAGCCATATCGGCCAGCAAGAATAAAAGCTGGAGCATCAAGAAGCAATTTGAAAACGGCGAGCTGGTAGGCATGTCGCACCTTTATGGCTATGACGTAATCGACGGAAATCTCATCATCAACGAACACGAGGCTCAAATTGTCCGAATGGTTTATGAAGACTATCTGTCAGGATTACAGAGCGGAAATATTGCTAAAAAACTCAACGACATGGGAGAGCCCCGCAAACAAGGCGGCAAATGGAAAGCAAGTGACATCAGAAGCTTACTGAAGAATGAAAAGCATACCGGCAACGCTCTTCTTAACAAGCGATACACCATTGATCCTCTAACCAAAGAGACAAAATATAACTACGGAGAAAGACCTCAATATTTCGTTCAAAATTCTCATGAGGGCATTATTTCATGGGAGTTGTTTGAAGCTGTAAAAGAAGAGATGAGACGACGGGCTCCGATCAAGAAAGCCCTGCCGCATCACGGCAAGCCTTTCACCGGATTGCTCTTCTGTGGAGCCTGCGGTGCTCCATTTAATCGTAAAAAGACGCCTGTAAGAGTATTTTGGCGATGTGCCCGCAACCTCGGCATGAGGAACGGAAAATGCGATATGAAAGGCATCCCTGAACAGGTGTTACAAGATATGCTTTGTGAGCTTTTGCAAACAAATGACCTGAGCCATGAGAACATCACAGCCAAGATAAAAGAAATGACGATTACACAGCCAAATGAGATCGTCTTTTTTATGAAGGACGGGACAGAGGTCAAGAGAACATGGAAGGATCGCTCCCGCTCGGAATCTTGGACAAAAGAAATGCGTGAGAAGGTCGCTGAACAAAACAGGAAGCGAGCAAGGCATGAATAAAAAGATAACCGTCATTCCGGCGAGAAAAAGAGCACAAGATAGTCTGGTTTCCGACCTGAAAACACGAAAACGCAAAGTCGCAGCCTATGCCCGTGTTTCAACGGATATGGACGAACAACTTAACAGCTACGAAGCACAAATCAGCTATTACACAAAGCATATTCAAGAAAATCCGAAATGGGAGTTTGTGAAAGTCTATACCGATGAGGGCATCTCAGGCCTGATGACTAAAAAACGAGAAGGCTTTCAGGAGATGATCGCCGATGCCTTAGCAGGTAAAATCGACTTGATCCTGACTAAATCAGTCTCCCGCTTTGCGAGAAACACCGTTGATACATTAACCCATGTACGCTTATTAAAGGACAAGGGTGTTGAGGTTTACTTTGAAAAGGAAAATATCTACACCTTCGATTCCAAGGGAGAACTGCTCATAACCATAATGAGTTCGCTTGCCCAAGAAGAAAGCCGGTCAATTTCCGAAAACGTCACCTGGGGGCAAAGAAAGCGATTTGCAGACGGCAAAGTTTCTATGCCCTACGGTAGTTTTTTAGGCTACAAGAAAGGGGCAGACGGAAGACCGGAAGTCGTGCCCGATGAAGCGGAAATCATCAAAAGAATCTATAGAGAGTTCTTGCTCGGTATGACCTATAACGGCATTGCTAAAAGTCTTATGGCGGATAAAATCAAGTCTCCCAGAGGCAAGGATATCTGGAGATCAACAACCATAAAAAGCATTCTGCAAAACGAGAAATATAAAGGTGATGCCTTATTACAAAAACGCTTCACGGTGGACTTTCTTACAAAGAAACAGAAAGTGAATGAGGGAGAAATTCCTCAGTACTATGTTGAAAATAGCCATGAAGGCATCGTCAGTGATGAGATTTTTGAGATGGCACAACACGAGATAAAACGCCGAGAGGAAATGAAGATTAGCGGTTCTTCAAAGAACTTCTTTTCCGGACGGATCATCTGCGAGTGTTGCGGAGAAGCTTATACCAGGAAAGTATGGCACTCGACCACGAAATATCGCCGCTACATCTGGCAGTGCGGCAAGAAGTACGCCGGGAGCGAGCCTTGCTCCACACCTCATCTCACCGAAGAGGAGATCATTACCGGCTTTGAGAATATGGCAAAGAAAATAATGCTACAAAAAGAGAGCATCATCAAACTTTGTAGAGAAACCCTAGCACAGGTTCTGGATACAGATGACGATAAGGAAAAGGTCAAGCAATTCGAAATCGAGCTGGATCAGGATTACATTGCACTTGGTCAGCAACTCAGGATCATCGGAAAATCAGAGGACGAGAAAAACGAATCCTATAATGAGGCTCTGGCAGCCTACGAAAAGAAAACTCAAAGCCTTGCAGAGCTAAAAGAAATAATCGCCGACAAGGATAAAAGACGCTTTAATGCACTCCAATTTGCCGACAGGCTTGATGAAATTACCGATATTAAGTTCAGCGAGGAGTTATGGTGTAGTCTCGTTGATTACGTCAGCGTTCCTGAGGGTGATGAGAAAAAACTAGTTTTTCATTTAAGAAGCGGCATTTCAAAAGAAATCTTGCTTTCCTAATATACAACTCCTTCATCACGTCCCCTGTTTCTCGGGGGATTTTTTCTCATTTTGAACAAGCGACACGAAACTTTCTCTTTCGAGTGGACTATCCACACGAAACTAAACAAGCGACACGAAACTCAGACTTTCGTGTAGAGGGTTTCACCTGCGAATGAAAGGGTGTAAGAAAACGCTCGAATAGTGGAAAATCAGGCCATTTTGCACCCTTTCGTTTATTTAGGGATTTCCTGAAAGCCTTGATATATGCACCTTTTAGGCATAAAAAAAGACAACTGGCGGATTGTATCCGTTTTGTTGTCCTTTTATGGAGGCACCATCCAGATTCGAACTGGAGAATAGGGGTTTTGCAGACCCCGGCCTTACCACTTGGCTATGGTGCCGGAAAAATAATGACCGCTAATCATAGGATACAGCGGTCATTTTTGTGGAGCGGGATACGAGATTCGAACTCGCGACTTTCACCTTGGCAAGGTGACACTCTACCACTGAGTTAATCCCGCATTTTGCTTATATTCGCGTATCGCGATTAACTGCTTTGCTATATTATCAAATGATTTTACTTGTGTCAAACAATATTAAACGATCCGAGTTTATACTGATTGACTAATAATTGGGCATTAAAATCTGAGCAACTATCTTAATATAATTCGAAAACAAGTTAAAGCTATTCTTAAATTAATAGCTTTTTATTTTCTGAACTAGAAAAGTGGATAGAGGGCTAATGTTTATCATATTGCTACCTTCTGCCAATTCAAGCTTTTTCGGTTGATCTATGAAGAATCCATTATCTGCAAAATAGATTAAATATTCTCCGGCATCCATCAGAGTCGGACTGAAACCTTCATATGAATTAAAGAAAACCCAAAATTCTTTTGAATTTTTCTTCAGGGACTTTATCTTCATTTTTATTAAATGATCAGACAGGAAATCAACTTGAACATTATTTAAGATTTCTCTGAAGCTACGGTAATGAAATTCCGGATTGTTCTTACGAAATTCCACCAATGCTTTGAAATAATCTACTGTATATCGGTTAGTTTCCGGCCATACTACTTGATTAACTGAGTCAGGAGAATTGTAACTATTCGGATCTCCGAATTTTGTCCGCATGAATTCCTGACCGCTATGGATAAATGCAACACCTTGAGATAGTAGAACCATACTATTAGCTAAATTCTGTCTGCGTTCATACTCTTCATAGCTTCGCCTGGGTAATGATGAAGCAATTTGGTCAAATAAGGTGTAATTATCATGTGCTGCGGCATACTGGATCATTTGGCCGGGTCTAGCATAACGTTCTGATAATAATGAATAATCAAGGAAAAGCGAATCGGTTTCTCCACCCGCTGCAAATCCTTTTGTATATTTGTCAAAAACATTGCCCCGAATTGAATTGCGAAATTGATCGTTAAAAAATCCTATGCCACGTAACATTCTTGATCTGTCAGCTGTGGAACGTAGTATTTCCGGTAAAACATCGCCCATGTTCCAGCCCTCACCCAAAATGATAATTGAAGGGTCAATTCGATCAATTTGTTCACGTATTGTGCGCATAGTAAACACATCGATAATTCCCAATAAATCGAAACGAAAACCATCTAAATTATATTCTCTGGCCCAATAGAGAACACTGTCCGTAATATATTTGCTGACCATGCTTCTTTCTGTTGCAACTTCGTTACCACAAAAGGTTCCATTTGCAAGCTCTCCATCCTCGGTATGACGAAAATAGTATCCCGGAACCAAGACCGTAAAAGGATGCGTTGCTACATCATAAACATGATTATAAACAACATCCATAATTACCCTTAAGTCTCTATCGTGCAGAGCCTGAATCATGGATTTCGCCTCTCTGATCCTTGTTAAAGGGTTATAAGGATTTGTTGCAAATGAGCCGTCCGGAACATTGTAATTTGCCGGATCATAACCCCAGTTGTATTCTAAAGTTGCATGCTCTTCATTAACAGTGGCGAAATCGTAAAATGGCATTAACTGTACATGAGTAATTCCTAAAGAGCTCAAATAATCTAAACCTACCGGTAAGCCTTCCGCATTCGTTCGACCTGATTCTGTCAAACCCAAAAATTTACCTTTATGTTCAATATCAGTGTCAGGGAAAATAGTAAAATCTCTGATGCTCATTTCATAAATAATTGCATCTACTGATCGAGTGAAATCCATTCTACGTGAATTCCAATTATCAGGTTGAGTCTGATCCAGATCGATTACAACGGAATGTCCTCCATTAACCGTTGTCGCAACACTGTACGGATCCAGAGTTATCCTCTGCTCATCATTGTCGTAAGTTACACGTAGACGATAGATCAATAGATGTTGATCACCTTTGAGCTTTACTTGCCAGACACCCTTCTCCAACTTTTGCATTGGCCACACCTCTAGTGGCTCTTGCGGAATTTCAATCTCTTCTTGCCAGATACCGTAAGATAAAACTTCAATATTTTTAACTACCGGTGACCATACTTTAAAAATTGTTTCTTCTTTACTGTAGAGAAAACCTAAATTACCGGAATAATGATAACTGTGTCGAAATTCTAAAGAATCATAATCATATTTATCTAAAAAAGAACATACGAAATGATAATAATCTTTTTGATATTGCATCTGCTACCCTTATCTAATGTTGTATCCAATCACCGGGCTTTTACATCCAAAGCCCGCCGTTAATGTTAATAACTTCGCCTGTAATATATTCTTGTTCCGCTAAAAATAATGCCGTTTTTGCTACTTCTTCAGGTTTTCCCAGACGTAAAAGCGGAATGTCCTTAATAATATCAGAAATCTCAACTTCAGAGTATTGATTTAGCATATCTGTTGCAATAACTCCCGGCGCAATAGCGTTTACTCTGATATTGCAAGGTGCGAGTTCTTTTGCCAATGCTTTGGTCAATCCGATAATTCCAGCCTTGGTAATAGAATAATTCACTTCACAAGCCGCACCTGTTATCCCCCAAATCGAACTTATATTAATGATACAACCCTGCTTTCTCTTTACCATTTGAGGATAAACTTGTTGAGCGCATAAAAAATATGCTCTTAAATTAACATTCTGCATCTTGTCCCATTCTGTCGCGGTTATTCGATCAAAGAGTCCGGATTCAGCAATGCCGGCATTGTTTATCAAAACATCGATCGGTTGGTTGATGCGTTTAAACAAATCTTCAATTTTTTCAGTTTGACTTAAATCAACTGAAAGCGGAATCAAATTATCAGGATTCAGCAGAGTATTCTTTAATTCAAACAAACTACTTTCAGTCTGATAATAAGTTGAAAAAACCTGATAATTATTATTTAAAAACAGTTCTGTCATAGCATAACCGATGCCCCGAGAACCGCCAGTTATTAAGACACTCTTCATTTTATTTCTTCCAAACTAAACTTTTACAAACAACCATTATATAGCTATTATACATTAAGGTTTTGAACTGATTTATCTATATGTTACATTATCCGAGCAAATAGTAATACAAAAATAGAATTTCTGAGCTTAATGTTATATTTTATATATATTGTTAAGTATTTAATTTTATGATCATTGGAGAAAAAACAAGCTTATGAATATTGGAGATTTAAAAAAATTAATCTTTACACCAAATAACAAAATCTTTTTCGTCGGCATTGGAGGGATCTCAATGTGCGGTTTGGCAGAATTAGCCAAACATCAGGGAATGGAAGTTTCTGGATCAGATTTACAGGTAAATGCCAGAACAAAATATCTTGAATCCTTGGATATTGTTGTATATCATGGGCAAACCGCAGCAAATATTGAAGAATTCATGCCGGATGCTATTGTCTATACATTGGCTGTGCCCGAAGACAATCCGGAAAGAACCAAAGCAAGAGAACTAGGAATTCCGGAAATTGAACGAGCGGTTTATCTTGGTCTCTTGAATCGCAATTATCAGCAAACGATAAATATTGCCGGAACAAACGGCAAAACTACCACCACAGCTATGTGTTCTCTGATATTGATCGAACAGGGACTTGATCCGACTGTTCATTTGGGAGCTGAATTAAAACAGTTTAAAACAACTGTCAGGCCCGGAAGCAACAACAATTTAATGGTCTCCGAAGCTTGTGAGTTTGGAAAAAGTTTTTTGCATTTTTATTCGACCACAGCAACTGTCCTAAATATTGAACATGATCATGTAGATATCTTCCCAACAATTGATGATGTTATTTTTGCATTTGCCGAATTTGTAGCATTACTTGAACCGGGTTCAAATTTGGTCGTCCCCGCATTTGATCCCTTGATTCCCAATATGCTGGACCAAGCGTATAAGATAAATCCCGAGCTCAAGAACAAACTGAAAATTTTTAGCTTCGGATATTCGGGAGACAAATTTGAAGGGCAATCTCCGGATCTGTGTTGCGAAAGTCTGCGTTTTGTAGAGGGCTATCCTGTGTTTTCATTAACAGTTGACAATAAATCCTTCGGTGAAATCAAATTAAAAATTCCCGGGAAATACAATGTAGATAATGCTATGGCAGCAATTGCATGTGCTTATCTAAATGGTGCGGAATACGAAGCAGCGCGTAAAGCGTTAGCTGAGTTCACCGGAGCCGAAGGCAGATTTACTGAAACCGGATCCTACAACGGTGCCAGAATAATTGCAGACTATGCGCACCACCCCGATTCTATTACAGCAACTCTGGAAGCTGCTGAAAAGATTCCACATAAAAATCTCTATGCCATATTTCAGCCCATTACTTTTAGCAGAGCAAAAGGCTTGGCGGATGGTTTCGTTACGGCTTTAAGCAAGACAACCAATCCTATCTTGATGGAAGTTTATGATGATCGAGAAAAAGATCACAGCTTCTCCTCTATGATCATCGCTACTAGAATTCAAGAGAAAGGAGTCAATGCTCTATTCTTTGACTCTTTGAATAAATTAGAAAATCACTTGAGAGAAATATTGCAACCTGGTGACTTAGCAATTATCATGGGCCAAGATGTCCGCACAATTGCAGACAACTTGGCCGGCAGAGAAGACCACTTTGCATAAATTAGTCAATTTGTGTTTCTATTAATATAAATCGCTTCGAATATCACCGCGGCGATATGCTCGAATCAAGGCTTTTAAGTCATTGATTTGGGCAATAACTTCTCTGCCTTGATCTGTATCGCTAATTCTTAGACGACGCGGCATTGACTTTACCACATGTATATCGGGCAAATAACTACCACTTTCTTTAACTGCATCAAAAGCATGATGTTCAGCTAAAGCTAATTCATGCGAATTAAATATTAACGTATAACCGGCAATACCTGTGGTTGATTGATAAGCTTTGGATAAACCTCCGTCAATTACAAATAACTTGCCGTTGGCCTTAATAGGAGTTTCGCCGTCTTTTATTTTCACCGGTACATGTCCATTAATGATATGAGAAAATTTAGGATTAAGACCAAATTCAAATAATATGGCATCGGCTCCTTCTTCGGTTCGCGAATATTTATAATAGGGATTTCTCTTTTCTTTATGCAATTCCGGATCACTTAGGAAATATCTTTCAAAAGTTGCCATTTTATCTTTACCAAAGAGTGGTGAATCTTTACCACACCAGAGGTACCACATAAAGTCCTGACCTTTTTGACGTTCAGCTGATTTTTTATCGCTAAACCAAGCCCTTCTGACTTGAATATAAATATAATCCATCAACTCTTTGCCATCATATTTTTTACCGTCAAATTCCAAAGCAGTAAAACTTCCATCTTCATTCATCGGAATACAACCATGATAGAGTAAATTGCTATTATGAATTTTATACATGGCCCCAACAGCGTAAATATAGTTGATATGCCGCTGTAGTTTGGTCGAAGAAGCAAAAGAAACTTTCAAAGAGTCTACTAATTCCTGTTCTTCTTGACTTAAAGCCAGTGGATCATTCGGATCAATTGTAGGGAAATTAGTGTCAAGCAAAGGATATTCTTTGCCATTTTCAATAAAAACATTGCGCTCGAAATCTACTTTTTTCAATACATTCCGGTCTTCCATGCCAAATTCCGGATTGCGTTCATACAATTGACCTTCCAGTTTGGCTTCTATAATCGCAATCATCTTTTGCATTTTTGCAGCAACTTCCGGATCTATTCTGGCAATTTGATTATCTTCAAATACACGTGGCATAAATCTTTCACATGGATCATCAGCATAAACTTCAGTCGCAAAACTATAAAGCGGTCGTAAATTGATACCATAACCATCTTCCAGACAATCAAAATTATTGTACCGTAAAGCTATACGAACCACAGCCATAATTGCAACTTCAGAGCCACCTGCTGCAGCCATCCAAATTACATCATGGTTACCCCATTGAATATCTACATCGGGATAGCTCATCAATACATCCATGATCTTGTGCGGACCTGAGCCTCGGTCAAAGATATCACCAATGATGTGCAGTTCATCAACAGAAATATTTTGGATCATCTCGCAAAGAGCAGTGATGAAAGGTTTGCTGGCTTCTTGTTCGATAATTGCATAAATGATCGCTTGATTATAGATATCGCTGTCTTCTTCATCAACAATTGTATTGAGTAGTTCATTAATAATTACTGAATATTCTTTCGGAGTTTTTTCTTGTACTTTGGGCAAAGGATACTTAGAGGAAACATATTTTAATAAATCTATTAATCTAAAGATGATTATTCTGACCCATTCATCTGTAATTTTCCCATTTTGATCAAGCTTTTCTAATGCCATCGTCGGATTAAATACTAAAAATGCCAGATCATTTTGTTGCTCTTCTGTTAAACTGCGTTGAAAAAGTGTTTTTATTTTGCTCCTGATACCGCCTGAAGCACTATGTAAAAAATTAATGAAAGCATCTGCTTCACCGTGTAAATCGGAGAAAAAATACTCCGTTCCTTTAGGTAAGGAGAGTAAGGTTTGTAAATAAACTAATTCTCCACGCGCTGATTCAATAGTAGGATAGCGATTACTTAATAGTTCCAAATGTTTGTCTACCTTATAACTACGACTCATTTTTTTCTCCTTTGCATTTAAAAAGCGTGTTGATTCACACGCTTTTTAAAACTTTTATTCAATATTATCTTTAGATGAATTTTCTTCTATATCCGGTAGATCTGGTTCAGAGACTTCTGATTCAGCAACTTCAGGATCCGATTGTGGTTGGACAACTTCAGGTTCAAGTTCTGTTTCTTCTTGACCTAACTCTGAAATATACTGATCATCTGAATCCGGTAAAGGCTTATAATCCACTGCATATTTTTTATATAATTTTTCGAACTCAGGCCCTTCAATTTTTTCGACATCTAATAAAAGCTCCGAAACTTTTTCTAACAATACTTTTTCACGTTTCAAGATCTCTAATGTCTCAGCATAAGCTTGATCTAAAATGCTTTTTACCTCTTGATCAACTTGTGACAATAAGTGCTCACTATAATCACCATTACTATGCGTATAATCTCTACCTAAAAATACTTCTTCGTGAGATGTTAAAGAGTAATTCTTGAGTTTATCACTCATTCCGTACTTGGTTATCATATCGCGGGCAATTTTATTACAGGTTTGTAAGTCAGAAGATGCTCCGGTTGAAATTTCACCAAAAATTATCTCTTCAGCTCCCCTGCCGCCTAAAGCATACAAAATATCAGCATAGAGTTGTTCCTTGGTCAAATAGTTAAAATCGTCATGAGGCTTAGCTGCCGTATAACCTCCTGCACCACCGGCAGGAATAATAGTTACGCGTTCTACCCGTTTCGTATCGGATACAGCTCTTAGAACAACTGCATGTCCTGCTTCATGATAGGCTGTGATTTTACGATCCTTATCAGACATTACGCTACTTTTCTTTTCCGGACCGATTGTAACTTTATATACAGCTTCTGAAATATCAGAATAATAAATTTTCGTTGCATTTTTTCTAGCAGCTAATAAGGCCGCTTCATTTAAAAGATTTTCCAGATCAGCACCTGTGAATCCCGGCGTTAATTTGGCAACTTCTTCTAAATCAACCGATTCATCCAACGGTTTATCCTTGGCATGAACTTTGAGAATTGCAGCACGTCCTGCTAAATCAGGTCGCATAACGGTAATTCTACGGTCAAATCTGCCAGGTCTTAATAGAGCGGGATCTAGGATATCAGGTCTATTGGTTGCCGCCATTACGATTACACCTTCATTAGGACCGAAACCGTCCATTTCAACCAAAAGCTGATTCAGAGTCTGTTCTCTTTCATCATGACCTCCACCAAGGCCGGCACCACGTTGTCTTCCAACTGCATCTATCTCATCTATAAAAATAATAGAAGGAGATTTTTTCTTGGCTTCTTCAAACATATCTCTGACTCGAGAAGCACCCACACCGACAAACATTTCAACAAAATCGGAACCGGATATCGAAAAGAAAGGAACACCCGCTTCTCCCGCAACCGCTTTGCCTAACAATGTTTTTCCGGTACCCGGTGCACCGACTAATATAATCCCTTTAGGAACACGTGCACCCAATTTTGAATATTTATCCGAATTTTTCAAGAAATCAACAACTTCCTGTAACTCGGCTTTTTCTTCATCTGCACCTGCTACATCTTCAAAAGTTATTACATTATCATCCGGATTGCTGAGACGCGCTCTGCTCCGTCCGAAATTCATGGTAGTTCTACCATCTCCGGCTTGTCGGTTAAACGTAAACCAAATAAAGAAAATCATGCCCCCAACTAAGAGCAAGATAAAGATTATGTTGAATACACTATAAAAATCTGTCGGTTTATTATAGTCATAAGTCTCAATTTCACCATTTTCATACGCTTTTTCAAAACGCATAAACAAATCCCCAACTAACGCGGGATGGATTTGTTTGGTATAGACTTTTCCCGGTTCACCCTTTTCGTTCTTTAAGGTAACTTCCAGCTTATCACCATCAAGTTTAACCGTCTTGATTTGTTTATCTACCAATTGTTGTTGGACATCAGAGAGATAAACTTGATCAGGGTTGCTGACTCGAGACATAAAGTAAGATGATAACAAAATCACCGCTAATAAAACTATATAAAAAGACATCCCCGAAGGGCGGTTTCTCTTTTTACTATTCATCTATATCCTCCTGACCGGAAATTTCCAAAGTGCAAATATCCGGTAAATTTCGATATCTTCCATTATAATCAAGGCCATATCCCACGATAAATTCATCCGGGATTTGTCTGCCTATATAATCTACTTTAACTTCTGTTTTTCTACGTTCCGGTTTGTCAAAGCAAGTACAAATCTTCAGACTTGCCGGATTTCTACGTAAAAGAATATCCAATAAATGTGATAACGTTAACCCTGAGTCTATGATATCTTCGACCAAGATTACATGTCTGTTCTCTATCGTATCATCCAGATCTTTAATAATCTTCACATCACCGGAACTCTTGGTTCCTGTATAGCTGGAAACAGACATAAAATCAATTTCACAAGGTACATCAATCTCTCGCATCAAATCCGCAAGAAAAACAGTTGCACCTTTTAAGACGCAAATCAAAACTATCTCTTTACCTTGATAATCTTGAGTTATTTCTTTGCCTAAGCGTTGACAGATTTCTCTGATTTCTTCTTTCGGGATCATTACTCCGGTAATCTTCATATCTGGATCTACTTTCAAATAATTTTACGATTCTATTAATTATATCAAGAGACTATTTTGAATTCCACTTACTCAACAAAAATCAATCTTTGGCGATATCTTTTAACTATCATTCCCTCACCAAGATCCAACAATTTATTGCCATGTTCACCTTGAACAATTTTCCACAATTGCTCTGTTTGAGCAAAACTTAGTATTTTTGTCTGATTTCTAGTTTGCAACCATTGATCAATCACGAATTTAAAAATACTTTGCGGTAATCTTCTCAACTTGCCCAGAGACAATTGATTCTTATCTAGAAGGCAAGATTTGTATGCCTCTTCTCCTGCCCAGATTAAAGCTAGTTCATCTTGATTTAAGTTATTAGCTAATCTTGCTATTAACGGATTAATATTATAACCTACTATTTCATTCCAAAGTGGTAACAATTGATGTCTGATTCGATTGCGTAAGTACTGTTCAGAAGTATTAGTTTGATCTTCAACCCACTCCCAAGCTTGCATTTGAGCTAAATTCATAATCTGTGCTTTAGAAGTATCTAATAAAGGCCTGATATAAAAATTTTCTGAGGCCTTTAAGGTGCTAAGACCGGATAAACCTGTTCCTCTGCCGATGTTTAAGACTACTGACTCAGCAAGATCATCCTGATGATGTCCCAATGCAACTTTGATTTTAGAATCTAAATAATCAGGTTTAGATCGATAGTCAGCAATTAACTCGGAGAAAAACTGTTGTCTTGCATAACGGCCCGCTTCTTCTTCACCGCTTTTTCTTTGTTTGGCTAGACCGGGTATATCAACATTTTTGCTAATGAGAGGAATACTATATTTTTGACAAAGTTGCTCGACAAAAGCCTGATCTTGATCTGCTTCTTTTCTAATCTGATGATTTAAATGTGCAGCAATTAAATCAAATTCTACAAATTTTCGTTGCTGCAGCCATAACAAAAAATAAAATAGAAAAACAGAATCTATACCACCTGATAATCCGATAATAACCAAATCTGAATCTTGGATTAGATTATTATCCTGACAAAAATTCTTGATCTTAATAAATTTGCCTGAGAATTCTTCAATCATTATTTATATTGCTGTGAATGATCCTGAACCACCAAGCGGGGCTTCAGGTAAAGGAATGTTTTCAGGTTCAAAGAACATTGTAAACTCTGCTCTCCACCCTAAATGAATTGTTTTGGTTTCACCGTGTCTGTTTTTTGCCACGATTAATTCGGCAGCTTCAACATCTTTTTTTAACTCATCATGATTGTAATAATCATCACGGTAAAGAAACATAACTACATCGGCATCTTGCTCTATCGCACCTGAATCTCTTAAATCAGATAAAACAGGTCTCTTATCGGTCCTGCTTTCACACGCTCTTGATAATTGTGAAATTGCAATAACCGGTACATCAAGCTCCCTGGCCATTATTTTTAGTTGACGAGAAATATCGGAAATCTCCTGTTGACGATTGTCATTACGTGTCCGATCACCGGACATTAATTGGAGATAATCTACTACAACCAGACCTAATTTTTGTTCAAGTTTTAATTGACGTGCTTTGGCAAGCATTTCAATTGCAGAAATTCCTGACCTGTCATCTATATAAATTGGAGCTTCATAAAGTGTAGTAAAATTTTCCGCAATTTTATCCCAATCTTCTTTGGTCAATTTTGCTGAACCAATTCTACGGGAATCAATAGAGAGATGAGAAGAAAGAAATCTATTTGATAATTCTTCTTTCGACATTTCTAAACTGAAAATTGCAGTAGGCACTTGATATATCATTGCTGCTTTATGAGCAATATTGAGTGCCAAGGCTGTTTTCCCCATACCGGGTCTTGCCGCAACGATCAAGAGACTTCCTTTTTTTAAGCCGCCTAATGTATCGTCAATTGAAGGAAAGCCTGAGTGAACTGTATCTTCACGACCACCTTTAGCATATGCTTCTAGATAATTTAGGCGTTCAGCTAAAACGGGGCCTAATTGAGCAAAACCGCGTTGATCTTGATCTTCGCGTATCTCGTAAAGTCTCTTGGCCACTAAATCGATAATTTCATCAACTTGCTCACTATCTCCATAGCAAGTAGCAATTACATCATTTAAGCTTAAGATCATCTGGCGTAACTTTGATTTTTCTAAAACAATATCTGCATAATAACTATAGTTACGCAATAAGGGAGTTGCTTCGGCTAGCGAAGTCAAATATTCCAAACCGCCCGCTTCGGTTAATTGACCTTTAAGAGACAAATGTTCAGACAAAGTAACCAGATCAATCGGTTTGTGATCGTTATAAAGAATCAGAATCGTTTCAAAAATCAATTGATTGTTCGGAAAATAAAAATCCTCAGCATCCAGAGTATTAATTAAATCCGGAATACACTCAGCAGAAATCATGGCACTACCAAGAACCGCTTGTTCAGCTTGTTCATTATGCGGTGGAGTGCGATCTAATATTTTTCGCCTGATCTCATCAGGAATAATATTTCTTCTTGCCATATATTCCGGTTTAATCTAATAAATTATGATTGATTATTCTGTTTCAATCTCTTCTTCTGTTGCTTCAACCACTGCAGCTTCAATTTGTTCTGCTACATCTTGAGCCTCTGCCGCTTCTTGAGCTGCTGCTTCTTCTGCTTCAGCTTTAGCTTGTTCTGCCATTTTAGCTTCTTGCAAAACTTTTTGTTTTTCAGGATCTTCATCTTCAACATGAATGGTAAAGTCTACATCGATCTCAGGATGTAATTTAATGTTTCCTGTGTAAGTCCCGATTTCTTTGATATTGTCGCTTAAAGATAAATCTCTACGGTCTACAACATAACCTCTTTCAGCTAAAACTTCGGACAAATCAATCGTGGTAACCGATCCGAATAAGCGACCGGCTTCTCCGGTTCTGACTTTAATTGTAAATTCTTCACCTTTGATTTTTTCAGCTTTTTCTTGAGCATCTGCCAAATTACGAGCACGCTTTGCTTCAAAGGCTTTTTGCTGAGTTTTTAAAGTATTTAAATTTTCTTTGGTGGTTCGAACCGCCAAATTTTGACGTAATAAATAATTGTTGGCATAGCCGCGTTTTACTTCTACAATTTCACCGGCTTGCCCCAAGTTATTTATATCTTCAAGTAATATAACTTTCATCTACTAATCCTCCAGATTAATAATTCGCATGAAGGCTGACTCACGCGAATCAGCCTGCTTGTTAAATGAGATAAAATTATTCTCCTGTATAGGAAAGTAATGCCATTTGACGAGCACGCTTGACTGCAGTTGCTATTTCTCTTTGATGTTTAGCACAAGTACCGGACATCCGACGCGGTAAAATCTTCCCGCTCTCGCTTACATAGCGTTGTATTGTATTCACATCTTTATAATCAATATGCTCAATATGCTCTGCACAAAAATGACAAACTTTTCTACGACCACGGCGAGGACGGAAATTTCTACGACCGCCTCTTCTATTTTCTGTCATTAGTTAAACTCCTTCTACTAAATAAGATATAGTTAAATTAAAGATCAAAAGGTAGCGATGTATCATCAACTTCAGGCATAAATCCTTCGCCTTCCGGAATGCTTGTTGCTCCGGAACCGGACGATTCTTGTCTGGTCGAAGCAGAACTTGTACCGGTTGAATATCCCGTGCTGCCATAATTATCATCTGATTGTCTTTTTGAATCAGCAAAATAAATTTCGTCAGCTATTACTTCGGTGATGTAACGTCTTTCACCTTTTTCATCTTCCCAGCTTCGAGGTTGGATTGAACCGACTAATGCCATACGAGATCCTTTGCTAAAGTATCTTGCGGCAAATTCAGCAGTCTGTCTCCAAGCTACAATGGGAATAAAGTCTGTTTCTCTTTCTCCGTGTTGATTCTTAAAACGACGATCAATCGCCAATGTAAATGAACAAACAGATACATTATTTTGTGTAGTTCTTAATTCGGGATCCTTGGTTAATCTTCCCATCAATATCGCTTTATTCATAATTTCGACCTTTCTTTTCTGTTGCTTTGATTTACTCTTCTACCGCTGTTACCAGATAACGTAATACATTATCGGTGATTCTCAAGACACGGTTAATTTCATTTGGAAAATCAGGTTCTGAATTGAAATTAATTAAAACGTAATAACCTTCTGTCTCATCTTCAATTTCGTATGCGAGACGTCTACGTCCCCATACATCAACTTCCAGATTTTCTCCTTGTCCGGCAACCAGATCTTGAATTCTTTGACTTAAAGACTCCAATGCATCTTCGCCTATCGAAGGATTCAATACATAAAGTAATTCGTATTGTTTTGACACCTTGTTCACCTCCTCTCGGTCATTTGGCTCTATAATTTGAATAGAGCGAGGAATGCACTTACCAGTGCACGATCCATCAGGATCGGTCTGTAAATATATAAAATAAATTTAGACTAAATCAATTTATCACAATTGAGATTGTTCCGTCAATTTTTGAATAACTTTAGGCATAGCATTAACAAGTTTTTCTGCCGCATCTCGATATATATCTATATCTCTGCCAAAAGGATCAGTGATATCTCCCTCTTCATCAATAAATTCATATAAAGTAAACACTTTATCAGCGGTTTTAGGGTAATAAATATGAAGCAAATCTCTTTGTGTGGTGGTCATGGTTAAAACTATGTAAGCATCTTTAATCATTTTTTCATCTAGTTGCCTGGAACGGTGATCTTCCAAATTGATCCCCAATTCGGTCAAAACATCTTTTGCTTCAGGGCTGACCGGTAAACCTGATTCGGTTGCCATTCCTGCTGAAACTGCAAAGAGATCTAATTGTTTAGCTTGTTCCGCAAAATGATTAAAAATCGCTGCAGCCATAGGACTGCGACAGGTATTGCCCGTACAGACAAATAAAATATGTTTATGTTTTTTCTTTTCAATATCCATAAAAACTCCGTCTAAGAGGATTATATATTATATGACGCCGCTTTTGATAAACGATTCATATATGCTATTCCTGCACCCAGATTGGGTTCCGCTGAACATATAATCAAGTCTACTTTTTGTTGATCGAACACTCTAAATTGATTATATAATTCACGAGCAGCGTTATCGGCTCCTTGATCATTGTTGTATGATTCTATCTGAAAGTGAAGCTTGTAACAAGTAGAAGCATTTAAACTTTTTGTTAATTTTTCTAAATCAAATGAGTTCACTAAATCCTCTGCCAAAAACAAACCTATCCTCAGATCTTTTTGATCAGAGTCATAGTTTTTCACGAAGTCTCTAATCCCATGTTTCAAATTCCCTATCCTTTTTTCAAGATTACTTTCCTCTTGCAAAATTACTACCGGAGCCATTGGGGAATAATGTCGATATTTTTGCCCCGGAGCTTTTGGATGTTTTAAGTTTTGATCTAATCTCTCAGGTTCAATAACTTCTATTCCCGCACGTTGTTTTATATCTTTTGCGGTAATGATTCCGGGTCTTAAGATGACCGGTTGATCTACACTTAAATCAAGAATCGTTGATTCCAAACCGTATGTACAGGTACCACCATCAAGAATATAGGGGATTTTTCCCTGCAAATCCTGATAAACATGCCAAGCTTTGGTAGGAGAAGGTTTGCCTGATAAATTGGCTGAAGGCGCAACTACAGGAACCTCTGCTAAGCTAAGCAAAGTTCTTGCCACATCATTATTCGGAAAACGAATTGCTACTGTATCAAGTCCTGCACTAACCTGAGCCGGAATCTTGTCTGTTTTTTCTAAAATGATCGTTAAAGGTCCCGGAGCAAATTCATTTAAAATCAAATATGTTATTTGAGGAATATTCTTTGCTACTTCACTCAATTGAGCAGGATTATGTAAATGAACAATTAGAGGATTGTCTTGTGGTCTTCCTTTTACCTCAAAAATTTTTTGTACAGCATGCGCAAGAAAAGCATTTGCCCCGAGTCCATAAACTGTTTCTGTTGGAAAAGCAACTAATTCTCCAGACTTCAATGCTTGCGCGGCTTTAATGATTTGCTCGGGAGCAAAATATTTGTTCAACTCAATAATTTCTGTATCAATCATTTAACAATTTTTTCTCATAAAGAATCAGAGATTGCTTTTTCATGAGCTGCAGCCTGTAAGCCCGTGATAAAAGGTTCCAGATCGCCAGCCAAGACACTCTCTAATTGATATACGGTCAAGTTTATTCGGTGATCGCTAACTCTACCTTGTGGGAAATTATAAGTTCTAATTCTCTCACTACGATCCCCTGTTCCAACCTGATGCTTACGATCACTGGCTATTGCTTGATCTTGCTTAGCCTGCTCCATTTCATATAATCTTGCTCGCAAAACCTGCATCGCTTTTTCTCTGTTTTTGTGCTGTGAACGTTGATCCTGACATGTAACCACTACACCGGACGGCTTATGAGTAATCCTAATTGCAGAACTGGTTTTATTAACATGCTGCCCTCCGGCTCCGGATGCTCGATAAGTATCGATTTGCAAATCTCCTGCATCAATAGCCACATCAACATCTTCAGCTTCAGGTAATACTGCTACTGTAACAGTTGAAGTATGAATTCTACCGCCCGCCTCAGTTTCAGGAACCCTTTGTACACGATGTACTCCACTTTCGTATTTAAGCTTGGAATATGCACCACGCCCCACTATTTCAAAGATAACCTCTTTAAAGCCTCCGATTTCATTCTCCGAAGCATCAATCAAATCAAAAGTCCAGCCTTCAGTTTCTGCAAATGAGGTATACATTCTAAACAGATCTCCGGCAAATAAAGCAGCTTCGTCACCACCGGCACCGGCCCTAATTTCAACAATAACATTCTTATTATCATTGGGATCTTTTGGAATCATCAATTCCTTGATTGCTGAATCCAGCTGTTCTGCTTCCAGCTCTAATTCAGCAATTTCCTCACGAATTAAGTCTCGAAATTCTTGATCTTCGGTCTCGTAGAGCATATCTTTATTCTCCGCCAATTCGGATTGAACTTGAGTTAATCTTTTAATGTTTTTGACCAAAGGCTCAAGTTCATTAAATTCCTTCAAGAGTTCCAAATATCTGTTATGATCATTTAGAACTACGGGATCACCGAGCATCATACTTAGTTCATCATAACGTTTGACGGAAATTTCTAAATTTTGATTCATTAGACTACCTCTAATCACATTTACCTTATCTTATTAATACAAATCCTAAAACTCGGTCATGGCCTTGCCAATCATTCAATTCAATACGCTCTTTTATGACAAGATCTGTTTCTTCAAATATTTTAATAATTGCTTTTCTTTGTCCTGCACCGTGCTCCATCAATAATACAGTGCTTTGTTTCTTCTGTAAAAAAGGTCTGATCTCTTCAGCTATCCTAAAGTAGAAATCCAGTCCTTCTACACCGCCATCCAACGCAAGATGCGGCTCATATCCGGCTACTTCAGGTGCTAATCCCGTTATATCACCGCTTTTTATATAAGGTGGATTAGCAACTATTAAGTCGAAAAATTGAGGATTTTCAAAATCTCGGTTAGGAAACAGGTCCGATTTTAAGATCATTATTTTAGAATTATGCGAACAATGCTTTTTTACATTGACCTTGCAAGTGTCTAAAGCTTGATCAGAAATGTCTGTCATAGTTAATTCTATAGCCATTTGTTTTTCTAATTCCAGTAAAACAGTTAAACCCAGACAACCTGAGCCTGTGCAAAGATCTAAAATATTACACTTGCCCTCAAATCGTTCCTGTATGTTTTCTTTAATAAAATCGACAATTAATTCTGTCTCCGGTCTTGGAATAAGGCAATTTTTGATATAAAACTCTCGTCCGTAAAATTCTTTTACGTTAGTTAAATAAGCATAAGGAGTTCTATTTTTTCTTGCTCTAAGATATTTTTGAAAACTATTAACTTGAGCTTGATTTAATGTTTTATCCGGAGCCACAAGTTGCTCTTTAATCTCAATCCCGTTTGCAGCTTCCATCAATAACCGCACTTCACGCAATGGTTGATCAATACCATATTCTGCTAATTCTTGAGCAGATCTGCGGATTAGTTCATCCAAGGTTTGCGTGGTCACCATTCATCACTGCCCTCTTGATCAGGAATTACCGCCTCCATGGCAACAATCGCCACTTCAAGCATTGAATTATCCGGTTCAGCAGTGGTTAGCTTCTGCATAGCCATGCCCGGTTTACTGATAGCCCTAGTCAAAAAATTATCATGGCGCCCAACTACACGTATCAATTCGTAAGTTAAAGAAGCAATTATCGGTAGCAGAAACAATCTAACTATCAGATTGATCAATCTGCTTCTCCAACCAATAAAAGCTAAAATAATAATACTGACAATCATTATTAAGAACATAAAAGATGTACCGCATCTGGGATGTAGTCGACTGAAACCTCTGATGTTCTCTACGGTGAGAGGCATTCTTGCTTCATAACAGGCAATCGTTTTGTGTTCTGCTCCATGATATTGCCAAACACGTTTGATATCTTTCATTTTCGAAACCAGCCAGAGATACAGAATAAAAATTCCGACCCTGATCAGACCCTCAAGTAATGTTAAACCCAAACTAATCCATCTATTTGCACTAAGATCTATTCTCAACAATAATTTCAAGCCATCAACCATCAAACCCGGGAGCAACATAAAGATTAAAACTGAAAAGAGAATACTGACAATAGCAGAAAGATATAAACCGAACTCAGAAGTTTTCTTGTTCATTTCTTTGGCACTTGTCTCTGTTTTAGCTGTTTCTTGTTCATCATCTTCCGGTTCTGCAATATCTGCAGAACGCATTAATGCTTTCGTACCTAAAACTAATTGTTTAAAAACTCGAACCGGACCACGCAGAAAAGGAATTGTTTCAGCTTTGGAAACCACACCGGTTTCCAAAAATTCCAATTCAATTTCTCCTTCAGGATTTCTAACAGCCATAGCTCTTTTTTCCGGACCGATCATCATCAGACCTTCAATTAAAGCTTGACCACCGATGGTGGTTCTGCGCAATGTCTGATTGTTACTTTGTTCACTCATTTTTTTACCCAATATTTTTGTTTATTTTCTCTTTAGGAGTAATATAAATAATAAAAAAGGAGTTTGTACAAATCTAGTCAAACTCCTCAAATTAAATTTTAAAATTTCTAAAATCCTAATCGGATTTTGACACACGACCCATTCGACGATTAAATTTATCTACACGACCGCCACTATCAACCAGCTTTTGACGTCCGGTATAAAACGGATGACATTTCGAACAAATATCTACTGTTATACTGTCAAGTATTGAACCTGTTTCAAATGATTCACCACATGCACAGCGCACTACACATTTACCGTATTTAGGATGGATTCCTTCTTTCATTCTTTTCACCTCACATGCCATATCGCCCGTAAGCTTTGATCTTCTCTCACGAATGCGATACGAGTTTATCAAGCTAATTATAATAAATTAGCTTATGTATGATATACCCTTTGAAAACAAAAGTCAATTTAATCATATTTAAAAATTCGAGGGTGGTTTTGTGTTAAGATTGTGCTTGAATTAAAAACAGATTATTGAATATGGTGAAAATCAAATAATATGAATAAAAAATCAGTGAAAACATCCACAATCTTAAAAATTATTTTCGCAAGTTTATCTCTTGTTTTGCTCACTACTATTGTGGTCTTATTAAGCAAGCCGGAATTATTATATCAAATTCAAGGAAAATGGCTAAGACCTGATCAAGAGTATTCTACATTTAAAATGATTAAGCCTAAAGGTAAGCTAATTGAATATGATTTTTCTGCTGAGCAAGATTTAGATTATGAACAAAGTCTTATGTTGGTCAATCAGAGTCATCGATTACCACAGGATTTCGTACCTCAAATGGCTGAGTATAAAGATAGCGGAGTCCAGATGAATGTTGCGATGTTAGATGCATATGCCAAACTTTCAGAAAGTGTAACTCAAAAAACTGATGATTATTTATATGTGAGCTCTGTATATAGAACGGACGAGGAACAAGGCATCTTACATGCGGAAGATCCGGATTATGCTCTGCCGGCAGGCCATAGTGAACATCAAACCGGTTTAGCCGCTGATGTTTATGTTTACGAACATGCAGGAATGGCATTTTTAGAAAGCGAGGCCGGCAAATATGTAAATCAGTCTTGTTATGATTTCGGCTTCATTATTCGTTATCCTGAAGGTAAAGAGGAAATAACAAAAATCCCTTTCGAACCTTGGCATTTGCGTTATGTAGGTTTACCACATTCAAAAATTATCCAACAAAAATTCATTTCATTCGAGGAATATATTGACTTGCTTGAACCGGGAAAATTTTATAGGTATCAAAATTATTTAATCACAAGACAAGAAATTAGTTCAAAAATAAATCTACCTCAAGATTTAAAAAATATTGTGTGTTCACCTGATAACACCGGTCATCTGATAATAACCGGTGAATATAATTAAGATCTGAAATAATTCTTATTTCAGATCTGTACAGAAATATTCATAACAGGCATTGCTAATCGCTTCAGCAAATATCTTCTGTTGTTCACTTGAATTCAGAATCTGCAAATCAAATGTTCTTTCTTTTTGACCTATTTCAATTTCAATAGATGTTAAATTGATTAAACGTAAAGCCGGAACGATTTGTTCAGATACAGCTCCCTCACTACTATATGCCAAACCCGGAATCAATTGACTGATGTTCTTTTCGGTCAAGTTTGCATAACGACTTCTACCATCAGTTAAATATCCTACATAAGCAGGCTTTTCAGGACTATCTTCGGTTATTGCTTCTGCCTGAGCACCTATCGCTGCAGTTTCATTGCCTAAAAAGATAACTCTGCTACCTGAAATATCATCTGATTCGGTACTTCCATATTGCAGATTAATGAAAATCCGATCCGTATACTGACGTTCCACGTCTAAGAGCAGTCTTTGATCAACTGAAACACCTACTTTAGGGAAAAATTGATCCACAACTTGCGAATCATTAGGTGAATTTTGAATAGTTTGCAAAGGATCTAACAAGCTTGATAAACGTTCGCTTTTGAAATCCTGCTCTGCAAGCTCTGCTGAAAAATCTTGTAAAATATCAGTTCCGACAAATGCGGCTTTTTGTGTATCAGTTAAATATTTTTGATCAACAAGAATAACTTCGGCACCGATAGCCTCTAAACTCTCTTTAGTATATTGAACGATGTTTTCCAGAATATCCTGCAAATCCTGATCATTGATTAACAGATTAGGTATTGTTTCAAAGACCATCTCTCCCTCAGTATCATCTTCGGAGTTTTCTAAAGGATCTGCTTGTTGATCGTTTTCTTGATCTATTGAGGTATCAGCTTCTTGCTCAATTGTTTCGGTAGAGCCCGAAGATTCAACAGGATCAAGCGCTAAATACACCTTAATTCCCTCTAAAGTAGTTTCTTCTTTGGTCTTTCCTTGAAAAATCTCTAAATTAGCATGGTGATAGACCGGTACAGAAGAATCATATGGCCAACTCCAAACATCACGATTATTCTTGGTGGTATCTGTGAGCTTCATCTCATTGATCGGCAATTCATCAGCTTCAGTTTTCTGATTTTCATGTTCTTCTGTTTTAGCTTTTTCTAACGGATCAAATTTTTCGGGAAAAGCTTTAATCAGAATAAAATTAATTCCTAAAGCTAATATACTGATTAAAACCAGAATACCTACTGTTTTCAATGCTGTTTTTTGTGACATGTTTAGATTCCGTAACGGCTAGTCAATAAATCCACAATTCGATCAGCCATCTTATTGATTTCTCTTTTATTTTCGCCTTCAATCATTACCCTAATAATCGGTTCTGTACCTGAAGGTCTGACTAAAATTCTACCTTTATTTTTTAACCTGGCTTCTTCTTCTCGGATTGCAACTTTGACATCTTCATCATTCATTGCCGCTTGTTTACGTTCATTGGAAATCTGTGCATTTTTCAGAACTTGAGGCAAAGGTTTCATGATGGAATGAACTTCCGAGAGTCGTTGATCGGAATCTTTTAAAGTTCTGAGCAAAGCCAAAGCACTTAAAATACCATCGCCCGTTGTAGAATGCTCCAACAAAATAATATGACCACTTTGTTCTCCGCCTAAAACAATTCCTGACTTTAACATTTCTTCTAAAACATAGCGATCACCAACTTGTGTTTTATATAAAGTAATACCTGCTTGCTCAGCAAAAATATCAAGTCCCAGATTACTCATCACAGTTACACAAACTTTATCATCTCTAAGAATTCCGGCGTCACTCATGCCTTTTGCGATAATCGCAATAATCCCGTCACCATCAACAATGGTTCCATTCTCATCTATAGCAAGCATTCGGTCGGCATCACCATCAAAAGCAATCCCAATATCGCAACCTTCACGTCTTACAGTTTGTTCTAAACGTTCCAGATCAGTTGAACCACAATTCAAATTGATATTTTGGCCATCAGGTTCTATACCTATAGCAACAACATCGGCGCCTAAATCTGTAAAAAGACCTGGAGCAATATGATAACTTGCACCATTGGCACAATCTAAAGCAATTTTCATGCCGCTTAGATCAACACTCATCCGTCTTTTTAAATGTTCAGCATAATCTCTGGCCGAGTTTGATTTTTGAATACGATGACCGATACCATCAGCTATTGGTCTTTGAACATTTTCTGAATATTCTTTGATCGCTTTTTCAATCCGATCTTCAATTTCATCAGGTAATTTGTAGCCGGTACTGGCGAAAAACTTTATTCCGTTATATTCATATGAATTGTGTGAAGCAGAAATCATTATTCCGGCATCACAATTATATTTTCTGGTTAAATAAGCAATAGCAGGTGTGGGTACGACTCCTGCTAAGAAAGCATCCGCACCGGCAGAGGTAATTCCTGCAACCAAAGCCGATTCCAACATGCCACATGAAATTCTGGTATCTGAACCGACCAAAATAATCGGCTTATGACTTTTTTCTCCTGTCAATACCTCAGCACCGGCAAATCCTAAACGAAATGCCAAATCCGGGGTTAACTCCTTATTTGCAATACCACGCACTCCATCTGTGCCGAACAATCTAGACATTTTTCCTCCTAAAAATTATCGTTGTCAAATATTCTCTATTGCTCTATTTCTCTGACTGCTATTGTTATTTCATCCGGTGTAATATATTCCGTTTTAGTATAAAGGGGAGTATCTTTGGAAAGACTAATCTTAATTGTTTGTATCCCCTCTCCCTCAATTTCAGCCAAATCAATATAAGCATCAATATCACGATTCGTCATACTATCTAACAAATTCTTGCGACCTGTCAATGAAATCTGAATATTTTTGGTGGGATAGGATATATCGAAGCCTTTTTCCGCCGGAATTTCAGTATTTCGGAAAGATAAAGGTACGGTAAAGCCCTTGGATGTAATCGGATTTACCGTAGCTTGAACATAGAACCATAAAATAAAAGCAGAAACCAATGAAATAAATGAAAATAAAAATCTTCTGGAACGTGGAGATTCAGGTTCGAGAACAGATTTGCTCTTTTTGTCTTTTCGACGAAATAATCTAAAACGCCGATCAGTCTCTTCATCAGGTAAGAGCAAGCGGTGTAGTTGGGTCCGTAATGCATCACTATTTTCTAAAACATAAAGACGTCCCTCAATCGCAATACTAATTGTACCTTTTTCCTCGGAGACTACTACTGCAATTGTATCGCCCATTTCGCTGGCTCCGATTGCAGCTCGATGTCTTGTACCAAAATCTTTACGCAAATGATAATTGTCCGATAAAGGAATGTGAATTCTAGCTGCAGAAATTCTGCCATAACGAATTAAGATTGCTCCATCATGTAAAGGTGTATTCTCGAAAAATATTTGTTTGATTAGACTGGTTGAAACAGGAGAATCAATTTGCACGGCATTCTCCTGATCCTGTAACTCACCCAGGGGAGTTGAACGTTCTATTACAATCAAAGCTCCTGTATTTGTGTCAGCCATATCGCCACTGGCTTGAACAATAGACTCGATCATTTGAGAAATTGTAGTCGCCGCTTGTTCGCCTTGATACTCACCCGATCTGGGACTAAAGAATCCTAAGCCGGAGCGTCCAACAGTTTCAAGTGCCCGTCTCAGTTCAGGTTGGAAAATAATCACAAAAGCAATTGAAAAAACATACATTGTATTCAATAGCAGGAAACTTAATAAACTCAAACCGAAAGTTCGGGCAAAAATGGTAATAAAGACAATAAATAAAATACCCTTTAATAATTGCCAAGCTCTGGAATCTCTGATAATCCGTAGAATATAATAAAAGATAAAAGTTGTAATTAAGATATCTACAATTGCCAGTGCAATATCAAGAGGCTCTCCAATAAAAAGCAAACCTTCTTGCAAAGAATCAAACAAGTTTTGGAAAAAGGTTATAATCTGATCTAACTGTCCTCTGGCATTCGACAAAAAATCTTCCTCCTGATTTCTTTGCTTATTATAACGTTAAAAGGCAAAGATGTGAACTGCCCGGAAAAAAGCAGTCCACATCTTATTAAGGGTTGGAATTATATCCGGCGTCTTTTTCAGACAAATTTTGTTATTATTTATGTAAAATCGGACTAAGTTTTTTATAAATCAGCATTACTATTGTTGAGATAACTATACCTTTAAAAATATTAAAAGGTGCAAAAACAAAGACCAACAAGCTCTTCATATCTGTAACTAAAGTATTTCCCACTGCTTGACTCATCCCTATAATCGCATCTAAATCTATACCCATGGCAGAAGCATAAAACGGTAAATTAATGTAATAGTTAACTAAAATACCAAAAATTGTCATTACAATAGTTCCTACCGTCAATCCGATCAAGGCATTTTGTTTAGTTTTATTTCTCTGATAAATAAACCCGGCGGCAAAGACAAAGCTTCCACAAACAATGAAATTTGCCATTTCACCGACATAAGATGTGTGGCTGAATGGAAGGTGCGATAAATTCTTAATAAATTCGATAATCACTCCGGTCCACGGCCCCATAGAAAAAGCTCCCAATAAAGCAGCAACTTCGGCGAAGTCGAACTTGAGAAAAACAGGCATTAAAGGAATATTAAATTCCAGATACATGAGGATGATTGCAATTGCGGATAAAATACCCGTCTTAGCAATCCAGCGTGTTCTACTGCTTGTTCCCGATTTGTTAATGTGATTGGACTTTTGTTTCAATTCAGATTCTGACATATTAACCTCCTTGTTCAGAAAGTTCATTTGCCAAAGTGAAAAACCCCGACAAATGACGGGGCATTTAGGCCAGTTTTATAACCAGCTATGCTTCCTTTCATCCAGACTATACTGTCGGCTAAGGTTTTTCACCTTATCAATCTCAACGAGAGTCGCGGGCTTATGATGTTAATTAATCAATCACCGCCGGTAGGGAATTACACCCTGCCCCGGAAACATTTATATTCTTATTTTATTAAAAACTCTAACCTTGAACTTAGTCCAATTGGTTGAGTTTTTTTGCAATTTGTGCCTTTTGGCGTGATGCTTTATTTTTGTGAATCAAGCCTGCACCAACAGCTTGATCGAGTTTTTTCTGGGCATACTTAGCTTGTTCTGCCGCATTGTCAACGGAAGAATCCAATGCTTGATGCGTATTTTTTAAAACTGTTTTTAATTCACTTCTTCTACGTTTATTAATTTCAGTTTTGCGGGCTACTACAGCAACTCGTTTTTTCGCTGATTTAATATTGGGCATTCTCTCACCTCCTGCAGCTTAATTTCAGATAGCTATTCTATCACTAACAAAACTTGCTTGCAAGCACTGATTCTCTATTTTTTCTTCGAGAACTTTTGTTTAGATTATATTTCAAATAATAAAACTATTATCCTCAAAAAAGACCTTCAAATTAATATTTGTTTAATTTTGTTTATAAGATTCATTTAATGATCTTAGATATCGTATAATAAAACAGAATTTTAAATATTAATTCATTTAGGTTATGATCATTTTAGAAAGGATATATTTTCGAAATGAATTAAGGAAGACGTATGAAAAATAATTCTGAAAGCTTTGCTACCGGTTCCGGTGCACAACAAAATATTGAGCAACCTGTTGTTCTTATCAGTGGAGGTTCAAGCGGTATAGGTTTTGCTACCGCAAAATCTTTTGCCAATAAAGGCTACCGAGTTTTCGAGCTCAGTCGCCGCAAGATACTTCAACCGAATGTAACCCATATCCCTGGAGATGTCACCAAACTTTCTGACCTCAAAGAAGCTGTAAATCAAATTATGGAAAAATGCGGCAAGCTCAACATACTGGTTTGTAATGCCGGTTTTGGAATTTCAGGACCAATTGAGCTTACCTCTGTTGAAGATATGAAAGTTCAATTTGATGTTAATTTTTTCGGTACTGTGAATCTGATCCAGGCAGCAATCCCTGCTTTGCGTGCAAGCGGTGGTGGGAGAATTCTCTGCGTTTCTTCAGTAGCAGCTGTAATGCCTATTCCCTATCAGTCATTTTATACCTGTACCAAAGCATCCATTAACCAATTAGTCTTAGCTTTAAACAATGAACTGCGTCCATTTAACATCCAAGCAATTGCTTTGATGCCTGGAGATACCAAGACCAGTTTTACCGACATGAGGGTAAAATACGAACAATCACAAGAATGTTTGGATATCTATGGAGATGTCGCTTCTAATTCAATTGCTAAAATGGAAAATGACGAGAGAATGGGTAATGCAGTTGAACCTTTAGCCGAACGCATTGTGAAACTGACTACCCAAAAGCGCACACCTAAACCGGTACAAGGATTTGGTTTCATGTATCGTGCCGCATTGGGATTAGCAAAAATATTTCCAACAAGATTAATAAATTACATTTTATATAAAATGTATGCCAGTTAGGCAATTTAATAGATAAATGAAGAGGTTTACAAATGGATATTTTTCAAAAATGTTATGAATACGATATTGTTGATAAAATTAAAGAAATTGGGATTTATCCTTATTTCCACGAATTGACTACCGGTCAAGATAACGTGGTCGAAATGGACGGCCGACGCACAATCATGCTAGGTTCAAATAATTATTTGGGTTTAACCGGTGATGAAAGAGTAAAGAAAGCGGCTATTGAAGCTATAGAACATTATGGTAGCGGCTGTTCAGGCTCTAGATTTCTCAATGGAACTCTGAAATTACATGGAGATCTGGAACGCGAGCAAGCTGAATTTTTGAATAAAGAAGCTTGTTTAAGTTTTTCTACCGGCTTTCAAACCAACCTTTCGGTTATTTCTGCAATAGCCGGGAGAAATGATTTCATCTTGTCTGATGATTTAAATCATGCAAGTATTGTTGACGGGACGAGACTTAGTTTCGCTAAAACTTATAAGTATCCCCATAACGATATGGAAGCTTTGGAAAATTTATTGACTCGTTGTAGAGAACGAGCCAAATCCGGAGGTATCCTGATTGTTACTGATGGTGTCTTCAGTATGGAAGGTGAAATATGTAATTTGCCGAAAATTGTCGAACTGGCAAAAAGATATCAGGCCAGAATCTTAGTCGATGATGCCCATGCACTGGGTGTTTTAGGAAAAAGAGGTGCAGGAACTGCCGAATATTTTGGCTTAGAAGATGAAGTTGATCTGATTATGAATACTTTCTCTAAAAGCTATGCTTCTCTTGGTGGTTGCATAGTAGGCGAAGAAAGAGTTATCAATTACATCAAGCATGTGGCAAGACCGTTCATTTTCAGTGCAAGTATTCCACCGGGACAAGTTGCGGCTGCTCATGAAGCATTGCGTATTTTACGTTCTGAACCGGAAAGAGTTGAACGTATCCACCAAATAACCTCTAAAATGAAATCCTTATTACAAGCATGTCCTTATATCGAAGTCCATGAAAGCAATAATGATATTGTTCCTATTATCCCATTGATGACAGGGTCAGCAATTAACACTCTATATACAGCAAAACTGCTGCTTGAAGCCGGAGTCTATGTTAATCCGGTTCTGCCGCCTGCAGTTCCTGAAGGCAAGGGCTTGCTTAGAACCAGCTACACAGCAACTCAAGATGATGCATTGATTGAAGAAGCCGCTCAAATCATCTGTGGTGTATTCAAACATATTCACGAAAATTCATTGCCGGAGGAATTAGCAAATATCGAAGCCCCATATTAATAAGTAAAAAATAAAACTATCCGAGAAATGTCTGTTATAGAATTATCTCGGATAGTATTTTAATTTGATTTAATTGTTTTCATTCTTTAAAGATTCAATAATATTCTTTTTATATACTTGACGTAGGGCAAAAACCATACTTACAGCTACAAATATGAATACAGCAACTGCTGCAATTAAGATTGCCAGCCAGGGTATTTGGTAGGGCTGAGTTACAGCTCTGTCTATAGATTTATAGATCAAATAGGAAACACCCAGTGCGAGCGGTAAGCCCCAGAGCAATGATCTTGTACCATAGAGGAAACATTCAAAGACCATCATCTTGCGCATACCTTTTTTTGACATACCTACACTCTTAAGCATCGCAAAATCTCTAGTGCGCAAATTGATATTGGTTGTAATTGTATTAAACACATTGGTCAAGGCTATTAAGGATATTAAGGCAATAAAGCCATAACAGAAAATGTTTACAATCATTACAACATTTCTCGAAGCCTGTCTTTGTGCAACAAAGTTCGTGTAATGCCCTCTTTCCTCTTGCTGCTGATTGAAATTCGACAAATCATTTTCTGTTTCTAAATTATTACTTGAATTAATATAGAATTGAAAGTATCTGTCCTCATTGATTTTTGATAGACTCGCCAGCTTACTCAAAGGCAAGATCAAGTTAGTTCTTTCATTGCCTTTAAATTGATCCGGTACATCTTCAACAAAATACTTCAGTCCAATCTTTTCGGATTGCGCTAAGCTTTCTTGGAAAGGCACCACTTTTTCTGTATCTTTTTCATAATTTCGATAAACTGTCTTAGGTTCACCTGTTTTTTGATCAGAATCCTCATTTGTTACTCTACTGTAGCTATAATCTTCATACTTATTAAAAACTATCAGATCAAATTCGCCTTGCTGATTAGTTTTGAAGAAATCAGCAGTAACATATTTACCATCTTGTGGATCAAAATAGAAACTTCTATTTTGGATTAAGGGATATGTTTCTTCCATTGCTAAATATTGTGCCAAAGTTAAATCGAACTGCTTCAACATCTCGGCGAATACCTCGTCTTCCACAAAGGTAAAATCAAGATTTATCAGGAAATTTTCTTGATCTCCAAATTTAGCTTTTTCAGCATAATGTCTACCACTATCACCGGTCTCAAATTCTCTTATTATTTTGTCTTCTAGCAACTCAGGCTCAATAAGACAATAATAATTTCGATTCACAGTTACACTAACATCTGTTACAGCAGCAAGACCTTCAATTTTAGTTTTCAGGTCTTCAACCGAAGCAGTCTCACTTTCAATATTCATTGTATATTGTAAATCTGATTTTCGTGTTTGATAAATTCCTTGCGCCGAGCGTTGCATCATAGAAGTAAAAGTATATGCCGATAAGAATAGAATAATACTTAAAGCTAAACTGACAATTGTTGAGCGATATTTTTTGCGGCTACGTTTAAAATATTTATTTGCCAAGAAGCCCGGTAAACCAAAAACTTTGTAGATGGTTTTTGAAACTTTGACCGGTTTTGCAACCACATCTTGTATTTGGCGAATAGCTTCAATTGCTGTAACTCTTGAAGCTCTTTTGGCAGGAATCCAAGCCGAAATCAAGACGGTGATCAAGGCTAAAGCGGCTGAAATTAAAATTGCTTTGCTTGATACGACAAGTTCCAAAGGTACTTTTGCATAATCTGATGTCATAAGTACATCTTCAAGAAGTCTCTCAACCGCTATCAGTGTAAGCTTTATACCCAGAAGTCCTCCTAGAACACCGAATGGTATACCAATTAAACTGATCATCAAGGATTCTACAAAAATCGTTCTGCGTATTTGTTTTCTACTTGCTCCAATTGAAGATAACAGACCAAACTGTTTCGTTCTCTCCGCTAAAGATATAGTAAAAGCATTATTGATTAAGACTATTGAACCTAAAATAATCATCGCCATGAAAATAATGGTTAAGCTACTAATCATTAATAAATAATGATTATTGCCGCTAATGCCATATAATCTGAGCAAAGAAGAGTTAAGCTCATTATTTCCGATCTCTGCATAATCCTTAACAAAATTATAAACCTCTTTGGGATTTTTCAATTGTAAATAAAGAGTTGTCTTCGGCTCGACTTGCTCTGAACTATTCGCGGCTGAATCAGCCTTTGTAAGCGCCATATATCCCGGTGCACTATAAGGTTCTAAATAACTTCTTTGATAAAACCCTGAAATTGTATAGGTCTTAGTTTGTTCAATCTTTAATTCTTCGCTTGCTTGATCATCCATCATATTAAATGGAATATCCTGCCCCATCACCTGAGGTTTTTGAGAAGAACTGTTAGCTACATCTCCTACTGAATCCACCGAAGATTGATGATGATTTTGAGCTTCATTATTTGGATCATGGATGGGATATCTCTGACCTAAGTCTAACTTAATCGTATCGCCTATTTTATATTCAGTTTTAGCATTACCTATTAAATTACTAGGTAAAATAATCTCATTAGCTGAAGCCGGCAATTTACCCTCTGTTAGATAAAGAGGAATTATTTCTGTAAAATCATCGCTAGCACCCACCAGATAAAGGTAAGGTTTGTATGAATTTTTGTTATCAATTTTTGCATAACCAACTTCCTCAGCAAAAACATAATCTTTAACTTCCGGATCTTCTACAATTTCTTTAACTTCTGTAGGATTGATATTTTTATATTGAAGATGCCAGTCTCCTACTTTTGCTATTTGATCTTTAATTAAATAACCTTGAAAACTCGCAATTAATGACATTAAACCACAGATCATGGCTGTAGCTAAAACAACCCCGATAACAGTAATTGCTGTCCGTCCGCGATTCTTGCTCAGGTTACGAAAGGATAATTTAGAAAATAGACTCATCTTCTTAACACCTCATCTCGAATAATTTTCCCATCTTCCAAAGCAATAATCCGATCAGCCTGTAATGCAATATCTTCATCATGAGTAATAATCATCAAGGTTTGATTGTAACGTTGATTGGAAAGACGCAATAGCTTAACAATTTCCTGTGAATTTTTACTATCCAGATTCCCGGTCGGTTCATCGGCGAGCACAATTGAAGGTTTGTTCATCAAAGCTCTGCCGATCGACACCCTTTGTTGTTGACCACCGGAGAGTTGGTTCGGCAAATGTTTCTCACGTCCCAGTAATTGCAGATTGTTCAACAGATCAGTCAAATAAGCTTCATCTATTTTTCTTCCATCCATTAATACAGGCAAAGTCATATTCTCTATAGCATCTAGGACCGGAATTAGATTATAAAATTGATATACTAAACCGACTTGACGTCTTCTGAAAATTGCTAATTGTTCTTCATTTTGGCTATATACATCCTGTCCGTTGAGGAAAATATTTCCCTTTGTAGGTTGATCTACCCCACCTATTAGATGAAGTAAGGTTGATTTTCCGCTGCCGGAAGCACCGATTATTGAAATAAACTCACCTTGGTCAACTTTAAATGAAACATTGTCCAAGGCTTTTATTTTATTTTCTCCCTGAGTATAAATCTTTGACAAATTTCTGACTTCTAATAATTCCATAAGCCTATTCTCCATTAGTATCTCAATTAGCACGGTTAAGGCAAAATGCGATCAACCTATGCTTGTTTAAAAGTTCTATGCCCTTAGTATAGATATTTGAAGTGTCACTTCCCTGACTGAAAACTGACAAAAATGTCACTTTGACAAATTTAAGGATTCCTTAAAACTCTTTTTGATTAATCTAGAATTGTCTTATGAATAAAAACGAATGATAAATAAAGCTCCGCCGGATAAATTGTTCTCTGCTTTCAAGGTACCATCCTGATCATGAATGATTTGACGAGCAAGTGCTAAACCAATTCCAATACTATCCGGAGCTGCATTTTCACCACGGTAAAAACGATTAAATAAGTTAGGTAAATCTGCCTCTGAGAAACCCTGACCGTTATCAGCAATAAATATTTCTGTGTAGAGGGGATTTTGTTCACTGCTCACAATTATTTCACCTGACTTATTGCAATGCTCTAAACAGTTTTTCAGAATATTAGTTAAAGCCTCAGCAGTCCAGAAGAGATCGCATTCCAGTTCTCCTTCTAACTCAAGATGTAGATCGACCTCTTTAAGTTCAAGTCTAATTTCTAAAGGCTGAATTGCTTTATTGAGCAACTCCTTAACGGAATGTTTTTCTCGATTAAAGATAATCGCTCCTGCATCTAGTTTGGACATGATTAAGAGATTATCAATTAAGCGTTCAAGCTGATTAAGCAAACGATAAATATCTCGCAGAGCAAATTGTTGTTCAGCTTTGGACAAGTTAGGTTGTTTTAAGCGATCGAATAATAAATTGAGCGAAGCAAGAGGTGTTCTAAGTTGATGGGATATATCAGCCAGACTTTCTGCTAAAAAATGTTTATCATGAGTTAATAGATCCTGTTGTTGATGCAAACGTGTCAGTATTTTTTCTACACTTGAAGCGAGAATACTCAATTCACCTTCTGTATAATCTTCTAATTTTAATTTTCGATTGTCATTTAAGATCTTATCTAAATCAGAACTCAAATCTGATATTTTTTGATAACGTTTATACTTCTCAAATAAATAGTAAACATGCCAAAATAAAGATGTAACAGTAATTACAAAAGCTAATTTCAGTGACAAAACAGAGCTCATAATGGCAATGATTACGCTTAGAATAACAGCAATGAGTAATGAACGTTTAACTTCAGGGTTGCGCCACAAATTTAACAATCTATCTTCTCCGATTTTTAACAAAATATTAAATTAATCCATACGATAGCCTAAACCGCGAATTGTTTTCAAGTAGACAGGATCTTTCGGATCATCTTCAATCTTTTCACGTAATCTCTTGATATAAACAGTCAGAGTGTTATCTTGCACAAATTCGCCTGATAAATTAAAAATCTCTTCGAGCAATAAATCTCGGCTGATGATCATCTTGCGGTTATTAAGGAAAACTAACAATAACCTATATTCCAAAGCCGATAACTCAACTACTTCACCTTGCTTTTCAACAATTGCACTTTGTGTATCAACCGTTATTTTACCAATCTGCAAAACTGTACCTTGTTTTTGACGGCGTAATACATTGTTAATCCGAGAAATCAGCTCTCTTGGTCTGAATGGTTTCGCTATATAATCATCTGCACCCAACTCTAATCCGGTCACAGTGCTATACTCATCACCTAAAGCACTTAAGAAAATTACCGGAGTTTGATATTTTTCTTTAATTGCTGAACACAGAACAAAGCCATTACCATCGGCTAGGTTAATATCCAAAAGAATTAAATCAAAACTCCGGGACTCTAATATCTTCAGAGCCATCTTTTGACCTGAAACAGTCTCAACAGCAAAATTCTCATTGCGCAAAAATGCTGTCAATTGTTTGATCAATTCTTGATCATCTTCAACTAAAAGTATTTTCATTTTCATAATTTAACAATATTGTCTCATTAATCATATATCATTGGTTTCTTTTTTTATCAATTATTAATAAAGTATTAAGGAATCATTTTCTGATAGATCTAATAAATCTTGCTTGACTGTAGTTTTGGTCTTAGCATTTTTTTCAGTAATTGCATGAGCAGAAAACAAATCGCCAAAAGTATTGCATGAGCAGCAATAACTAAAAATGCTAAAGCAATTGGATGGATTCCTGCTAATTGTTCTTTAAAAAGTGGAGGACTTAAAAAGTAACCATAATTGAATTTTGTAATTCTGGCAGACATCCATAGTACAATGTTTGCGATTAGCAAAATCAACTGACTGTTCAGGAAATCACGTGCTGTCCATGGTTTAAGATCTTGAACAATAATTCCGAGCGAAAGAATGAATAATAAAAAGTGTCCCAGAAAGTAACTTGCAATTGTAATATGTGGCCACAAAAAGGGATCAGGAATAGGTATTAAGAAAGCGCTTACAGCACCCAAAAATCCAATTAAAGAAGCATAAATATGCAATGGTTTTGTTTTACTGCTCGCATCCAAAAGGACAATCACCGGCAGAATCATCTTCGCTAAACGACAATGATAAAAAGGCCAAGGCGAAACCAAAAAAGGAGCTAACCAATACCAGATATTAATGATAAAAAATTCAAATAAAAGTAAGATGCCAATAATCTTCAAAAACCGAGTGAAGTTCAAATATTTTTTCGATAAAATTATGAGCAGTACAGCAGCCAAGAGCAAAGACAAATCGAGCATCATTACAGTAGTTTTGGGAAACTCCATATTCCCTGTAGGAATGCCGGTGAAAAAATCACTCATAGTATTTTGCTCCAATCCGGAACTATTATTGAATCGTGAACATAATTTCGTCAATAATAGCTGTTTGATCTTGATAACCCGGCATTGCAAAAATCAGATAATGATAGCCGTTTGCGTCATAGGTTACATAACCGCCCCCATCTTCGGCAAATTCTTTTTCTAATGCGTCATCAGGTATCTTCGCAAATTCTTCTTCAAGATCACCACTCATTTGCACCCCGAAAGGTCCAATCACAGGTAATGTAAAATTAGGGTTTCTTATCTCTGCATCATAAGTTAGATTAAGATCTTCAAACAGTAAGCTTTCTTCTAGATCAAAATTCTTTTCTGTTAATCTAACATTGAGACCGATAACCTCTGCTTCATCAATCTTCTTTGGTTCAGTATCTGAATTCGCTACTCGTAAAAAAACAATTTGATTATTAAACCCGTTAATATATGCGCTGTACGTTGTTTCTTCCATTGGTTCAAGAATTTTTTCAGCTTGAATTTTTTTGGCTTCTTCATCCCAACCGCCGTTCCTGAGGTTTAAATCTTCCATAACATTTGCTAGCGTTGCACCTTCTATCTTGAACAGTTTACCTCCAAAATTAACATAAGGTTGACCTTCTAAATTCGGAGAAAATTCAGTTAAATTCGTAGATGCTTCTCTCACATAATCCGGAGTAGGATAAATTTGCAAACAAAATGAATGTATATTACCCAGAACTATTTGAAGAGTTAAGCTTTTATCCTCATCCAGATAGGCAAACTTTTCTGTCATAAATTCATTATATGATCTATCAGGTTGTCCATAAATCTCTATCATTTTTTCAACAGGATCGTAACCTGACAAGCCTTTAGGTAAAGTGAATCCTATATCGCCAGAATTCTCTTCATAATTATTAACACTGAAAACATCAGTTTGAATTGCAGTAATTGTGGCATCTTCAATTAAAACCGGTTCTTGATTAGGATTAAAAACAGTTAAGCTCAGTAAAGGAAAATCCTCGTCGGTTTCGCGTGGCTTACCCATCTCTTGAGGAGGTATTAAACCAAGACCTATACGTTCACCCGGTAAGATAGTCTCTTCAGGATAGTTAGAAATTATTGTCCAGCTTTGATCAATCTCTGATAAAGGCTTACCTATCCAATCATAAACTCTCCCCTGCATAGCAAATTGCATTGATTGCCAATCTTCAGACATTTCTGTAGGCGGAACAATTGAATAACCATAACTGTTTTTACCTTCTTCAGTTTTTAAAAAATCATCCAGCTCTGCATCCTCGTCAGGATCAGCAACCATGTTCTTGTCCGGATCAAAATCCGGATCCGATGACTCTATTTCTTCTTCTATTATTTTATCAAGTATCGAAAGAGCATCATCCAGCTTTTGTTTATAGCCACAACTAACAGATAATATCAACATTGATATTAAGCAGATTAAAATAATAAATCTTTTTTTATTAATCATCTTGTCCCTCATTTTGAGAATTCTAATGGCTTTCCGGTATGGTTGCCACACTAACTAAGAATAGATTTGAGTTTAGAATCCCATAGATAAAGTCCCTATAGTTGGTGTAAATTCAAAATAAAAAAAGATGAGTCACATCTCACCTTTCGGTACAATGGTTTTTTAACCAAATAAATCATGTAAGAGAGGTAAAAATATGACTCAACTTAATA